>Ga0302220_10000964_pt1 | contig 22883 bp, 19 predicted proteins | sample II_Palsa_E1_3_FD_194572 | JGI IMG/M metagenome (GOLD analysis project Ga0302220, IMG submission 194572) | Peat permafrost microbial communities from Stordalen Mire near Abisko, Sweden - II_Palsa_E1_3 | ecosystem: Environmental > Terrestrial > Soil > Palsa > Peat permafrost | place: Sweden...
CGGTCAAAAGAGCCAAGGCGCTGTGGGGTTGTGCTCTAAAGCCGGGCCGTGGCTTTACCGCGTCGAGCCCGCATTTCCGATCGCCGGTAGTGGTCGGCGCTCCCGTCGCTATGCGCGATTTCCATGATGAACCTCCCGATGTGGTCTGGTGAAGACGACATTCAGTATGTATCGCGCGTCCCCGAAGGGGTGCTGGGTCCATCTCAGTAAATTAACAAATGGGGCTACGCTCGGGCGCCATGCGGGATGGTTTCCCCATGCCGCAACTGGAGCAGGATTTTGAAAGACCTCCCTTTTTGGTGTGCCTAACTTCAGTACCGGCGCGCTTTCAGGACACGTCGATACGTACAGAACACCACGAACGCGTTCACCAGGAGGGTCTATCCATGCGCGAGGCACCAGAACCCATTCAGGAGGTCGATCTTCTGATCTCGGCGGGATGCATCATTACGATGAATTCCCGCCGGCAAATCATTCTCGACGGAGCCGTCGCCGTCAGCGGCACCGATATTGTTGCCGTAGGCGACGCCCGGGAGATTCGAACTCGATATCGAGCGCGCAAGACGATCGATGCGCCTCAAGGGCTCATGACACCGGGGCTGGTCGACGTACACAATCATCCCATCGACTATCTGATCAAGGGACTATGCGACGACACCCCTCAGCTTCAACGTTTGCGAGAACGACTGATCCCTCATGAAGATGGTCTGACCGAAGAGGAAGCCTATGTGGCCTCGGCGGCGACCTACTTCGAGATGATTCGTCACGGCACCACGTGTTTCATGGACGCGGCGGGCCCCAGGCCGGAATCCGTCGGACGCGCCGCGCTCAATGTCGGGATACGAGGAGTGGTCTCGTGCAAGATGGCCGACTTGCCGGGGCCCTTCGGCGGCCGGCGCGAAGATCCACTGCGCATGATTGCACTTGCAGACAAGACGTTCGAACAGTTCAACGAAGCAGGAAACGGCCGGTTACGCGTTTGCTACGACGTTGACTTTCCTCCGATGGTCAGCGACGAGCTCGCCCGTCTCGTGCGCGAACACGCTGGTGAGCGGGGCGCGGGCATGACGGGCCATTTCATCGGCCAGAGACCGGAGTCAGGTCAAGCTGCAGGCTTTCGCAACGCGCATTTGAAGCGCTATGCCGATCTCGGCTTGCTCGGCCCGCGCACGACTCTCGCCCATATTGGATGGATTCCCGAGGCGGATATCCGGGTATTCGCGGACACAGGAACCCACGTGGCTCACTGCCCGTCGGCGAGTCTGCTGGGAGGCAATGGCTGGGTGACTCATGGCGTCATACCGGATTTGCTGGCTGCCGGCGTGAACGTGGCACTCGGTACCGACGCCGCGGTCATCAGTCGCTTTCTTGACATGGTCCGCGTCATGCACATTGCGTCGACTGTGCACAAGGATGCGAGGATCGATCCCCTGCTCATGCCGGCTTATCAGGTACTCGAGATGGCCACGCTGGGCGGCGCGAAGGCAATGGGCTGGGCGGACCGTATCGGCTCGCTGGAAAATGGAAAGGCGGCGGACCTGGTTGTGTTCGATGCGTCGGGGCCGCAGTGGATGCCCAACCGGTTTTCCAATCCGGTTTCCGACCTCGTCTACGGTAGCAGCGGTAGCGATGCCCAGACCGTGGTCATTGACGGGAGAGTCGTGATGGAAGACCGGCGCTACCGGACCAGCCTGCCATACGAAGAGATCGCTTCGGCAGTCGACGAGGCCGCAAGGACTACGCTGCATCGATTAGGGATTTCTCCACAGGTGCAATGGCCGGTATCCGGCCCGTCCGTTGTGCAGTGATAGAGTCGGGCAGGCGGGGAACCTGGATTTCCTTGCATTTGTAACATCGGCATCGCGGCCCGGGCCAACTTGAGTTCTGATCCCAACGAAACAGGGGAGCGAGTCGAGGGCACGAGTCGTGAGGCCATCAGCATCGGGGAAGTCAAATGTTTCCTTCCAGTTTTTCATCCGCGCCTGCCTTTGAGGTGCGTTCCGTGAACACGGGTGTCGAAGGCGAGGCATTCGCGCCTTTTACGAATACGCCGTGGCAGGTCCCGTATGACTACGGGACCGTGTTCTATTGCACGGGTGGACGTGCGGAAGCACAGATTGGACTGCATCATCACATGCTTGGGGTTGAACTAACCCCCGGTATCGTTCGGACGCGGCACAACTCTGCTCGCTGGTCGAGCGAGATCATGGTCTCGGGCGCACTCTATTTCGTGGCGGCAGGTTCAACGATCGACGTCAGGAAGGAACACCCCATCGACTTCATACTCGCGACGATCGATCCGGAATCCGCCGATCGTATCTTCAGGGAGGCCGGGGTCTCGGGCGGGGTGCCGAGCTTTGCGGTCAATCTGGTCGACCCGATAGTCGACAGGCAGGCGAGGCAGCTGCGCCAGATGTTCCTGCGTCGGGACCGGGATGTCAGCCTTGTCGCATCCGGTTTTGTACAGCGTGCCGTCAGTCGGGTCATGCGGTACGACCATTCCCGGCATCGTTCCGGCCGCTACCAGCTCGCACCTCACCAGATCCGTTCGGCACTTGAGTTCATCAACGAGAACCTGTCCTCATCGTTATCGATAGAAACGTTGGCACAGGAGTCGACGGGGTTGAGCGGCTTTTACTTTGCCCACGCTTTCACGGCGATGCTCGGTCACTCGCCGCATCAGTACATATTGGAGAGACGTCTGTCGCGCGCCCATGAGTTGATTGCGAGCACGACATCGTCTCTCGCTGAAATTTCGTACAGCGTCGGCTTTTCGAGCCAGGCGCATATGACGAGCACCTTTGGCCGGCGACTGGGGATCACGCCGGGGCGTCTGAGGCAACCTTTCGCATAGGTTGCCGAGTTCGCATCTTGACCGGTGACCCGGTTGATCCAGATGGGTGTCTCTGGCGCAGGCCACGTTGTCGCAGGATCCTGAAAGCCTTTCGTACAGGTCGTGGATAAGCTCCGAGGTAACGATCGACAGATGATCGATCATATTTCACGCTTACCCAACCGAGGCTAGAAGAGGGAATCTATGACGAACGGTATGCCTTCCATTCAAAATCCGATGCAAAGTTCCAACCGACTGAAACTGGGTGTCTTCGGTATCAACGGTGGCGCAGCCTTTACCAATCATCCCGACCGCTTTACCGCGACCTGGGGGAACAACGTTCGTATTGCGAAGATGGCGGATCGCCTCGGCATCGAGGCGCTGGTCTCAGCTTCGCGCTGGAAACCTTTCGGCCAGGACGGCCACTATTCCGGCGACCTGTACGAGACATTCACCTGGGCGGCTGCCGCTGCCGCGGTGACTGAACGCATTTGCGTGATGAGCACGGTGCACCTCTCGGTGATCCATCCGATCATCGCGGCGAAGTGCGCGGCAACCGTCGATCTCATTTCGAATGGCCGCTTTGGTCTCAATCTCGTCTGCGGCTGGTATCGCGAAGAGATGGAGATGTTCGGCGATGCGATGTACGGTCACGACGACCGCTACGGCCTGGCAGACGAGTGGGCCCAGGTGTTCGACCGTCTCTGGGCTGGCAAGGCCAGCTTCGACTATGAAGGTCTCTTCTACAAGCTCAAGGGCGCGATCATCCAGCCCAAATCGCCGCATCCGCGTCCGATCCTGATGAATGCGGGCGGCTCCGATCGCGGACGGGAGTTCGCGGCCAAGAATTGCGATGTGGCCTTCATCATTCCCCAAGACCCCAGGCCCGAAGCCCTGAAGAAGCAGGTCGACCACTATCGCGACTTTGCGCGCGAAAAATATGGCAAGGAGATCCAGGTCTGGATGTCCAGCTATGTGGTCCAGCGCGACAGCATGGAAGCTGCTCGCGCCTACGTCCAGGACTATGTAGTCACCCAAGGCGATGACGAAGGTGTGGATGCCTTCATTGCGAACAACATCGGAAACGCCAAGACGATGCCGGATGGCGTGATGGAGAAGATGAAGTTTGCGATTGCGGCCGGATATGGCGGGTATCCGATCCTCGGTACGGCACAGGATATCGCGGCGACGCTCTCGTCGATTTCCGATGCCGGGGTGGATGGCGTGCTCCTGACGTGGCTCGACTATGAGCGAGGCCTGGCCAGTTTCGGCGAGACGGTGCTCCCGCTACTGGAAAAGCGTGGCCTGCGCGCAGCCGTCGAAGTGCCGGCCTGAACGAATCTGCAGGCTCTGCACCGAACCCCACCGGCTTGAGGCCGGTGAGGTTCGGCAGCCCTACGGCGCTATGCCACTTGCATGGCGCGCGCCCTTCGAGTCCACCCACAATCGAATCGTGCAGGAACAGGTCATGGAAGAAGAAGCACTGCAAGCTGATTTCAAGCAGGCAATGCGACGCCTGGCGGCGACGATCGCCGTCGTGACATCGGGTTACGGCGACGAGAGAACAGGGATGGCGGCGACTGCCATTATCTCCGTCACGTCCGATCCCCCGACGCTGCTGGTGGCGGTGAACCGGAATGCCAGTCTGTCGCCGGTCATGAAGCGCGAACGGAGATTCTGCGTCAATTTACTCGCGCAGCGTCATGCCGACATCGTCGGCATTTTCAGCGGTCAGAGAAAGGGCCTCGCCAGGTTCGAGGTCGGTAACTGGACGACTTCCGACGAAGGGCTGCCCATCCTGAGCGACGCGGTCGCGAGCCTCGTCTGCACGATATCGACGACTGTCGAGGTAGCGACGCATACGCTCTTCATCGGTGAGGTGACGAGAGTCTATTGCCATTCGACGATTGATCCACTGATCTGGGTCGATGGGCGCCTCGCTCGTACGGGGGAGCTGTGTTTGTAAGGATGCTCCCTTCGCTGCCCGCTTCCCAAAACGACAACATCGCGCCGGCCCGGCATTGCCGGCTGCCGAAGGAATCTCCATGAACACTCGCGCCGCTCGCCATCCCATCCTACCTTTGATCCTCGATCGTTGGTCTCCCCGCGCCTACGATTCTTCCGCGCACGTGAGCCGTAACGAACTCGCGGCACTGTTCGAGGCAGCTCGCTGGGCACCCTCGTCATTCAACGTACAGCCATGGCGTTTCGTCTTTGCGTTGCGTGCCGATGCGGGCTGGCAGGCCATGCTCGACTTGCTCATTCCCTTCAATCGGAGTTGGGCGGAGGCGGCAGGCGCCTTGGTCTGCATCTGCTCGGAAGTCGATGTTCCCACGAAGACACCTGGAGAACGACAACCCTCCTACAGCCATAGCTTCGACGCCGGTGCCGCGTGGGCGATGCTTGCGCTGCAGGCGTCCAGTGTTGGGCTCGGCACGCATGCAATGACCGGGTTCGACGTGGACCGTGCGAAGAGTGTCCTTCAATTGCCGCGGAACGTGCGGCCGGAGGCAATCATTGCGGTAGGGCGAGCAGGCTCGCCCGCCAATTTGCCGGAGGCGCTTCGCGAGCGCGAGGTGCCGAGCAATCGGCAACAGATCGAGACCTTTGTCTACGAACACACATACGGGACGGCCGCGCGTTTCGGCGGGATCTACAGCACGTCTCAGATCAAAGGAAGGCCATGGGCGAGCGCTCATTTGTCGAAGAAGTAAAGAAGTTGCGTCTTCGGCGCGAGCGAAGTGTTCAGTGGAGAAGGAATTCTCGCTGTGGCAGGGGCGAAGCCATGCCTTTGCCATGAAGTCGCAGATCTGGCTGCTCGATCCGCGTCCGAACCTTCCTTGTATCGTGCAGGCGGTCAAGGACGGCTTCGATCTGTCGGAGGCGAGCAAGACTTGCAATGCCTGACGAACCTCGACCAACTCCCGCCGACCGGCGCCGTGATCATCTCGGTCCCACTCAAGATAGAGGCGGGCTCGGGAAGCCCGCTGCGCGTCGTGGCAATGGTCGGTAGCTGACGCCGATCGTCGCTCGCATCGAGCGGCAAAGAATGTAGCAGATTCCTGGAAGAGAATTTTCCATCGGTCGTAGCAAACTCCACTCAACACCTCGTCGTAACCATTAAACAAAAAAATAGTCCGGGTCAATTCGGATAACGAACCATCGTCTCAAAGGACACTATGAGATTCACGTTGAAAGGGATAGCTGCGGCCATCGTGGTCAGCGTTGCCGGAATCTCCCATGCGGCAGAGAACGGCCAGCCAAGCGGATCGGTTGCGTTCGGCATCGATGGAATGAGCAACTTCTATCTGCCCCAGCCTGGCGGGTGGTGGTTGGTGAATTACACGGGCACGTATTGGGCAAATCGCATCGACGGTCCCCATGGAGAGAATGCGGTGCCGGGCGCGAAGCTCGATGTGGAGTACAACGTCTTTGCGTTCAAGTATCTTCCCAACACCGGGATTCTTGGGTCGACATGGACGGCCTTTGAGATTTACCCGACCTTGGTGCGGACAAGCTTCAGCAATGGAGCGGATCGATCGACACGTTTCGGCTTTGCCGATCTCGCGATCGATCCATTCGGACTTGCTTGGAAGGTCGGGAACGCGAATATCGGGTTCGGAACCACATTCACCGTTCCCACGGGCGAGTGGAACCCGAACAGCGAGGTGAACGTCGGCGACAACCATTTCAGCTGGAACCCGCAGCTTTACTACGACTGGTTTGATCCGCAGGGAAGAGGTGACATTTCGGTCCACGGTTCGTACGAGCTGAACTCCAGAAACAATCAAGGGCTGGTTACCTACTTCAATCCGACCGGGTCGCCCTATACATCAGGTCAGGTATGGCATCTCGAAGTGGCTGCGGCATACAACGTCAGTCAGAACCTGAGTGTGGCCGGGTCTGTTATGGGTGCCTATCAGTTCACGGACGACAAAGTCAGCGATCCGCAGGCCAACGCATACGTGCAGAACGTCCTCGACGGCAATCGCTACGAAGATGTGTCGGTTGGAGTCGCCGTACGTTATCTTTTTGCCAAGATGATCCCGGTGAACCTGACTTACACACGAGACGTCTACGCGAGAAACAAGGCGGTAGGTAACGCGATCGTGTTGCGGGTCGTGGCGCCGCTGTGAGTGGCTGAAGTTGCGGGGCCGGCGCCGGTCTCAGGGCGCCGTGCTGGCCTGCATGGCTACCCCAACCCAAGCCCCCAGCGTCGAAGCTGCAATGGCGAGGACCAGAAAGCAAAAAGCCCAACCTTGCGAATTGGGCTAACTGCTTGATTCTCTTGGTGGGGCGTGACAGATTCGAACTGTCGACCTACGGATGAAGAGTCCCGCTTCCCGGAAATAGGTAGAAATAAAAGCGCAGTTAAATTAATTGCTTGCAGCGATGGCCACCTATTAATCGACTGCGCTTTTAGCTCTTCTGACGGTATTTTTTGCCTACCCTTGTCAAGTTTTTGTCAAGGTGAATTCATTCAATACTGCGCAATAGGAGAACGGACAATGCAGCCTAATTCGGGACCATTGAAGAGTTTGCTGTCGATTCTGAAGTCGCCGATACCAACGTCAAGGTCCGGCTACATCGGCAGGTCAACCGCAAGCCGACACGGTTTAGTCTTGACCCGTTTGCGTGGCGCCACGGCATCGGATTAATCGCCAAACATCTAACTGAACGCGCATCACCGATCCCCAAGTGATTTGTCGACGCATTACATTAATGAGTTTGCGTCGAGAGTGGGGAGATCAAAATGCCGTGTCCGTTTCTAACGAGCAGGCCCACCCTTACGTCCAGTCTAATTCAGATCAAGACATACATGCGCTTTAGCTTTAATGGCGTCGACAAGGCCATCAACCTTGGAACAGCTTTCTGGTTATGGGTCCGACGCGGCCTTTGTTATATTTTTGAGCCGCGTGCCGTTATTAGATCGGTGCCTAAGCATTTGTATGCTGGTTAAAGTAGGGATAACCCCATAACTGGTTTACCCTAAAACCGGAAAACAACCTGTTTTAAGAAAAATTAGTCAACTAACTGCCCTTCCTATGTGTTTGATTTGTTTTTCGCGTTCTAATTTTTATTTTTGTTTAGATCGGGCATCGCCTTGTGTAATATACCCATCGACAACTGTTTCTTGAATAAAAAACGACATAGCGTCGGATATGCGGAACCCAGTGACCGGTCTTTTCTCGCGACGAAAGAATCTTGAATGGTTGTTGTTGAATGTCGCGCTCGTGTTCGTGGGCGCGGTTTTTACGAGCGTACATGTCGCTGAGGTTCATCGTGTCGACGCGACCGAGCGTGACCGCCTGCATGTGCTGACCAGCATCGTCTCAAACGATATTCAGAGCAATCTGACAACGGTAAGCCTGACGTTGGAAAAGGTGATCAAGGATTATCTGGTAGCACCTGGGCGGCTACATTCTCCAGACGGTTTGACGCTACGCTTGGAAGCACTGCAGACAGCCATACAAGGCACGTGTGTTTTTCTCGTGCTGGATGCCAACGGTCAAGTTACGGCGACCTCAGAACCTGCCTTGCTAGGCAAAGATTTACGTAACGAAGCCTACTTTAAGCTTGCCAGGGATAATCCTAGCGAGCGTACTTTGTATGTTTCCGCACCTTTCCAGTCGTATAAGGAGGGGGGTGGCTTGGTTATCACCGTCTCCCGGATGGTGCGCGGCACGCACGGTGAATTTGCCGGGCTGATGGTCGCAGGGCTTAATCAAGACTTCTTCACTGACTCTTTTTTGCCTGTCGGCTACGCGCCTGATGCTTGGGGCTTCGTGGTGCATAGCGACGGTCGGCTGTTGATCAATTTCCCGACGAGGGCAGGTATCGATGGTCGCGACGTCAGCCAGCCGGGTACCTTTTTTAGCCGCCATATTCAAAGTGGGCAGGTAGAGAACGTGCTGACCGGGGTGGTACGCGGCACCGGTGAGCAACGGTTAATGACGTTGCAGACCGTCCAGCCTGCTTCCTTAAACATGGACAAGGCAATCGTGGTGGGGCTCAGTCGCTCACAGGCGGCTATTGCGCAGCCGCTGCGACGCCAAGCCCTGGTCTACGGATTGCTCTATGCCGGCATCGCGTTGGTTTGCTGCGGCGGGCTGTTTTGGGTACAAAAGCGACGTGCTTATGCTCAGTCATTGGCCGACGATCTGGAACGCGAGCGGCGCGAAACGGATGAGCGCACCAAACACAATCAGGTGCTCAGCGAAAGCGAGGCGCGTTTTCGTACGCTGATTGAAGACGCGCCGTTAGCGGTTGCGATTCTACGGGGCGGCTATTTTGTGTATTCCAACCCGCGTTATCGCGACCTGCACGGTTATTCAGCCGGAGACGACCTGACGGGTCTGCCCTGGAGAGCCATGATTTCGGCGGAATCTCGCGCACTATTGCGCGAGCAAGAGGCTTTGATCATCGCGGACTCGCCGATTGAGCAAATGTTCGAAGCGCAAGGACTCGGCAAGGAAGGCCGTGTAGTGCCGGTCTTCAAGACCACCGCCCGCGTTCAGTTACTCGATGGACCGGCCACGCTGATCTTCGCGCAGGACATCTCTGCCCAGAAACACGCCGAATCGGCCTTGTTGCAGGCGCGCGATGCAGCGCAAGCTGCCAACCGCAGCAAAGCCGATTTTCTGGCCAACATGAGCCACGAGATCCGTTCGCCACTAAACGCCATCCTGGGCCTCGCTTACCTCTTGGGGCAGGCTCGACTCAATCTCGACGCTCACGGCATGGTGCGCAAAATCGTGGCGTCGGGACGCATGTTGCTGAACATTATCAATGACATTCTGGATGTGTCCAAAATCGAAGCCGGCCACCTGTTAATCGAGCGTGCGCCGTTTCGTCTGAATGATGTGATCGACAACCTCGCCGTCACCATGGGCCTCACTGTGGCGGACAAAAATATCCATTTGATCATCCAGCCGCTGCCGGCTGGCGTTTCGTCTGTGATGGGCGATGCCTTGCGGCTGGAGCAGGTGTTGAATAACTTGACGAGCAACGCCATCAAATTCACGCATGTCGGTCAGGTTGAGTTGCGTATCGCGCTGGTATCCCGAGACGACGAAAAGATCGTACTGCGCTTCGCGGTCCATGACACCGGTATCGGTATTCCCCCCGAGCTGCAAGGCGAAGTGTTCTCGGCATTCACGCAAGCCGACACCTCGACCACCCGCCGCTTTGGCGGCACCGGTCTGGGACTGACCATTTGCCGCCAATTGGTGAGCCTGATGGGGGGCGAGATAGGTGTGAACAGCACGCTTGGCCAGGGGAGTGAATTCTGGTTCACGGTGCCACTGCAACTTGTTCCCAGCACCGAGTTTTCCTCTCCAGACATGGTCCGGATCGACGCCTTGATCGCCGACGACAGCGAAATCGCATTGCAGGCCGTTACCGATACCGCTAAAGGTTTGGGGTGGCAGGTGAGTACCGTACGCTCGGGCGAGGCGGTACTGGCCCAATTACTGGAACGCAAGGAGGGGAAACTGCCTGACGTGGTGCTCTTGGATTGGAAGATGCCCGGCATGGACGGTTTGGCCACGGTGCGGGCAATCCGCGAAAACATGCCTAAAGAGGCGTGCCCCATCGTCATCATGGCGACCGCCTATGCACTGCCGAGTCTGGCCAGTCAGCCGGGCGCTGAACTGGTGGATGCATTTTTGAACAAGCCGGTGACCTCATCGACGCTTTACAACGCGACGGTCGAAGCGCAGCGTAAGCGGGCTAATACCGTCGGCGCGCCCGATGTCCTGAGAAAATCGGCGGCTCAAGCCTTGGCGGGGGTGCGGATACTCATCGTCGACGACAGCGAAATCAATCGCGACGTGGCGCAGCGCATATTGGGCGAACAAGGCGCTGTGTCGTCGCTCGCGGTCGACGGCAAGGCTGCGGTGGACTGGCTGGTGGCGCACCCCGACGATGTCGATCTGGTCTTGATGGACGTGCAGATGCCGGTGATGGACGGCATCGAGGCCACGCGCCGACTGCGCCTCATGCCGCAGTTCAACGACCTTCCTATCGTGGCATTGACGGCTGGGGCCTTCAAGGAACAGCAGGATGCCGCACGCGCGGCCGGCATGACCCACTTCATCAGCAAACCCTTTGACGTACCGTCGACGGTTGCGCTGATAGAGCAGATCAGGCGCAAACAAGCGAACGCGGTCGGCGTTGCGGGAAATGCCGAGATCCAAGCCCAAGCCGATCACTCGGACTTTGAGCAGTCGGCAGACTTTTCCGTAATCGATATCCGTCGCGGTTTGAAAATCTGGTCGGACGTGCAAACCTACCGCGATTATTTACGGCGATTCGTTGCCAGCTACGGCAACGCAATGGAGGAAATCAATGCGAGTCTGGTCGCTAATGACCGTCCTGCCGCGGCGAAATTAGCGCATAAGCTCGCGGGCGTGGCCGCTAATTTGGTGTTGCCGGACACACAGCGGCTGGCAACCGAGACTGAGCGGATTCTGTCCACGGGATACGATTCGACATTTATCTTGGCCCGCTTGAGCGATGCGCTGGAACAGGCCGTTATGGCCATTGACCGTTTTGCCCCGAAGGTCGAGGCGCAACCTCAGGCGTGCTCGCCAGCAACCGGTGAGGACATGTCGCCCGAAACCCGAGCGGAGCTCAAAGTACTGTTCGTCACACTACTCGATGCACTTAATCAAGATAGTCCCGCGCCAGTCAAACCGGTCCTGGTCAAACTCTTGACGGCATTGCCTGTGCAAGAGCTGGCGGGCATTCAGGAGTGCATACGCGACTTCGATTTCCGCCGAGCCGAAACTACGACAATTAAACTCGCCCTGACTCATGGGATCATTCTGGAGGGGTAATTTGTGAGCGGTCAGACCATTCTAGTCGTTGACGACGAGCCCGGGAATTTGGCCGTCATCGCAGATATCCTGGGGGACAGCTATAGGCTGGTGTTTGCACGCAACGGCAGCGAAACGCTGGCCGCGGTTGTGAAACATCGACCGGCGATGGCGTTGCTCGATATCGGGTTGCCGGATATCGACGGCTTTGATCTTTGTCGAAAGATCAAACAGATCGACGCAACCCATGCCATCAAGATTATTTTCGTTACCGCCTATACCGATATGGCGCATGAAACGGCGGGCTTCGAGGCCGGTGGCGTCGACTATATCGTCAAACCGGTTTCGCCAGCCATTGTCCGCGCGCGCGTGGCGGCGCATCTGTCCATGGTGCGCGCGACGGTGCTGGAACAGAGTTACCGTGATGCGATTTTGATGTTGGGTCAGGCCGGACATTACAACGATACCGATACGGGTGCCCACATTTGGCGAATGGCAGCCTATGCCAGCGCGTTGGCGCAAGGGTGCGGATGGGATGCCGAGAGCAGTGCGCGCCTGGAATTGGCCGCCCCCATGCATGACACAGGTAAGCTGGGCGTACCCCGGGAAATTCTGCGCAAAGCCGGGCCGCTGAATGAGCAAGAATGGGCTGTCATGAAAACGCATCCGCAAATCGGGTACGATATTCTGAGCAAGAGCAATGCGCCTATATTTCAGTTGGCTGCAGAAGTTGCGTTGCGTCACCATGAAAAATGGGACGGCAGCGGCTATCCAGATGGCCTGAGGGGAAAAGACATACCCGAGTCGGCACGTATCGTCGCGCTGGCAGATGTGTTTGACGCGCTCAGCATGAAGCGCCCGTACAAGGAACCGTGGGCAATCGAGCGGATCGTCGAGCACATCAATGCGGGGGCTGGGACACACTTTGATCCAAAGCTCGTGAGCGTTTTCTCTGAAAAGCTACCCGAGCTTCTTGAGATTCAAAACAAATGGTCTACCGCGGAGTAACGTTCTAATGCCTCGCCGTTCGGCTAAACAGGGTAGTTTTCTCTATTTTATTTTTTTACCCGCCATGTTTTCTTTCGAAGAATTGAGAAACGCTCTAACGCATGCTCTAAAGGTGCGACGCGATTCGTAAAACTATCAATTGGGGCTCGCTCTTATGTCAAAGTTCTGGCGTGTTGGTGTTGGTGTTGGTGGCGTGGATGCGAATGGCTCGCTACTCCTTAGCTCTTGCGGCAGACAACGATTTGTCCACTACTGCGCATAGCGATGAGCGATATCCCCTGCGCAGCGACATCGTCGGCTCCCACATCCGAGACCCCTGTATTCGCTCCCCAACAGTTGCACTCCAACCAGTTAGCGGTTGGACAGCCGCTGCCTTTTGCGTTGGTTGACCTGCACGGCGCGCCGCTGCTGGCCGCAGGGATGATCTTGCCGGATGACGCAGCGCGAGATTTTCTCTTGGCGCATTTCAGCGTGTACCGGGCGACCGAAAGTGTGGTCGACGTACCCGACGAGCCAACGCCGCAGAGTTCGCCGGATGCCGCAAACACGTCGGTGCTCAGGCTCGAGGATATGAACCTGGAAATCGGCGCGAATTTGCGCATTCGTCCTCCCGCGCAGGCGGGCTTTGGAGTGGTAATTAGTCATTTGATTGGCTTCGCGCCGAACCAATCGCTGTTTGTGACACGACCCCGCAACCCCAACCATGACATCAGGCTACTGTTTGGCGAGCGGCTCGAAATCCTGCATATCGCGCGGCGTGCGGTGTTTGATTTCGTCTGCACCGTCGACGCAGTATGCAAGGTGCCTTTTGAATTTCTGGTCTTATCGGGGCCCGCCAATATCCGTCGCCTGCGGGCTCGTAACGCAATGCGCATGAATCTGGTACGTCCCATCCTATACCGCACCGGCATGAGCGATCAGCCTGTGCTGCCTGGCCCGTGTACCGGCATCGCCATATTGCAGGAACTCAGTGCACAAGGCCTGTCAGTGTTAGCCCCTGAGCCGCTGGCCGAAGTGGGCGAGCACCTGCGCGTGGCGTTTCAGGTTATGGCAGAAGGGGATACGCTCGATATCGATGTTGCGGTCGTCGTACGCAATTTGCGGCTACCGCAGGGTGGGGCGGGAATGATCCATGGCCTAGAATTCAAGGGACTCGATGCATCCACACAGTTGGCCCTGCGCTGCATGGTTCTTGAGCAAGCCGTGATGTAAAGGTGTTCAGCACGAGAAGGTAGTACGCGATAACGCTAACCGAGAACGCAGCCGTAGAATCGAAAGAAACATCCCCAGCCGGGGCTGGGGATCGAGGTGCCACGCTAAGAGTGGCGGTTTAGTTAGTCTGCGCTGTCGCCGGCGGTGCCGGTTCGCTTGCCGCCGCAGCGGGCGCGCTCGCCGCTACTGCATCCGACGCATTATACAAATAAGCACTGCATATCATATCGCTTTTGCTTGCCCTGTCATCCTTATTGCGACAGAGCCATATTTCTCCCTCAAGCGACATCTGCTGGGCGCTTCACTCTATCGCAAACAACTCGCAGCCCGGTTCGTTGCATGGCGTGAGTTCGCCGAACTCGCCCAAAATTCGTCGACAGCTTTCTGACAGTCGTCACACCTGCCGTCGTGCCGTCTCGCTCTCGGTAACTTGACAATGCCCCTGCCACCAAGGACTGCCCACACCTTGGTTACAGCCGCCTACCTCGGACCACGCCTGCGTCAACCAAACCGTGCATTGCCACGATTAGGGCATCGCGGACCGCAGCAGCAGCTGGTGAAAGTGGATGATGCTGAGGCCACACAACGGATTGCACGCGCGTGAAGCCGGGCCCCCTGATTGTTCTGATAGCGAGCGCCCCGGAGCGGACAGCGTCGATGCATGCACTCAGCGGCAGCAGCGAAAACGCGAGCTCCCCATGGGCGACACCGACCAGCATCGGCAAACTATTTATTTCATACCGCAGCGTGAGTGTCTGACCAGATGCACTTGCTACCCGCTCAAGGCTCTTCCGCAAATCGAACGTTCTATCAGGTGCCGCTAATGGAAGGCACAGCACCTCTTCGGGCGAAAGTTCGGGCGGGAAATCGCACATTCTGTCCGCTTTGCCCAAAAGAACGAACTCTTCTTCCAAGACCGGTATTGCCTCGATTCCCGGCAATTCGGATGCGCCAGACATAACGCCTACATCTGCAAACCGACCCTCGAGCTGCCTCAGAACATCGGCTGACATTCCGTCTCGTAGCGACAGTTCAATTCGCGGAAACTTGCGTTCGACGAGGTCGAGCAAAGGCGCGATCACGACGCTCGCGATGGAGCCCGCGAGGCATAGCCGAACGCGACCTTCCGGTCCGCGCGTATCGTCTGCGACATGCTTCTTCAACCCTTCGAAATCCTCGAGCAAGCGCACCGCATGGTCATAGAGCCGGTGCCCGGCGTCCGAAAGAGTTACGCCCTTCGCGTGACGTTCGAATAGCTTCGCGTCGAGTTCTTCTTCGAGTGAAGCCATGTTTTGACTCAGGGCCGGCTGGGCCACCGAAAGAGACTGTGCCGCCTTCGTGAGGCTTTGACTGCGGGCAATCTCGACGAAATACTTCAGCTGCCGGAGCGTCGCCATGTGGCCCCCATTTTTGAATTGAACAAGTCGTACTTGTGGCGTCCTGACGCTGGAACAATTCGATTGTAGTCGTGCCGAGCCTTCGAAAAGTAAGAAGATCTGCTGCTTGACGGTGGCTTTCGCGGATGAGCCTGGGTGTGCCCGGAGGTACGAACGTGTAGTACGGCTGCGAGGAGATATAAGTAAAAATGAACGATAGCCATTTTTGAAAGCTATTTGCCTTTGACATCCGGATGTCAGATTCTTTGTCTCATAGCCAACAGTGCAGCCCCTCAAATTGAGACACAAACATCATGGAAAAAGCGACAACGGCGTCCGCGGGGGTCGGCAGGACTTCAATGACCTCTAGTGAGAAGCAGGGCTGGAAGACCGTCGTCATGGCGAGTCTCGGCAGCATTCTCGAATACTACGATTTCCTGATGTATGGGATTTTCGCGACGGAGCTTTCGCGGCAGTTTTTTCCGATCGTTGATCCCTTAATCTCGCTAATCAGCACGTTCGGGGTGTTTGCACTTGGGTATGCGTCCCGTCCGCTCGGCGGCATCATCCTGAGCAGCTTGGGCGACCGCTTTGGCCGCAAGGTAGTCTTGCTCGTGTCGGTGCTCTCTATCTCAGTTTCCTCGCTAGCCATCGCGGTGATACCTAATTACGCGACGATAGGCATTGCGGCACCGCTGCTCCTTGTGGCGCTCCGGTTCTCGCAAGGCTTTTTCCTCGCTGGTGAGCAGCCATGCGCCATGACTTACGTTGTAGAGGAAATGCCAAAGCGTGCGGGACTGGTGACCGGGACAGTCCTGTTCTGCGCCATTGCAGGCATTTTGCTGGCAAGTCTCGCAAGCTTGATAGTCCACACTGCGTTGTCGCCGGCTGCGGTCGATGCTTACGGCTGGAGAATCGCATTCTTCATCGGTGGCCTGATTGGGCTTGGCTCTTACTGGGTGCGGACCTCGCTCGAAGAGTCGCCGGAGTTTCAGCGCATGCGCAACCACGTTGCAAAGCGCCCGTTCCGCCAAATCATCACGCAACATCCGAAGCAGATATTTCTTGCGATGTCGGCGTCAGCAATCGCCAACTCCGTGAACAGTATCCAGTTCATTGCACTTCCGTCATACCTTACGCGTTCGCTTCACTATTCCGGTAGCGAAATCAGCTTTGCTCAAAACATCGGTATTGGCGCGTTGGCCTTTTCACTTTTGCTTGCGGGCTGGCTGGGCGATAAGCTGCCGAGCCGCCTGATTCATCGGGTTGGTTGCATCGCCATCATCGTCGCTACGTTGCCTCTGTATATGGCCATCGAGTCCCACTCCATAGGCCCCGTCGCGATATTCCTGATTCTCGGTGTGACCGGTGGCATTGTGAACGGCACCTACCCGTTCATCGCGGCAGACCTGTTCCCGACTGCCGTGCGCTTTAGCGGCATCGCGCTTGCGTTTAACCTTGCGACGGCCATCTTCACCGGATTCACTCCGTTCGCATTTACAAACATCATCCATGTGAGCGGGTCGCTCATCACTTCGAGCGCGTATCCGATAGGTCTCGCAGTCGTCTCTTTAATTGTAGGTTTCTGGATTAAGGGTTCCTCCGGGCACATCAATCGACTCCCGAGCCTACGTACCTCTGACAACCGTCCGAAGTAACTTAGATGTTTACTGCATTCCAATCGGCCTCCGAATTTTGATACGAGCCGCAGGCCGGTGTTTCTAAAGTATTTCCAGCAAGGTGACTATTTTGCGTTCAGCCAATCAAATTATCATCGTCGGCGAAAGCCATAACCGCGCCCTCACGGCTGCATATGGCAGCAAGTTCATGTACACGCCGGCGCTTGATGGCCTCGCATCTCGCGGTACGATTTTCGAAAACAGCTACTGCGCGAGCCCGATTTGCGTCCCCGCGCGAGCGAGCATTGCAACAGGCCTATATCCGCATCAGCATCGTTATTGGGAGAACTCCATCGCGCTCGATGGCAAGACTCCGACCTGGATGAAGCGACTACGCGATCAGGGATACCATGTCGCCGGCATCGGCAAATTTCATTTTCGTAATGGGGAAGACGACAACGGTTTCACTGAAGAAATCGTACCCATGCATCTTGCCGAAGGACTCGGCGAATTGCTTGGCCTGCTGCGCAGCCAGGACGCCGAGCCACAGCGAAAGGGTTTGTGGGACCTCTACACCAAGCGATGCGGCCCTGGGGATGAGACGACATACCAGGCGTATGACAGGCTGGTCACCCAAAAGAGCATTGAGTGGATTCGCCAGCATGCCAACGATGCGAAGCCGTGGGCGCTCTGCATCCACTATGTAAGCGCGCACGCACCATACACCGTTCCGCGCGACCTGCTTGAGTTGTATCCCATCGATAAAATCGAGTTGCCGGCGACCTTCTCACCCGAGAAACGTCCGCAGCATCCAGCGTTGAGCCACTTGCGCGAGATTCTGGCGCACGACCCGTCTATCGACCCTGAGCTAATCAAGCTGCTGACCGCAAGCTACTACGCGGCGATTACTTACCTGGACCGGGAAGTCGGCCAGGTACTTGATTGCGTGGATGCCCTGGACCTACGCGACAAGACCCGTGTGGCCTATACCGCGGACCATGGCTACAGCTCCGGCAATCATTTTATCGTCGGATTGTTCAACCTGTACGAGCACTCGGTAGGCGTGCCCCTCATCATGGCTGGTCCGGACATCGAGGCAGGCCACAAGGTGGCGCAGCAGACCTCCCATGTTGACCTGTTCCCGACAATTCTTGATTCGTTCACCGTCCCGATGTTGCAGGAAGACTCGAGAGTCGCGGGTTCATCGTTGTGGCCAGCGCTAGCAGGAACCGAAGACCTGGAGCGCCCGGCATTTGCCGAATATCACGCTTTGGGTTCTCGTACGGCAAGCTACCTGTACCGCAAGCACGACGACAAGTTGCTCTATCACGTTGGCATGCCTGCGCAGATGTACGACCTCGGTGCCGACCCAGATGAAGAACGTGACGTCGCGAATGAACCCGAGTACGCAGACCGTCTCGCGAGCCTCATCAAGGGTTTGAACGAGATTGTGTCTCCGGAAGAGACGGACGCGCTTGCCAAGCGGGACCAGCAAGCTCGTATCGCCGAGCTCGGCGGTCCGGAGAATCTCGTTAAGCTGCGCAAAGGCTTCGTCTATTCCCCGCCGCCTGGCGCGCAATGGAAATCGATGTAGCGCCCGGCAAACGGACTCAATGCGGTTCTGTCGCAATAAGGCGGTGCGGTATTACGTTCAGCGCCAAAACGAAGTCTTTGCCCGATGAAACAGAGCCTGACGCCAGAGTTAGCGCGCGTGTTTAAACGCCTTCATTATCCGTTTGATGTGATGCTGATGTGTGTGCGCTGGTATGTTGCCTACGGACTGAGTGTACGAAACCTGGACAGACGCAGGAAAGCGCAAGACTTCCCGCTTCTTTTTTGAAGTTGATGTGCCAATACGGATGCGTGCCATGGGGCAACGGGTAGTAGTAATCGGCGGCGGAATTGTTGGACTTAGCTGCGGTTTTTTTGCGAAACGCGAGGGCTTTGACGTCACTATCGTCGACCCTGGCGTGGACGAAGGCAGAGCCAGTTTCGGTAACGCTGGCGTACTCGCATTGTGCGAGCAGTTGCCTCTGGCCACTCCGAAGCTGATGCTTCAGTTGCCGAAGATGCTACTCTCGAGCAATAGCCCGCTCACCATCCGCTGGCGCTATCTCCCAACTCTGCTGCCGTGGCTGGTGCGATTCGCGCTGGCGAGCTCGTCGGGCCAAGTGCGTCGAGCGACCCAAAGCTTGCACGCCGTGATGTCCGGCGCCCTTGATGCTCACAAGGAGATTGCTACGGCGGCGCGCGCGCGCAACATGCTCGCACAGACGGGCTGGATTAAGGCGTATGAAAAGGCTCCGCGCAGAATAGCGTCCAAGGAGCGCGAGACACTGACCAGCCTCGGTGTGGGCATGCGTGACCTCTCTGCGCAGGAGTTGACCGACCTGGCGCCTGGCTTCCAGGGGGTATTCGAGGCAGCCACCCTATACAGCGACTGTTACCAAGTTGCGAGTCCGGGCAAATACATTTCGAGCATCACAGACGCCTGTGCTGCCATGGGCATCACGTTTGTCCGTGGCAAGGCCACTGACTTCTGTTTTGAGGGCGGCGCTGTGCGCGGGATACTCACAGACGGCAACCCTGGACGAATTGATGCGGACCAGTTTGTGATCGCCGGTGGTGCGTGGTCGAGACGCCTTGCTGCACGACTGGGTGACGACGTACCGCTCGACACCGAGCGCGGCTACCACTTCATGCTCGATGTGGGCGACAGTACCTTGTTGCGCACGCCGCTGCTGTGGCAGGAAAAGTCCATCGTGCTCTCCCAGATGGAAGATGGCCTGCGCATGACGAGCAGCGTCGAGTTTGGCGGGCTGGAAGCTCCGCCTCGATACGACAACATCGAGCGTACGTTCGCCTCTGTACAAAATACGGTTCCGGCGCTTGCCAGGACATCCGTTCGCAGTCGCTGGCTGGGCTTTCGCCCATCTGTTCCGGATTCTGTGCCAGTCATCGGCCGCTCCGCGAAACACGCCAACTGCCTGCTTGCGTTCGGTCACGGTCACCTCGGCCTGACCTTGGGACCCGTCACCGGGAAACTCATCACCAGTCAGTTGGCCGGTAAGCCGCCCGCCATCGATATCGGCCCATTTTCGCCCTCGCGCTTCAACTGAAGCGTTCGCATCCAGCTCCAATGGCTAGTAACGCGGTCCCCTAACGCCTTCAACATTTCGAGGGATTGAATTGGTCTCAGATCATTAAAGCGGGTAGTCATGCGATCAAGCTGAGCGATTCTCGGTCGAGCGCGGACATGAGCGGAAGGGAAATTTGGAAATGTATCGGACTAGGCAGATGGATCGACATGGATTAATGCTGAACTAAAATGCCTACATAGCGCCTACACAAAATGCAGAAAGCAAAAAGCCCCATCCGGAGACGGGGCTAAATGCTTGATTCTATTGGTGGGGCGTGACAGATTCGAACTGTCGACCTACGGATTAAGAGTCCGCTGCTCTACCAGCTGAGCTAACGCCCCCACACGAAGAGCGCGATTATAACAGCAATTTTCCACTTTTCGCCAGCCCCTCGGGCTTGATTCCTGCTTCGACAGGACCCTCTAATCGCCTCTTTGGCATGTTCCGCCGGCCCCCGTATCATCTAGCGGATGCATCGCCATTCCGCGTCACAGCACCTTGCCCCCAATAGGATCTCCATGGACGAACTCGCCGTCAATCGACTGCTCGACCAGGTTCTGGCCCCTTGGGTCAAACAACTGGGCCTCGCCGCCGGCGACGTCGACGTCTGCGGCGATGTGCACGGCGGCGTCCACGGTACCCAGGCCACACTGATCCTGCCGTTTTCCGAACATTTGCGCCACGCCGGTGGTGTGATCTGCGGGCAAGTTTTCATGGCTGCGGCCGATACGGCCATGGTCGTCGCGATTTCCGCAGCGCTGGGCGGTTTCCAGCCCATGACCACGGTATCCCTGAACACCAGTTTCCTGCGAGCGGTTAGATCCGGCGACATGCGAATCACGGCGCGTGTGCTGCGCCTCGGTCAGAACCTGGTCTTCGGCGAGGTTGAGTTGTTCGATTCAGCGGGCAAACTAGCGGCTCACGCGACCACCACGTACGCTTTGCTCAAAGAGACCCCCGCCAATGTTTGACCAAGTGGTATTTGCCGGAGGCGGCAACCGATGTTGGTGGCAAGCGGGGTTCTGGCAAATCGCCGCGGCGCAGCTTGCGATCAAGCCGCGGGTGATTACCGGCATCTCCGCCGGAGCGGCCACAGCCTGCATGCTCTATACCCGCGAGCCACTATGGGTCATGGAGTACTACCGCGAAGCGCTGCGTGGCAACGTTCGCAATGTCTATTGGGGCAATCTGCTGCGCCGCAAACCGATGTTGCCCCACTACGGTATCTATCGCCAGGCTTTGCTCGCCATCTTCAGCGAGCGCTTCGCCGATCTGGCCGATCACTCCAAAACACCTGAGATCCGAATCGGCGTGTCACATGTGCCGCCCTGGTTAGGCGCTCGAAGCGCGGTCGCGGCCGGCTTGATTGCTTACAACATCGAAAAACATTGGCGCAAGACCTTGCATCCGACGCTGGGACGCGCTTTGGGTTTTCGTTCGGAATTCATGAAAGCGGGCGATTGCGCGACCCCGGAGCAATTGGCCGACCTGATCCTGCAATCCTCGTGTACTCCGCCTTTTACCCCCGTATTGCGCCGTGACGGACGCCCGGTGCTCGATGGCGGCATGGTGGATAACGTCCCCGTCGGTGCGCTCGATACTACGCCCGCAGACGTGCTGGTGATGGTGACCCGGCTTTATCCGCGACCGCAGCGTTTCGTGTTGCACCATGCCGGGCAGCGACGTGTCTATGTGCAGCCGTCGCGCAAGGTGCCGATTTCAAGTTGGGATTACACGCGCCCTGGGCAGATGCAGCATGCCTACGAACTCGGCATAGAAGATGGCAAGCGCTTCGTCGAAGCGTTGCCGCATTTGCTGAGGCAAGAATGAACGCGCTGATATGCTGAGGTACTGACGCATCGTCGCATCGTCGCATCGACGCGCGAAACGGAAGCGCGAAATTCAGTTCCTAAAAACCGATGCCTAACGTTTCGCTGCAGCCGTTGGATTCGCCGCGCTTGCCGTATTGCCTGCCAGAAAATCCAGGATGTTGCGAAACGCGGTGCCGAAATACAGCTCGTAGCTTTCACGCTCCACATAACCGATGTGCGGGGTGCAGATCGCATTTTCCAGCCGCAGCAGGCCGTGGCCTTGCAAGATCGGTTCGCTCTCGAACACATCGACGGCGACCATGCCCGGTCGTCCCTCGTTGAGCGCAGTAAAAAGCGCGTGTTCTGCGACCAGTTCTGCGCGGCTAGTGTTAACCAGTAGCGCGCTCGGCTTCATCATGCGTAGGTCCTCGAGCTGCACGGCGGCGCGCGTGTCATCGTGCAGGCGGAGATGCAGCGTGAGCACATCGCTCTGTTCAAAAAGCGCGGCTTTGCTTTCGGCAACTTCGAAGCCATCCTTGATTGCACTCTCGCGCGACATCTCGCGACCCCAAACCAGCACCTTCATGCCGAACGCGCGACCGTAGCCCGCAATAAGACGCCCGATCTTGCCGTAGCCCCAGATGCCCAGCGTCTGCCCGCGCAACACCGCGCCCATGCCGAAGTTCGGCGGCATGGCGGAGGTCTTCAACCCCGATTGCTGCCAGGCGCCTTGCTTAAGATGTGCCACGTATTGCGGGATACGTCGCTGCGCCGCCATGATCAGCGCCCACGTGAGTTCAGCGGGCGCTACCGGCGAGCCCGATCCCTCCAGCACGGTAATGCCGCGTGCGGTGCAGGCCTCCATGTCGATGTGGCTGCCGGCCTTGCCGGTCTGGCTGATGAGTTTCAATCGCGGCAGCTTGTCGAGCAACTGGGCCGTGATGCGGGTGCGTTCGCGGATCAGCACCAGGGCTTCAACTTCGGCAAGCCGGGTGGCGAGTTGACCTATGCCACGCACGGAGTTGTTGAAGACTTTGACTTCGTGCTCGGCGAGCATCGGGAAAC
>Ga0302220_10000967_pt1 | contig 22852 bp, 21 predicted proteins | sample II_Palsa_E1_3_FD_194572 | JGI IMG/M metagenome (GOLD analysis project Ga0302220, IMG submission 194572) | Peat permafrost microbial communities from Stordalen Mire near Abisko, Sweden - II_Palsa_E1_3 | ecosystem: Environmental > Terrestrial > Soil > Palsa > Peat permafrost | place: Sweden...
GACCGCGTCTGACCGAGATTACCGACATGACCCGCGAGGCGCGCGAAGTGCTGCGTCCGCACTTCATGACGGCGGATATGGGCGTGACCGGCGGCAATTTCCTCGTGGCCCAGACCGGTTCAGTCGCGCTCGTGACGAACGAAGGCAACGAGGGCATGTGCACGGTGATGCCTCGGGTGCACGTGGCGGTGACGGGTATCGAAAAAGTGCTGCCGACGCTCGAAGACCTCGCGACCGCGATGCGGTTGCTGCCGCGCTCGGCAACCGGCCAGTCCACCTCGAACTACTTTTCGGTGCTGACCGGGCCGCGGGGGCCCGGCGATCAGGATGGGCCGGAGCATATGTATGTGGTTCTGGTCGACGGCGGCCGTACGGGGCTGATCGGTGGCGACTTTCAGGAGATGCTGCGCTGTATCCGCTGCGGCGCTTGCATGAACCACTGCCCGGTGTATCAAAAGATTGGTGGCCATGCGTACGGCTGGGTCTATCCGGGGCCGATGGGCTCGGTGCTGACGCCAAGCTACGTCGGGATCGACAATGCCCTCGATCTGCCGCAGGCCGCGACGCTATGCGGCGAATGCGATAGCGTCTGTCCAGTCGGCATTCCGCTTTCGGGCCTGCTGCGCAAGCTGCGCGAGAAGCAGGTGGAGCGGCATCTGCGACCTTGGCGCGAGCGGGCGGGGCTGGCCGTGTGGGGTTTCCTCGCGCTGCACCCCGATGCCTATGCGTTGTTTACCAAGCTGGCGGTGCGCGTTCTGGAGAAGATGGGCGGGCGCCGACGGGCCATTGGCCGGCTGCCGCTCGCGGCAGGCTGGACCAATACGCGAGATATGCCGGCGCCGGTCGGTCGTACGTTCCGCGAGCTATACGCCGCGCAGCGCAGTCACCTTGGCTGAAGGGCGCGACCTCGTCGCGGACTGGCACTGTTATCTCCAGAGCAACGCTCTATCTCACTAGGGTGGGTTTATACCAATTGATTAGTTCTATATGATTTCGACTAGGCATAGTGGGTCACAAGCTCAGGGTGCCTCAATCGGAAGAGAACGACATCATGAAAAAGACAATATCGATGTACTGGCCATTGGCCGTGTTTGTGCCGTTCGCAGCGGCAGCCTATATGTATGTCAGCAGCGAGAGCGCCTCCCCGGTCTCGCAGTCGCCGCTCGGCGCATCGCAGCTCACGGCGGAGCTGGCGCGAACTGTTTCGTATGGTTTGGTGGGCGACGATAGTGCCGCGCCGGTCAAGCCCATGCGGGCGGTCACCTCAGTGCAGGCTTCGGAAGCGTCCTGAGCACCTGACGCATGGCGCGGATAACGCGCCGGCGCGCGCCCGCGCGGCGAAATTTTCACCACCTTTGTATAATCGCGGCACTATTGGCTAACCCATCCGGATGCGCCGCATCCAGAGCCCTGATGAAAACCATCTCCATCTGTTTTGTCTGCCTCGGGAACATCTGCCGTTCTCCGACCGCGGAAGGGGTGATGCGGCATCAGGTAGGTGAAGCGAAGTTACACGAACGCATTGCGATCGATTCGGCCGGCACCGGCGACTGGCACATCGGCTCAGTGCCGGACGAGCGCGCCCAGCGCGCCGCCGCCCGGCGCGGCTACGACCTGTCCGGTTTGCGCGGCAGGCAGATCGGCGCGGCGGACTTCGAGCGTTTCGATCTGCTGATCGCGATGGACGACGCCAACGTCGCCGCATTGCGCCGGATCTGTCCGCCGGCCCAGCGCGAGAAGATCCGTCTGTTGATGGAGTTCGTGCCTGAGGCCGACAGCCGTTGGGCGGGGGAGCGGGAAGTGACCGATCCCTATTTCGGCGGTGCGGAAGGCTTCGAGCAGGTTCTCGATCAGTGCGAGGCAGCTTGCCGGGGCCTGATCGCAGCGTTGCATCCGCAACTGGTGCCTTGAGGGCGCAACGCCTTAATGCTCAGGGTGTTCGTGGTGGCTTGCTCCAAGGCCTGTCCGCAGGCTTTTCACGCGCGCCGCCCTAATTAAGCAAATGACCCAAATCGCAATAGGGATACTTGACTAATTTGCTCATCTATTTATACTTGACCAAACTTGTCGAGAATTGCGATCCCCAACATCATGAGACTCACCACGAAAGGCCGTTTCGCCGTCACGGCGATGATTGACCTGGCGCTGCGCCAGGAGCAGGGCCCGGTGACGCTTGCGGGTATCAGCCAGCGCCAGCATATTTCCCTGTCCTACCTTGAGCAGTTGTTCGGCAAGCTGCGCCGCCACGAGATCGTGGAGTCGGTGCGCGGACCCGGCGGTGGCTACAATCTGGCCCGTCGCGCCGAGAACGTCACCGTCGCCGACATCATCATTGCTGTTGACGAGCCGCTCGATGCCACCCAATGCGGCGGCAAAGGCACGTGCGAAGGTACCAAGCAGCACGACGGCCACTGCATGACGCACGAACTGTGGTCCACCCTGAACCAGAAAATGGTTGAGTACCTGGATTCGGTGTCGCTAAAGGATCTGGTCGATCAGCAACGCTCGCGCGAAGGCTCGCCTGCCGTGCTGCGTGACCGCCGTAGCGAGGCGCCGGCGGTCGAACCCGCCCGGGTCGCGCCACGCGGACCGAATTCCGTTTTTAACATGGCCGGTTCCTAGAGCGCCGCGCAGCAAGCGAACTCGGAACCCAGAAGCCAGAGCAATGATGTCCCCGGAGCGATTCATGAATAACGACATTCCCCACCTGCCCATTTACATGGACTACAGCGCCACGACTCCGGTCGACCCGCGCGTGGTGGACAAGATGATTCCGTATCTGCGCGAGCAGTTCGGCAACCCCGCATCGCGCAGCCATTCGTATGGCTGGGACGCGGAACGTGCGGTCGAGGAAGCGCGCGAGAACGTCGCGGCGCTGGTGAATGCCGACCCGCGCGAAATCATCTGGACCTCGGGCGCCACGGAGTCGGATAACCTGGCCATCAAGGGTGCCGCGCACTTCTACAAGAGCAAGGGCAAGCACATCATCACGGTGAAGACCGAGCACAAGGCCGTGCTCGACACCTGCCGCGAGCTCGAGCGCGAAGGCTTTGAAGTCACATATCTGGACGTGAAAGACGACGGTCTGATCGACCTCGACGCGTTCAAGGCCGCGCTGCGTCCCGACACGATTCTGGTCTCGGTGATGTCGGTCAACAACGAGATCGGCGTGGTCCAGGACATCGAGGCGATCGGCGAAATCACCCGTGAAAAAGGCATCATTTTCCACGTCGACGCCGCTCAGGCTACCGGCAAGATCACGATCGACCTGCAAAAACTGAAGGTCGATCTGATGTCGTTCTCGGCACACAAGACATATGGTCCGAAGGGCATCGGCGCGCTGTATGTGCGCCGCAAGCCGCGTATCCGTATCGAAGCGCAGATGCACGGCGGCGGTCACGAGCGCGGCATGCGTTCGGGCACGCTGGCCACGCACCAGATCGTCGGCATGGGCGAAGCGTTCCGTCTCGCACGTGAAGAAATGGCAACGGAAAACGAGCGCATTCGCATGCTGCGCGACCGTCTGCTGCGCGGCCTGCAGGACATGGAAGAAACCTATGTGAACGGCGACATGGAAAAGCGTGTGCCGCACAACCTGAATATCAGCTTCAACTTCGTTGAAGGTGAATCGCTGATCATGGCGGTGAAGGACGTGGCGGTGTCGTCGGGTTCGGCGTGCACGTCGGCTTCGCTCGAACCGTCGTATGTATTGCGCGCGCTTGGCCGCAACGACGAACTGGCGCATAGCTCGATCCGCTTCACGGTCGGGCGCTTCACGACGGAGCAGGACGTCGATTACGTCATCAACCTGCTGAAGACGAAGATTTCGAAGCTGCGCGATCTGTCGCCGCTGTGGGATATGTACAAGGAAGGGATCGATATTTCGACGATCCAGTGGGCGGCGCACTAAGGGTTTGACTGCGACGCTACGCTGCACGAAACATCGCACCGAATGCAGGTTGAAACGAATCAAGGAGTGTAATCATGGCTTATAGCGACAAGGTTCTGGACCATTACGAAAATCCGCGCAACGTCGGTTCGTTCGCCAAGGACGACGATGCAGTCGGCACCGGCATGGTCGGCGCGCCGGCCTGCGGCGACGTGATGAAGCTGCAGATCCGCGTGGGCGCGGACGGCATCATCGAAGACGCCAAGTTCAAGACGTACGGCTGCGGTTCGGCCATTGCTTCGAGTTCGCTGGTCACCGAATGGGTGAAGGGCAAGACGCTCGACCAGGCCATGGAGATCAAGAACACGCACATCGCCGAAGAGCTGGCGCTGCCGCCGGTCAAGATCCACTGCTCGATCCTCGCGGAAGACGCGATCAAGGCAGCCGTGGCTGACTACAAGCAGCGTCATGGCGCAACCGCGGAAGCGGGCGAAAAGCAGCAGGCCGCTTGAGGCCGTTGAGAAACGCTATGGCAATTACGTTGACCGAGAAGGCAGCAAATCACGTCCAGAAATTTCTGGTCCGGCGCGGCAAGGGTGTCGGGCTGCGGCTTGGCGTGCGCACGACCGGATGCTCGGGCTTGGCCTACAAGCTCGAGTACGTGGACGAACTCGCGCCGGAAGATCAGGTATTCGAGTGCAACGGCGTGAAAATCATTGTCGACCCGAAGAGCCTCGCCTATATCGACGGCACGGAACTCGACTTTGCGCGCGAAGGATTGAACGAAGGCTTCAAGTTCAACAACCCGAACGTCAAGGACGAGTGCGGCTGCGGCGAATCGTTCCGCGTCTGAACAGGTTGAGTCCGCGTGAAGCGGAAAAAAGGCGGCGCGGGCCGCCTTTTTAATTTGTCGCACGTCGTTGTACCTTGCGTTGCGCTTTATGTGCCTGATTGCATCTTTACGTTGCACTTGATGCCTGAAACTCAGGTGCGCTTTTTGAACGGACCACATCATCCGATGGCCTCGCTGAACGACAGCCACTTCGATCTGTTCGACTTGCCGGCCCAATACGCGCTCGATGCCAGTGCGCTCGATCATGCGTACCGTACCGTGCAGTCGCAGGTTCACCCCGACCGTTTTGCCGCTGCGGGTGACGCGCAAAAGCGCATCGCGATGCAATGGGCGACACGGACGAACGAGGCGTATCAGACCCTGCGCGATCCGTTAAAGCGCGCCACCTATCTGCTGTCGCTGCGCGGCATCGATGTCGGCGCCGAGAACAACACGGCGATGGAGCCGGCATTCCTGATGCAGCAGATGGAATGGCGCGAAGGCATCGAAGACGCTGCGGCGGCGAAGAATGTCGACGCGCTCGACGCCTTGCTCACTGAACTGCGTGACGAAGAGCGGGTACGCTTCACGAAACTCGGCGCACTGCTCGATAGCGGCGCGGATCAGGCGGCGGGCGAGGCGGTGCGGCAGTTGATGTTCATCGAGCGCGTGGCGGCGGAAATCGGCACGCAGATCGAGCGGCTCGACAACTGAAGCAAACGAAGCAAACGAAGCAAACCAGCGTCAACGCACGCAATCGCACGCAAGCGGACGCGATTGGAAACGAGCCGGATGCAAACCGGACGCCACGACAGCAAGTCGTAGCGTTCAACCCAGCAACGCGAACCATTCAGGACGGGGCCGAACGATCCCCGAAGAAGATCTCAGATGGCTTTACTGCAAATCTCCGAACCCGGCATGGCGCCCGCGCCGCATCAACGGCGCCTCGCGGTCGGTATCGATCTCGGCACCACCAACTCCCTTGTCGCTGCAGTGCGTAGTGGCGTTCCCGACGTGCTGCCTGACGAGGATGGCCACGTGCTGCTGCCGTCGGTGGTGCGTTATCTGGAGAAGGGCGGCCGCCGCATTGGCCGCATCGCCAAGGCCGAAGCGGCGAGCGATCCGCGTAACACGATTGTCTCGGTCAAGCGCTTTATGGGCCGCGGCAAGAGCGAGGTCGAAGGGGCCGAGAATGCGCCCTACGATTTTGTGGACGCGCCGGGCATGGTGCAGATCCGCACCGTCGACGGCGTGAAGAGCCCGGTCGAAGTATCGGCGGAAATTCTCGCGACGCTGCGTCAGCGCGCGGAAGACTCGCTCGGCGACGATCTGGTCGGCGCCGTGATCACCGTGCCGGCGTATTTCGACGAAGCACAGCGCCAGGCCACCAAGGACGCCGCGCGTCTGGCTGGGCTGAATGTGCTGCGCCTGCTCAACGAGCCAACGGCGGCGGCGATTGCCTACGGCCTCGACAATGGCTCCGAAGGCCTCTACGCCGTGTACGACCTCGGTGGTGGCACGTTCGATCTGTCGATCCTCAAGCTCACTAAAGGCGTTTTCGAAGTGCTCGCGGCGGGCGGCGATTCCGCGCTCGGCGGCGATGATTTCGATCACGCGCTGTACCGCCACGTCCTCGAGCAGGCTGGTATTGCGCCGCAGACGCTCGCAGCGGAAGACGTGCGCATGCTGCTGGACAGCGTGCGCGAGGCCAAGGAGGCTTTGTCGGACGCGCCGCTGGCAACGTTGCAGGCGAGGCTCTCCAACGGCACCCAGCTCGATCTGACGATCGACGAGGCTACTTTCGCGGCCATCACGCAGGCGCTGGTGCAGCGCACGCTTGGGCCGACCAAGAAAGCGCTGCGCGACGCCAAGGTAACGACCAAGGAAGTCAAGGGCGTGGTGCTGGTGGGTGGCGCGACCCGCATGCCGGTGATCCGCCGCGCGGTGGAAGCGTTCTTCGGCCAGCCGCCGTTGATCAATCTCAACCCCGACGAAGTGGTCGCACTCGGCGCGGCGATCCAGGCCGATTTGCTGGCCGGCAACCGCAGTGCCGACGGCGATGACTGGCTGCTGCTCGACGTCATCCCGTTGTCGCTTGGCGTTGAGACGATGGGTGGGCTGACTGAGAAGATCATTCCGCGCAATTCGACGATTCCGGTCGCGCGCGCGCAGGATTTCACGACCTTCAAGGACGGCCAGACGGCGATGGCGATTCACGTCGTGCAGGGCGAGCGCGAACTGGTGTCGGATTGCCGCTCGCTCGCGCGCTTCGAGCTGCGCGGCATTCCACCGATGGCAGCCGGCGCGGCGCGCATCCGTGTGACCTATCAGGTCGACGCGGACGGTCTGCTGTCCGTGTTTGCCCGTGAGCAGTTGTCGGGCGTGGAGGCGTCGGTGGTGGTGAAGCCTTCATACGGCCTCGCTGATGACGATATCGCCAAGATGCTCGAAGACAGCTTCAGTACGGCCGAAGTCGACATGCGAGCCCGCGCACTGCGTGAGGCGCAAGTGGAAGCGCAACGTCTGATCGAAGCGACAGATGCGGCGCTGGCCGCCGACGCCGATCTGCTCGATGAAGACGAGCGCGCCGAACTCGACGGCTTGCTCACCGCCTTGCGGAACGTCGCGCAAAGCGAGGATGCCGGCGCGATCGAAGCTGCGACGAAGACGGTGGCCGAAGGCACCGACGAATTCGCCGCCCGCCGCATGAACAAGGGCATCCGTCGTGCGCTGGCGGGCCGCAAGCTAGACGACATCTGAACTCGACGAATCACGTGACGCGCGTCAACAAAGACACGCGTCACCAGTAAAATGGCACGGAGCCGGTTCGCCGGCTGCCGTGCCCCAGACTAAACGGAAATCGTATGCCTCAAATCGTTGTGCTGCCCCATGTCGAACTGTGTCCGGAAGGCGCGGTGATCGATGCTGTGCCGGGCAAGAGCATCTGCGACAATCTGCTGGAACACGGCATTGAAATCGAGCACGCCTGCGAGAAATCGTGTGCTTGCACGACCTGCCATGTGGTCGTGCGCGAAGGCTTCAATGCGCTCACGCCGTCGGAGGAAGACGAGGACGATCTGCTCGACAAGGCCTGGGGCCTCGAGCCGGAGTCGCGTCTGTCGTGCCAGGCGATGGTGCCGGCCGACCAGGATCTGGTCGTTGAAATCCCGCGTTACTCGATCAACCACGCGAAGGAAAATCACTAACAGGAGCGCAGCCATGAAGTGGACCGACACGCAAGACATCGCGATGGCCCTCACCGACAAGCACCCGGAAGTGGACCCGCAGCAGATCCGGTTCACCGATCTGCACCGCTGGGTCACTGAACTGGACGGCTTCGACGACGATCCAAACCGGTCGAACGAGAAGATTCTCGAAGCGATCCAGACGGCGTGGATCGAGGATGCGGATTATTGAGTGGGCTGTGGTTGTGGGTTGGGGTTTGGCCCGTGACCGGCTTTGAAAGAAAAACGGCGATTCCAGATTTCGATGGAATCGCCGTTTTGTTTGGTGCGCTTGTTTGTGCGCTTAGTGATGGGCTTTTTAACCCGCTACGAGCGCACCGTTCTCGAGATGCACGTGCTCGCCTTGCTGGAACGGCGGTGCTTCGTGGTACGTAAAGTAACGGTTCTTGCCGCTTTCCATACGCACGTGGACCGAGTAAGCGGTCGTGCTGCGCAGATGTTTTTCGACCGAGTTACCGGCAAAGCCGCCGCCGACTGCACCCAGCACCGTCATCGCGCCGCGGCCTACGCCGCCGCCGAACTGGTTGCCCACCAGACCGCCGACCACCGCACCGCCCACAGCGCCGACGCCGGTGCCATGGCCTTCCTGACGCACTGCTGATATCGCTACAACTGTGCCGCAGCTAGCGCAATAGGCCTGCTGGGGCGGCGGTTGCTGTGCGTACTGGCCCGATTGATCCGGTTGTTGCTGCTGTGCGTACTGCGCCTGCGCAGCGGAGGGAGCCGCTACTGCCGGAGCAGGTTGGGCCTGAGCATCGGTCTGTGGCTGTGGCTGTGGCTGTGGCTGGGCCTGCGCGCCTTGGGCCGCCTGCAGCTGCTGTTGCTGCGCGTAAGTGTTCGGATTGGCCGGGGCCGCCGAATCGACCACCTGCTGCGAGGGCTGCGAGGTGACCTGTGCAGCTTGGGTTTGATCCGTCTGCGCGCCGTTGCTCGACGCTTTGGGAAACAGACCTGTGATGGCCGCTGTGGCCGCGAGGCTCGCGATGATGACAGCGCCTGCCGCGGTCGCGACAAGCGGGTGAATTCGGCGTGGTTGTGTGTTGCCAGGATTGTCCATGATGACCTCCGTCTTGAGCAGAGTCCGATTAGTTTTTTCAAGACATAAGTGTGGGACAGCTGGACTGGCGCGGGGTTTCAATTTGTAACCAGTTCTGTAGCGTCCGCAGAGATGTTTTGAATCGGATCGCGCAGGGGGCCGCCTGGCGGCTGATTTCACGCGCTTGCTCGATGTTCTGAGTTCGACGCGGGCCGCCTCCGCCTGTGAACCTTTTACCGATCGTTACAAACTGTCAGGTGGCACGACGGGCCGTGTGGAGATGGGCCTATTGGCCCTGTAGGCTGGCCAAATGAAAACGCCCGGCAGCGAGCCGGGCGTCACGTCACTCGGGACCTGAGGGATCAGATCAACCCGATCCGTGCAATCAGTCTTCGCGGCGCAGATGTGGGAACAGGATCACATCGCGGATGCTCGGGCTGTCGGTCAACAGCATCACCAGACGGTCGATGCCGATACCGCAACCGCCGGCCGGCGGCATGCCGTATTCGAGCGCGCGGATGTAGTCGGCGTCGTAGAACATCGCCTCTTCGTCGCCCGCGTCCTTCTGGTCGACCTGCTTCTTGAAGCGCGCGGCCTGATCTTCCGGATCGTTCAGCTCGGAGAAACCGTTGGCGATTTCACGGCCGGTGATGAACAGCTCGAAGCGCTCGGTGATGCCTGCCACCTTGTCAGACGCGCGTGCCAGCGGCGACACTTCGATCGGGTAGTCGATGATGTAAGTCGGCTCCCACAGTTGCGATTCGGCGGTCTCTTCGAAGAGCGCGAGTTGCAGCGCGCCCACGCCTGCGTTCAGGAACTGCGGCTGCGAGGCGTCGACACCGAACTTCTTCAGCTCGGGGCGCAGGAATGCGGCGTCGGCCAGTTGATCATCGGTGTACTGCGGCGCGTACTTCTGGATCGCCTGCGTGATCGTCAGGCGATGGAACGGCTTGGCCAGATCCAGTTCGCGACCCTGATAGCTGATCGTCGCCGTGCCGAGCGCATCGATCGCGGCCTGACGGATCAGCTGTTCGGTGAAGTCCATCAGCCACTGATAATCGGTGTACGCCGCGTAGAACTCGATCATCGTGAATTCCGGATTGTGGCGTACCGAGACGCCCTCGTTACGGAAATTCCGGTTGATCTCGAACACGCGCTCGAAGCCGCCCACCACCAGCCGCTTCAGATACAGCTCCGGAGCGATACGCAGGAACATCTGCATATCGAGCGCGTTGTGGTGCGTCACAAACGGCTTGGCTGCCGCGCCGCCCGGGATCGGGTGCAGCATCGGCGTTTCGACTTCCATGAAGTCGGCATCGGCCATGAACTTGCGGATCGACGATATCGCTCTCGTGCGCGCCACGAAGGTCTTGCGCGTTTCCGGGGTGACGATCAGATCGACATAGCGCTGGCGGTACTTCATTTCCTGGTCGGCGAGACCGTGGAACTTGTCCGGCAGCGGACGCAGCGACTTCGACAGCAGCCGCAGCTCGGTGCAACGCACCGACAGCTCACCCTTGTTGGTACGGAACAGCACGCCACGCGCGGCGACGATGTCCCCCATGTCCCACTTCTTGAACGCGTCGTAGGTTTCCTGGCCGATGTCAGCCGGCGTGATGAAGAACTGGATCTGACCCGAACCGTCGCGCACGGTGGCGAAGCTCGCCTTGCCCATCACGCGCTTCAGCATCATCCGGCCGGCCACGGCAACCTGAAGCGGATTCGCTTCGAGCGTTTCCTTGTCGGCGTCGGCGTATTGCGTTTGCAGGTCTTCCGCGTGATGCGTCGGGCGGAAATCGTTCGGATAGGCGACGCCGTGTTCACGCAGCTCGCGCAGCTTTTCGCGGCGCTCGGCGATGATCTTGTTTTCGTCCCCCTCGGGCGCAGCGTTCGTCTGGATCGGTTCGGTCATGATGGGTCGGTATTCGGGGTGGCCTGCATGCGGGTGGGCCGCACGAGGTTGCCTGCCGGTCGGAAATCAGACTGCAACAGGCGGTCAAAAGATGCGGCGCGGCAAAACTCGCCGCGCCCGATGCGCTTACTTTAGACGCCCTGTTTCAGGCTGGCGCTAATGAACGGATCGAGGTCGCCATCGAGCACGCTCTTGGTATTGCTGATTTCGACGTTGGTACGCAGATCCTTGATGCGGCTGTTGTCCAGCACGTACGAACGGATCTGGTGACCCCAGCCCACATCGGTCTTGCCTGCTTCGAGCTTGTCCTGTTCGACCTGACGTTTGCGGATTTCCGCTTCGTACAGGCGCGATTTCAACATGGCCATCGCTTCGGCGCGGTTACGGTGCTGCGAGCGGTCGTTCTGGCACTGCACGACGATGCCCGACGGCATGTGCGTAATCCGCACCGCGGAGTCGGTCTTGTTGATGTGCTGACCGCCCGCGCCAGACGCGCGATACGTGTCGATACGCAGATCGGCCGGGTTGATGTCCACTTCGATCGAGTCGTCGATTTCCGGATACACGAACACCGACGAGAACGACGTATGACGGCCGCCCGACGAGTCGAACGGCGACTTGCGCACGAGACGGTGCACGCCGGTTTCGGTGCGCAGGAACCCGTAGGCGTACTCGCCTTCGATCTTGATGGTGGCGTTCTTGATGCCCGCGACGTCGCCGTCGGTCTGTTCCAGCACTTCGGTCTTGAACCCCTTGCGCTCGCAGTAGCGCAGGTACTGGCGCAGCAGCATCGCGGCCCAGTCGCACGCTTCGGTGCCGCCGGCGCCTGCCTGAATGTCGAGGAACGCGTTGTTCGGGTCGGCCGCATTCGAGAACATGCGGCGGAATTCCATGTCGGCGACGCGCTGTTCGAGGCTGGCTGCATCGCTTTCGCAGGCGAGGAGGGTTTCCTCGTCATTTTCTTCGCGCGCCATGCCGAACAGGTCCTGCGCGTCGCGCAGGTCGTTGTCGAGCGAGGTGAGCTTGCCGACGACGTCGTCTAGCAGCTTCTTTTCCCGGCCGAGGGCCTGGGCGTGCTTCGAGTCGTTCCAGACGTTCGGGTCTTCGAGTTCCCGGTTGACTTCGATTAGACGCAGTGCTTTGTCGTCGTAGTCAAAGATACCCCCGTAGCTCGCCCGCGCGATGGCGCAGGTCGGCCAGAGAGGCTTCGATCGCGTTGAGACGTTCCGCTTCCATGTCGATCTTTTATAGCTTCGTAAAAAGGGGAAATTATAGCCGATCGAGGCTGCCCGCCGGAGGCTAATGCGCGATCCGGCGGGTGTTTGAGGCAGTTTTGCGGGGGATTTTGCACGGTTTTGGCGGCCCCGGCGTAGATGATGCGAGGCCGAGGCGGGCGCGCGGCCGCTCAGCTCATTGCATGCTCGACGATCAACTGCACGCGCGAAACGCCATTCCACGTATCGCTCGCGAGGCGGTAGGCGATCGTCGTGCGGTTGGGCAGCGAATCCGTGTGGTTGAACCAGATCGCGTTGAAACGCTGCCGGCCCCGTAACAGTTGCAGTTTCAGATGCTTGTCCTTCACCAGCGCCTGCGATGCCACTTCGAATTCGCCCGAAAACACCGGCGCCGGAAAGCCCTGACCCCAGACCGCGGCGTCCAGCATCTCGACGAATTGCGGCGTGAAATACGCTTCTTCCAGATCGCCATCGGTTTCCACCACGCGGGCGAGTGCCTCTTCGCTGAGCCACTCGCGGCCCACCGCTTCGAAGGCGGCGGTGAAACGCGGCACGTCGGCGGCGGCGAGCGTCATGCCGGCCGCCATGGCGTGGCCGCCGAACTTGGCGATCATGCCGGGTTCGCGTTTCGAGATCAGATCAAGCGCATCGCGCAGATGAAATCCCGCGATCGAACGGCCCGAGCCTTTGACGAGCACGCCGCTCTCATCCGCCGGTGCGAAGGTGAAGACGGGCCGGTGGAACTTCTCCTTGATTCGTCCTGCAACGATGCCGATCACGCCCTGATGCCAGCTCGGGTTGAACAGCACGACGGTCGCCGAGCCGGCCGGATCGATCGTCGACAGATCTTCGAGCGCCTGCTGCTGCATACCGGCTTCGATCTCGCGCCGCTCGCGGTTGATCGAGTCGAGCTGCTGCGCGAGTTCCCACGCGCGGCCGATGTCGTCAGTGGTCAGGCATTCGATCCCAAGTGACATATCCGAGAGGCGTCCCGCCGCGTTCAGCCGCGGGCCGAGTGCAAAGCCCAGATCGAAGCCGGAGGCGCTGCGGGCGTCGCGCGCAGCAGCACGAAACAGCGCGGCCACACCCGGCTGCATCTTGCCCTTGCGAATCCGCTGCAGCCCTTGCGCGACCAGCACGCGATTGTTGCCGTCGAGCTTGACGACGTCGGCCACCGTGCCGAGCGCGACGAGGTCGAGCAGGCCATCCAGGCGCGGTTCGGGGCGGGCGTCGTCGAATGCGCCACGCCGGCGCAGTTCGGCGCGCAGCGCGAGCAGCACGTAGAACATCACGCCGACGCCCGCGATGCACTTGCTCGGGAAGCTGCAACCCGGCTGGTTCGGATTGACGATGGCGCGCGCGGCGGGTAACTCGTCGCCGGGTAAGTGGTGATCGGTAACGAGCACGTCGATGCCGAGCGCGTTGGCCGCTTCCACACCGTCGACGCTGGCGATGCCGTTGTCCACGGTGATCAGCAGGTCCGGCTTGCCGGACGGATTGCGTGCCGCGAGCGCGACGATTTCCGGCGTCAGGCCGTAGCCGTATTCGAAGCGGTTCGGCACCAGATAGTCGATGCTCGCGCCGAACATCCGCAGGCCGCGCACGGCCACGGCGCAAGCGGTGGCGCCGTCGCAGTCGTAGTCGGCCACCACCAGCATGCGGCGTTTGCCTTCGATCGAATCGGCCAACAGCGCGGCCGCTTCTTCGCAGCCTTTCAGTTGGGCAGGTGCAACGAGTCGCGCGAGACCGGTTTCGAGCTCATCCGGCAGGCACACGCCGCGCGACGCGTACAGACGCGCCAGCACCGGATGCAGGCCATGACGGGTCAACACTTCGGCATCGACGGGGGAGCAGGCGCGCGTAACGATTCGAGTCATGCGGAAAGGCCGGAAAACATGCGGTGGAGCGGTAGCTGGGTTATTGGATGCGTCATTCGATAAAGAGCGAAGCAAGCACGCGGCGGCGCCAGAATTTGCGCAGATCGCCACGTGTAATGGTGAGCGTCACCGAGCCGGTGTCGCCGCATAGTGTGAGGCCCAGTTCGCCGAGCTGGCCTGACTGCAGGGCAGCGAGGGCGGGGGCGAACCAGTCGGTTTCGAGCGCGGCGAATGCGTCGTTCCAGCGGCCCCAGTCCTGCTCGATGTAGGGCGCGGAGAATGGGTCGAGTTCGACGAGGGTTGTTGCTGCGGTTGGCGTGGCGCCGCGGCTGCCTTGCTGGGCACCGTTTGCACCTTTGGCACTGTTCGCAGCGGGCGACATTGCGGCGCCAGCCGACACGGCTGCAAACGAAGCCGGCGGCGCGCCGACCTCCACTCCTGCCGTGAGCGCGAGGCCGCGCGTGGCCGCTGCGTCCGACAGCACGCGCGTGAAAGGGCTTTTAACTGGTTGCGCGGCACCTTGCGCATGAAACCATATGGAATTGACCGAGGGCAACCCGCGCGCTTCGCGCGCCTCGTTGACCGGATGCTCGAACCACGCCATCTGCACTTCGTTCTGCAGCTTCATCCACGCGCGCGAGCGTTGCCCAGTGTGGGCTTCGTGCGGCAGCCAGATCTCGATGTTGCGGCCGCTGGCGCGCAACGGCGAAGCGCCAGCCAACGTGCCGAAGGCATCGCTCGCGAGGTACCAGCGCGACGGATGAGGCGCTTCGATGCGCACGCCGAGTTCCTCGATCAGCGGCCGGGCGACGTCGAGCAGCGTGGCGGCTTCGGCATCCGTCAGATCGAGCGAGGCCGGATCGATCAGAACCAGATGGTCGTGCGCGATGCGCACGTGCACTGGTTGCACGCACGCCCAGGTCGAGGTGCCGGGTTCACCGCCATCGGCGCGCAGCATGTAAGGAGCGAGCGGTGCTTCGTCCGCTGCCCCTTCACCGCTTGCGACGGTCCCGAACTGGCGGGCTACCCAGCGTTCGTGCGGCAAGGTGCGCTGGAAGTCCTCGCCGACCACCCGCTCGACCAGCGTGGCTCTCGCGATCAGCTTGTCGAGGGCCGGACTTTCGATGTTGTACAGCGCGGTGGAAGCGTCGGCTGCGGCGGGCAGCGCGAAGGGGAGGAGGAGGTGAAGACGGTTGGCGTGCATGATGCTCGGCATTGTATGGCAAACGATGCGGGTCTTTCGATTCCAGACGTTGACCGCGAACCATGGTTGATTGGATGTGAACCATGGATTACACTCGCTTGGCCGTCCCGATACAGAGTGAGTGATGCAAAAGATCAAAACACGGCCGTGGAATTCGGCCGAACACTTGAAGACCGAGGCCGACATGGCCGAATACTTCGAGGCCTGTTTGCTCGAGGGCGGCGATGACCCCGCGTTTCTCGCGCATGCGCTTGGCGTAATCGCACGTGCGCGCGGCATGGCGCAGCTCGCCCGCGACACCGGCATCTCGCGCGAGGGGCTCTATAAGGCGCTGTCCGAAGATGGCAATCCGAGCTTTGCAACGATCATCAAGGTGATCCGGGCGCTCGGCCTTGAACTGCACGCCACCCCGGCGCACGCTTAAGGGTCGAGACGCTTCGCGGGGGTTCCCGCCGTTGTATGGCAAACTTCGCGCTTGACCGACGGTAAATGAGCACGGTCCGGTTTCCCGCTGGAAGCGTTGCCAGCAGGGCAGCAACAGCAGTTTGGGCCCCGACCCGGAACCATCTGCTCCGATCCGGCACCAATGGTCACGCCCCTCGAACTGCATGGCGAGCGGGATTGCCGCCGTCATGCGCTGCACCAACGGTCGAACAACGAGGCCGCAGCACGAGGCTGAAGAACGCAGAAAAGGATTCGCTTGAAATTTCCCTACGAATGGACAATTGGCTGGCGCTACACCCGCGCCGGCAAACGCACGACCGGTAACGGCTTTATTTCCTTTATCGCGCTCGTCTCGATGTCGGGCATCGCGCTCGGCGTCGCGGCGCTGATCGTCGTGCTGTCGGTGATGAACGGCTTCCAGAAAGAGGTGCGCGACCGCATGCTGTCGGTGCTCGCGCACGTCGAGATCTTTTCGCCGACCGGCTCCATGCCGAACTGGCAGTTGACCGCCAAGGAAGCGAAGCAGAACAAGGAAGTGATCGGCGCGGCGCCGTATGTCGACGCCCAGGCGCTGCTGACTCGCCAGGACGCCGTGAGCGGCGTGGCGCTGCGCGGTGTCGACCCGGCGCTCGAGCCGCAGGTGTCCGATATCTATAAGGAAATGAAAGGCGGCCAGCTGTCCGATCTGAAGCCGGGCGATTTCGGCATCGTGTTAGGCGCGGATCTCGCCGCCAATCTCGGTGTGATGGTTGGCGACAAGATCACGCTGGTGGCGCCCGAGGGCACCATCACGCCCGCAGGAATGCTGCCACGCCTGAAGCAGTTCACGGTAGTCGGCGTCTTCGAGTCGGGCCACTACGAATACGACAGCACGCTCGCGTTGATCAACATTCAGGACGCGCAGGTGCTGTTCCGGCTCGCTGCGCCCACCGGCGTACGCTTGCGCCTGAAGGATATGCAGCGCGCGCCGGAGGTCGCGCACCAGTTGGCGCGCACGCTCTCGGGCGACCTCTATATCCGCGACTGGACCCAGCAGAACAAGACCTGGTTCTCCGCCGTGCAGATCGAAAAGCGCATGATGTTCATCATCCTTACGCTGATCATTGCGGTGGCGGCGTTCAACCTGGTGTCGTCGCTGGTGATGACGGTGACCAACAAGCAGGCGGATATCGCGATCCTGCGCACGCTTGGCGCGCAACCCGGATCGATCATGAAAATCTTCGTGGTGCAGGGTGTAACCATCGGCTTTATTGGCACGGCGACCGGTGTGGCGCTCGGGTGCCTGATTGCATGGAGCATTCCGTGGCTCGTGCCGATGATCGAGCATGTGCTCGGTGTGCAGTTTCTGCCGCCGTCGGTGTATTTCATCAGCGAGCTGCCGTCCGAGCTGGTGCCTGCCGACGTCGCCAGGATTGGTCTGATCGCGTTCGTGCTGGCATCGCTGGCAACGCTGTACCCGAGCTGGCGTGGTGCGAAGGTCCGCCCGGCGGAGGCGCTGCGTTATGAATGATCGTTCCATTGGCCAAGCCATGACCCCAGACAGCGCGTTGCATCCGTATGTCCTCGAAGCGACCGGCATCTCGAAGTCGTTCGTACAGGGCGGCCTGAACGTGCAGGTGCTGAACAACACGCAACTGTCGGTGCGGCGCGGCGAGAAGCTGGCTATCGTTGGCGCATCGGGCTCCGGAAAGAGCACGCTGCTGCATGTGCTGGGCGGCCTCGACGACCCGAGCACGGGCGAAGTCTCCGTGCTCGGCAAGCCGTTCACCAAACTCTCGGAGCGCGAGCGAAACGAATTGCGCAATCGCGCGCTCGGCTTCGTTTATCAGTTCCATCACCTGCTGGCGGAGTTCACTGCGCTCGACAACGTCGCGATGCCGCTGCGCATCCGCCGGATGCCGACCGACGAGGCGCGCCGCACGGCATTGCAGACGCTGGAGCGCGTGGGCCTGGGGCACCGCGCGAAACACCGGCCGGGCGAGCTGTCGGGCGGCGAGCGTCAGCGTGTGGCGATTGCGCGTGCACTCGTCACGAACCCGGCTTGCGTGCTGGCTGACGAGCCCACCGGCAATCTCGACGGCGGCACCGCTGATACGGTGTTCAACCTGATGCTCGAACTGTCGCAAACCTTCGATACCAGCTTCGTGATCGTCACGCACGATCCCGATCTGGCCGCGCGCTGCGATCGCATCATGCGTCTGCGTGACGGCGTGCTGTTCGAAGAGCCGCACGTTCCTGCCTGACGTTTTTCGCTGCCGGGGCACCAGCATGTGGATCGATACGCACTGCCATCTGGACGCGTCGGAGTTCGATGCGGATCGCGACGCGGTCGCCTCGGCCGCTTGCGGGGCAGGTGTTGCGCGCATCGTGATTCCAGGTGTGGCGCGCGAGAACTTCGCACGGGTGCGTGAGCTCGCGCATCGCGTGAAGGGCGGTGCGTACGCGCTCGGGATTCATCCGCTCTTTACACCCGGTGCGCAGGACACCGATCTTGACGTGCTCCGCATGGAGATCGAGGCGAGTCTCGACGATCCGCTGTTTGTCGGACTTGGGGAAATCGGCCTCGATTATTTCGTCGCGGGCCTCGACGATGCGCGTCAACAGTTCTTCTATCACGAGCAACTGAAGCTCGCGCATGAATTCGATTTGCCGGTGATTTGCCACGTGCGCAAATCGCAGGACAAGGTGCTCAAAGGCCTACGCACGCATCGCGTCCATCGCGGTATCGCTCATGCGTTCAACGGCAGTTTTCAGCAAGCGCAGGCGTTCATCGATCACGGCATGCATCTCGGCTTCGGCGGCAATCTGACCTTCGAGCGTGCGCTGCAGATTCGTCGTCTAGCGGCGCAATTGCCGCTCGATGCGCTGGTCGTCGAAACCGACGCGCCGGACATCGCCCCCTCCTGGCTTTATCGCCAACGCAATACGCCGGACCAGATTCCCGCCATCGGCGCGGGACTCGCGCAACTGCGCGGCATTGGCGTAGATGAGCTTTCCATAGGCACAACGGCTAACGCTCACGCTGCGCTGCCGCGGCTCGCACTTTCGTCTGCATAATCTTCGCTGGTGGTTCGCGCCGGGCGGAACACGCGTCCGGCAGTTCGTCCGAAACGGCTTGTGACCTGTAAGCAATGACGACGCCCGGGGGCATTGGGTGGCAGTCCGGCATAGACGGCTGGCGAGCAGGGCGGAGGGCGAATGCGGGCGGTGTGGTGTGGTTTTGCGTTGGGTGTCATTGTCTTGCAACAGCAAGCGGCGCTCCCTTTGCGGCGTGAATGGCTGGTGCTGTTGCTGGTATTCGGAATTGCGCTCGCCTGGGCTTGTTGGTGCTTGCGATGGCAGAGGAACTTGACGGCCCAGCGGTGCGGGTTGGGCTGGTGGCGCGGGGCACGCTGGCATGTGTACACGGGTTGGTGCGCGCTCGGGCTGGCCGCCGCATGTGCCGGATTCGGCTACGCGGCCTGGCGGGCCGAAATGCGTCTTGCGCTGAGCTTGCCGACCGCGTGGGAAGGACGCGACCTTGAAGTGCAGGGCGCCATTCGAGGTCTGCCGAGCCGCGACGAGAAGGGCGCGCGTTTTCTGTTCGACGTCGATTCTGTTGCTGCGCCGATCGGACATTTTCCTCGCACGATTCAACTGGCGTGGATCGATCAGAAGGGCCCACCGCCGCCTTTACTCGAACCCGGCGCGCGCTGGCGTCTGACGGTACGGCTCAAGCGTCCGCATAGCAACGCCAACTACGGCGTGCGTGACGCCGAAGCGGGCTTGCTGGCACGCAATGTCCGGGCGACGGGTTATATCAGTACGCCTGCAAAAGCCCAGCGTCTCGATGGTTACGCGAGCGGCCTGCGTGTCAGCGTGGACCGCTGGCGCGCGGCACTGCGTGCGCGCATCGACACCGTGCTGGCCGACGCGCCGCATCGCGGCATTGTCGTGGCGCTCGCGGTCGGCGCGCAGGACGAGGTGAGCGCTGCCGACTGGCTGCTAATGCGCGCCACGGGCACGAGCCACCTGGTGGCGATCTCCGGGTTGCACATCGGTTTCGTTGCGGGCCTCGCCGGATGGCTGGCCGGCGCGCTGTGGCGGCGTTCGGGCCTGGTCGGGCGCAACTGGCCGCTGCGGATTCCGGCGCAACTCGTCGCGGTGACTGCGGGGACGATGTTCGCGGCGCTGCATGCTGCGCTTGCCGGGTTTAATGTGCCGGCGCAGCGGGCATTGTGGATGGCGGGTGTGGTGGCGTTGGCGTTTGTCAGCGGACGCAGTGTCGCGCCGTCGTGGGTGTTGGCCTGGGCGCTTGGTCTCGTGCTGCTGCTTGATCCGTGGGCGCCGGTGTCCGCAGGGTTCTGGCTGTCGTTCTGCGCGGTGGGGGCGATCCTGTATGCGATGTCGGGGCGACCGCGTGTGCGTGCCGATGAGCGAGCCGATGGGGCGGACGCTGGGCCTGACGTTGATCCTGATGCCGACGGTGGCAGTGGCGCCCGAGGTGCTGACGTCGGTGCGGCGGGCGGCCAGGCGGCGACGCGTTTCTCCGCTCGCATGCTCCGCGTCTTGCACGCCCGTGGCCGGGCGTTCGTCGAGCGTATGCGTAGCGCCGCACACGTCCAGTTCGCGGTGACGATTGCACTTGCCCCACTGACCATCTACTGGTTCTCGCAGATTCCATTGATTGGGCCACTCGCCAACGCGTTTGCGATTCCCTGGGTCAGCCTGTTCGTCACCCCCGCAGTATTGGCCGGTGTCGTGTTGCCGATGCCGATCGACGCTTATGCGTTTCGTGCTGCCCACGCGTTGCTCGAACTGCTTATCGTGGGACTGCAGATGTTGTCCGGCCCGGGCTGGGCGCTCTGGCGCCTGCCGCAGCCGGACGGCTGGGTGCTGGCCGTCGCGGCGGTGGGCGTTCTCTGGTGTCTCGCTCCGCGCGGCTGGCCGTTGCGCTGGGCAGCGCCGCTCACCTGGCTGCCGCTCCTGTTGCCTCCTCCTCCGGGGCCGCCGTCGGGCTCGTTCAGATTGACCGCGCTCGACATCGGCCAAGGTTCGTCGATCCTCGTTGAAACGACCCATCACGCGTTGCTGTTCGACGCTGGGCCCGGACCGGAGTCGACCCACGCCGGAGAACGCGTGGTGGTGCCGTATCTGCAGGCCAACGGCGTGTACACGCTAGATACGATGGTGATCAGCCATGAGGACTCCGATCACTCCGGCGGGGCACCGGCCGTATTGCAAGGCGTAGAGGTGCGCCAGTTGCTGGGCGGCCTCGTGCCGTCGAATGCGCTTTGGGACAAAGCCCGTGCCGTCGGTGCCGACACGGTGCGCTGTGCGGCGGGGCAGCACTGGCAATGGGACGGCGTCGATTTCAGCATTCTCTGGCCCGACCCCGGGCCGTTGTCAGGCAATCCGAATGCGCATTGCTGCGTGCTACGTGTCAGCATGGCGGGCGCCGGCGAGTCTCCTGGTCATACAGCCGGCAGTCCCGTCGCACCCACCGTTAGCGCGCTGCTGGCGGCGGATATCGAGGCGCCCGTAGAGCGGATCCTGCTCGCACGGGATCGTTCAGCGCTGCCCGCGCAGATCCTTGTCGTCCCGCATCACGGCAGCAAGACCTCGTCGACCGAGCCGTTCCTCGACTCTATCGAGCCGCTTGTCGCGGTATTTCAGGTAGGCTATCGCAACCGTTTTCATCATCCGAATCCGGGTGTCTTCGAACGCTATCTGGGACGGCATATCGAACTCACACGCAGCGACGTCGACGGCGCGGTGCAAATCATGGCGGCGGGCGTCCGTGCGCAGGGCACCCTGGCGGCGGGCAACCCAGCACAGGGCAACCTGGCGCAGGACACGCCACCACCGCCCGCCACGCTCACGCTGGAACGGTATCGCACCGCGCATCACCGGTACTGGATGGATCGATGAAGGACGCTCGCGCCATACCCGGCGGGACGCCTCGCGCAACATAATCAGGAACGGAGACAGCAGCACTTGAAAAACATCATTCACTTCTCGCACGCCAACGGTTTTCCGGCGTCGACCTACCGGACCATCTTTGCCGAGCTCGCCGATGACTACGACGTCCGCTTTATCGAGCGCATCGGCCACGACACCCGCTTTCCTGTGACGCAGGACTGGCCGCATCTGGTGGAGCAGTTGCTGGACGACATCAGCCGGTCATACGAGCAACCGGTCTGGCTGGTCGGTCATTCGCTCGGCGGCTATCTGTCGCTAATGGCGGCGTTGAAGAAGCCGCAGTGGGTGAGGGGCGTCGTGATGCTCGATTCCCCGGTGATTGCGGGCTGGCGCAGCAGCATGCTGCGCGTGTCGCAATGGACCGGGCTCGACGAACGCCTCTCGCCTGCCGCCGCGACCCGCGCGCGCCGCACGCAGTGGGCGAGCCGCGATGAAGCGTGGCGCCACTTTCACTCGAAGCCCGCCTTCGCGCGCTGGGACGAGAGGATGCTGTCCGACTATATCGACTTCGGCATTCCACAAGCCTCGGCTGACGGCAGTCGCGCGCTCGCCTTCGACCGGCGCACCGAATACAGGATCTACAAGACCTTGCCGCATACGCTGGGCTCCCGGCTGGCGCGTGGCGCGCCAGTGCCGGTCGGTTTCATCGCCGGGACGCATTCGAAGGAAATCCGCCAGGCCGGGCTGGAGGCCACACGCCGTGCGACCGGAGGCCACCTTGAATGGATCGACGGCAGTCACCTGTATCCGATGGAAAAACCGATCGAAACCGCGCGGGCCGTGCAGCGGATGCTGCGCGAACTGGAACGGCCCACCTGATTCGCGGTGGCGCAGACCACGGAGGGTGCGGCGCGCGTCGCGTGGTTCCGTTTGGCCACTCCTCCAGGTGCGCTTAACTTCGATTAACAATTGAACCTGCACAACGAACAGCGCAAGCGTTAACATGCAGGCATGTATGTATGACACGTCCGCAGTCTGGGCAGCAGGGCAGTTGCAGGAAAGAGGACAGCAGCAAGGCAACAAGGTAGCAACCGCTTGACAACAACAACGTCGCTACGGCAACTTCACGCAGTAGCAACAGGCGGCGCAGAAAACGGTGCAGGATCGGCGCGGATGCCGCGCATTTTGCTGGGTTGAGACCCTGCTTTACGGTATAATCCGTTTTTCCCGCGAGCATCCAGCGATGACCAAATATGTTTTCGTCACCGGCGGCGTAG
>Ga0302220_10000969_pt1 | contig 22843 bp, 23 predicted proteins | sample II_Palsa_E1_3_FD_194572 | JGI IMG/M metagenome (GOLD analysis project Ga0302220, IMG submission 194572) | Peat permafrost microbial communities from Stordalen Mire near Abisko, Sweden - II_Palsa_E1_3 | ecosystem: Environmental > Terrestrial > Soil > Palsa > Peat permafrost | place: Sweden...
ACGGGCGATTAGCCCCCGGCCCGCTTCGCGTTGTGGCCGACCTTTTTGAGCGTTTCGATGACCCGCTCGCAATGGTCACCCTGCACTTCAATCACACCTTCCTTGACCGTTCCACCAGAACCGCAGACCGTGCGCAACTGCTTGCCTAGCAACGCCAAGGCAAGCGGATCGAGTGCCAGCCCTTTAACGAGCGTCACACTCTTGCCGCCTCGGCCTTTGGTCTCGCGAGTCACGCGCACTACGCCATCACCTACTGGCAGTGTCCTGGCAACCGTCTTGCAGGCACATTCCGCGAGCGCCTGCCGGCACTCGGGACACATCCGGCCGCCATCGGTGGAATAGACAAGGCCGCCTTTGGGACTACTCTTCATGATTGGCTTACTCGAAGACGCTTAAGTCGGGAATTGGGTCGATTTTAGCAGCTGCGCCTTAGTAGCCGCCTCCCGCCGAATCCGGTCTCAAGCTCAACTTTCGTAGCCGCCCCCCTGCCACTCGCTCTAACCCACGGCCATCTGGTGACGGGAGGTCTGATGGCTCGCCTCAATCTCCGGGTGTCCGCTTGCCGACGCTTCGTCAAATAAGTGTAGCGGCCAACCAATACCATCAACTTTTGCTCATACGTCGAAAACCGGATGCGAGGCATTGTGAATGGCCACCAACGTATCGTCTTTGGCGAGCAGCCCGGACTCGTCCAGAATAGTCATCAGCGGGCGACCTTCCGCCACTGACTGGCGAGCCAGTTTGCTAACACGAGCATATCCAAGCTTTGGCACGAGCGCGGTCGCCATGGCCATCGAATCCATCAGGTGTTGCTCGTTTCGTGCGATATCGGCCGTGATGCCGGCAACACATTTTTGCGCGAACCGTTGGATCCCGTTAGTCAGCAGCATGATGCTGTCGAACACACGGGACGCCACGACAGGCTCGAAGTGATTGATCTCCAGTTCACCATACTGAACCGCCTGCGCGACCGCAACGTCATTCCCGACGACAGCAAAACTCAACTGGATCATGGCCATTGGCAAGACCGGGTTGACTTTGCCCGGCATGATCGACGAGCCGGCTTGAGCTTCAGGAAGACGCAATTCCCCCAAGCCGCCTACCGGGCCGGATGACAGCACCGTCAGATCCGACGCGATCTTCGCGAGAGACGCCGCACAGGTACGCAGTTCGCCCGAAACGCGAGAAAACACGTCCATGTTCTGCATCGCGTCGAACGGGTTCGACGGTGCCATGTATTCCACGCCGGCGATGCTCGAGAGATGCTGATAGACGGCCGGTCGATATCCTGCTGGTGCGCCAAAACCCGTACCTATCGCGGTACCGCCAAGCGGGAGCGTGCGCAGTTTGTCGCGCACGGCTGCGAGCTCTTCCGCCAGGCGTCGGGTAAGCGACGCGTAGCCGCCAAAAACCTGTCCCAGTCGCATCGGCTGTGCATCTTGCAGACACGTGCGACCGAGATGGAGGATGTTGGCGAACTCCGTCGCCTTTGCGTCGAAGTGCGAAGCAAGTTGCTCTATTTCCGTGACGAGCGGCCCAAGCATCGCGTGCGTTGCGATCTTCAGAGCAGCCGGATACACGTCATTCGTCGATTGCGAACGGTTGACGTGGTCATTGGGATGAATCACGTCGTATGACCCGGGGGGGTGCCCCAGATGCTGCTGCGCCCGATTGGCGATGACCTCGTTGAAATTCATGTTCGTCGAGGTTCCACCGGACCCTTCCAGCAGATCGATGATGAGCGAGTCATCAAACCCTCCTTCAATGACTTCCTGACACGCACGCACGATCGCATCACACTGCTGCGCAGTAAGCACGTCGTTATCACGATTGGCCAACGCGGCAGCCCACTTGCACTGTGCAAAGGCATCCCGGAACTGCGGATAGTGCGCGATGCTAAGAGGAGAGATGCTGAGATTTTCGATACCCCTTACCGTGTTGACACCATACAGTTTGTTGCCGGGTATGGTGACTTCGCCAACGTAGTCGCGCTCGGTTCGTGATTCAGTCCGTGATTCAGTCCGTGATTCAGTGTGAGCAAGCTTATTCATGTGAGTTCCTTTCACCAACAGTAATCAGTTCTTCAATGCCCCGCCCCATCGCTTTCAGCCTGGGCAGGAAAGACGTTTCAATTACTTCGCGCGCCGTGTCGCATGCATCTTCGAAAAATGCGCTGTATTCGTCACGGCGCGCGACCAGATAAAGCGACCGCTCAAGCCCCAAGTTGTCCACCACATGTGTGGCAACCTCGCTCGCATACGCTGCGCCTTGCAGCAGGCACATCGGCGAAGTCACGGCCCATCCGATACCCTCGGCAACCATCGAAGTCAGCGCATCGGCGTTGTCGAGTTCCAGACGGATCGGCATACGCAGCTCGATTCGACGCAGGTAGCGCTCGATCTGCATGCCAACCTGAGAGTTCCGGTTAAAGCGTACGATTGGAAGCGAGTTTGCCAGCGCTCGAACGTCTTCGACGGTTCGGACAGACCTGGGCCGGTCTTTTGGCGTGATGACAAGGTATCGCTCTGAAAAGAGCCGGTAACGCACCACGTCGTTGGCGTCCATCAGCGCGTCGCTCGTGACGATGAGATCCAGATCCCGCCGTAGCAACGCCTCGCCCTGTTGAGGACTCAATCCGGTACGTATGGACAGTTGTGACACTTTCCCCAGCAGATGCTTGGTAAAGACCGAGCCGCAAGTCGCCGCAAACGAGTCGACAAGTCCGATACGCAAGTCGGGCTTGATTCCCTGCCCTGCTTCGACGACCTGGGCTTTCAGGTTCGCGATTTCCTCGTTCAGTATCGCGCCACGGTTGCGCAACGCTATGCCGAACGGCGTCAGCGCCAGCGGCCGCGTGGTTCGATTGACGAGGACCACGCCGAGTTCGTCTTCGAGTTGCCGGATGATCTGGGAGACACCCGATTGGGAAATGCCCATCCGCGCCGCCGCCCCCGACATGCTCCCCTCCTCCGCGACAGCAACGAAGACTTCTACCGCGTGCATATCAATTGGTTTGTTCGACGACATGATGGGCTCTTCCCAATGTTGTCCTGGCATGACGCCGCCGGAAACGTCATCTTGCGCGGCGCGTCGGAGCTTCAACTGTTGCCATTTTCAATTGCCGTCCGACGAAGCGGCAAGTGCGGCACCACGTCCGCCCTCGGCTACAGACTCGCTTTCACTACTTTGATCGGACGTCATGTCCGAAAGGTTTTCACTGCCCGTTTCCGGCGCAAACACGTGGCAAAAGACACCACCGAATACCAATACACCAACGCACACACCGAGTGCCGAGTGAATGCCAACGTGTTGCATCGCTAGCGGAAGAAGGAACGTGCTGATAGCCGAACCGAACCGGCTGGAAGCGACTGCCAGCCCGACACCAGATGCACGCAGATGAGTTGGAAAGAGTTCGGGCGGATACACAAACTCAAGATTAGCGGCCGCTGAGAGAATACAGGCAAACACACCGAACGCGACCATGGTGCCTATCGGCCCGAATCCCGCGTAAGCGAGTATCGCCAGAGCCACCGCTGCGAGGTAGAAAGTTCCAATGAGGAATGCACGGCGCGACAGCTTGTCGACGATCAAGAGACCAACGATCGCTCCCGCGAAAAGCAGGACGTTATAAATTAAGCCGCCTACGAAGTTGTCCTTGACCTGCAAGGCCTGAAGCACCTTCGGGGAAAACGTGCCCAGCGCGAAATACGGGACGACCTGACAGGTGTAGAACACACAACCGACCAGCGTGTTCTTGCGCCAGCGGGGCGAGAGCAATTCCGACCATGCGCCGCGCCGTTGCTCGGATATAACCGACGGTTCAGGGATGATGACTTCGGGCCCAAATTTGCGACGAATGATTGAAAGCGCCTCGTCGCGCCGCCCGCGTTTCATCAACCACATCGGCGACTCCGGCACGCCCAGCCGGAACGGAAGAATGAGCAGTGCCGGGATGCCGCTCGCGGCAAGCATGATGCGCCATGCGTCGGGGCCAATGTCGCGGACGACGAATCCGATGAGGTAGGCGCAGACATAGCCCGCAGCCCACGCGGCGGCGAGCACGCTGAGCAAGCGGCCACGGTAACGGCGTGGTGAGAACTCGGTCACGAGTGACTTGCTTACCACGTAGTCAGCGCCAAGAATCAGTCCCAGCAGCAGGCGAAGGACCAACAGTTGCTCCGGCGAAGTCACGAAATATTGCGCCGCCGATATGACCGCGAACAACAACATGTCGAACGCGAAAATGGTTCGTCGTCCGTATTTGTCAGCAATCGGACCGGCGAACATGCTCCCGAGGAACAGGCCCGCCAGGGATGCTGCGCCGAGCAATCCCATCCAAAGCGGCGTCAAATGAAGCGACACGGAGGCCATGCTCACCGCGATGCCGATGATCCCCAGCACGAAGCCGTCGCTGAACTGGCCTCCCGTCCCGCTAAACGCCACTCGCAGATGGAAGCGGCGCAGAGGAAGATCCTCCAGCAAAATCTGTTTGCTCACTTTTATCTCCTGGGACTTTTGTTATCGCGGCGCGTGGGTCGTCGCCTAGAAACAAGTGTAGAGAGACAAATTCAAGAAAACAGCATGTCGGACGACAGTATCAATCAATCTAATACTATGTCGCGCAGGAGCTGAAGTTGATTGCGTATAGTCGCGATGTTGGCATGACAACAGGGCACGATCGGTCGGTCCTGTCGACAAACTGCTGATCGCGGCCAGAAAACTTCCGTGGCAGAAACCGATTTCCGCTGGCCGATGACGGCTCACTCAGCTTCACGCAGAGTCGACACGGTCGCGCACAGCACCGCTCTGCCCCATCTGCCCTTGATGCTCACCGAACTGCAGCGCAGCCAACTGCGCATAGAGCGGCGAGCTTAGAAGCAGTCCGGCGTGACGGCCCTGCGCGACAATGCGGCCTTGTTCCATCACGACAATGCGGTCCGCTTGCTGCACCGTAGCCAAGCGATGCGCGATGACCAGCGTAGTGCGGTTCTGCGCGGCATTGTCGAGCGCCTTTTGCACTAGCCGTTCGCTCGCTGCATCGAGCGCGCTGGTGGCCTCGTCCAGCAGCAGGATAGGCGGATTCTTCAGGATCGCGCGGGCAATCGCAATGCGCTGGCGCTGTCCGCCAGACAGTCGCACGCCGCGCTCGCCCAGGAACGTGTCGTAACCTTGCGGCAGCTCTTCGATAAAACCAGCCGCAGCGGCCATTTCGGCAGCCCGCTGCACCTGCGCGAGTGTGGCTTCGGGCGCGCCGTAGCGGATGTTGTCGAGCACGCTGCCAGAAAAGATCACCGACTCCTGCAGCACCACCCCGATCTCCCTGCGCAACTCGACGAGCGGCACTTGCCGCGTGGGCACGCCGTTGATGTGAATGGCACCAGCCTGCGGATCGTAGAAACGCAGCAGCAGTTGGAACAGGGTGGTCTTGCCGGCCCCGGACGGTCCCACCAGCGCCACATGCTCTCCCGAGCGTACGTCGAGTGAGAGGCTGGAAAGTGCAGCGATACCGGGGCGAGATGGATACGAGAAGCTGACGTTGTCGAAGCGGATGCCCTCGCCACGCGTCGGCAGCGGTACGGTCGTTTCGGCCTCCACCACCGGCGAGCGCGCAGACAGCAGTTGCAGTAGCCGCTCGGTGGCGCCGGCGGCCCGCTGGAGATCGCCCCACACTTCGGCGACCGCTCCCACCGCACCGGCTGTGAACACCGCGTAGAGGATGAACTGGGACAATTGACCGGCCGTCATCCGCCCGTCCAGCACTGCCTGCGCGCCGAGCCAAAGCACGAACACAATCGCAGTGAACACCAGCACGATCACCACCGCGGTCAACCAGGCGCGCGCTCGAATGCGCTTGAGCGCCGTCTCAAAGGCCAACTCCACCGCACCGCCAAACCGCCGCGCTTCGAAGGGCTCCTGCGTATACGACTGCACGGTCGGCATGGCATTAAGGACCTCGCCCGCCACCGCGCTCGCGTTTGCTACCTTGTCCTGGCTCGCGCGCGAAAGCCGGCGCACCCGCCGGCCGAAGATAACGATCGGCGCGACCACCACCACCAGCGTGGCGATAATGTAGGCCGACAGCACCGGGCTGGTCACCGCCAGCATCGCCACACCGCCAACAAGCAGGAAGAAATTACGCAATCCCAACGACAGGCTGGTGCCCACCACCGTCTGGATCAACGTGGTGTCGGCGGTGAGCCGGGACAGCACCTCTCCGGTCTGCGTGGTCTCGAAGAATTGCGGACTCATCTCCAGCACGTGGTCGTAGACTGCTCGCCGCAGGTCAGCCGTGACTCGCTCGCCCAGCCAGGATACGAGGTAGAAGCGCAGCGCCGTGGCGCCGGCCAGTATCAGCGAAACAACTAAGAGTGCAAGGAAATAGCGATCAATGTGTGCCCGATCGCCCCCGGCGAAGCCGCGGTCGATCAGGTATTTGAATGCCACCGGCAACGCCAGCGTGGCCCCCGCCGACGTCACCAGCGCCAGGAACGCAAGCGCCCATCGCCCGGCATAAGGGCGCAGGAAGGGAAACAGGGCAAATAAGGGGCCGATAGCCGGCGAAGGCGAAGGCGGCGAAGACAGGACAGCGTCTGGCATGAGGATTCCAAGTGAATCGAAGGTTCCCCCGATTGTGCCAGTGCTGCAGATTTGAAGACGGACTGGTCAGCGCCTGTTCTGATTCATCAGTGCTTCCGGGTTCGCTATGTATCGTTCCGGACTGCGTCTATTCCGCTGCGCCCCGGCCGTTAAATTGCTTGCCGCGTGCTTGCCGCGACTGCCTATCTGTATCAAGATCAAGTCGACTCAACAGGAACAAGCCATTCCCATGACAGACAATCCCGATCCCGACAAACTGAAGGGCCCCGGCGGCCTGACGTTACGCCAGATCCATGAACAGGTTCAGAAGAGCGTCGAGCGCGACCGCGAAGCGCACGCAGCGCGCAACGCCGTCGCTCCACCGAAGGGCAGGTGGCAACGTTGGGTGCGCTACGTGTGGGGGCGCAGCGGCCGTCGCTAGCGGCGGCCGCCAAGAGATCTGCCTGTCACAACGTCGATTCGGAAGCAACCTTATCCCGCCGAGCTCGGCCGGCCGCTGCGTTTGACGCCCGACGGAACCACAGTGGCTCCACGCCGGGCACAATCACCCGTCCAGATCAGCGCATGCCGCCGCTCGCGACAACGTGTTCACCCGTCATCCAGCGCGAGTCGTCCGACGCAAGAAACACTGCGATCGACGCGATGTCGTCCGGCTGGCCCAGTCGGCCAAGCGGAGTCTGGGCAAGCGCCCACGCATCAAGGTCGGAGCCGATTATCCCTGCGCTTTGGGTACCCTCGGTCACCACTACGCCGGGATTGATCGAGTTCACCCGAATTTTCCTGGGGCCCAGTTCTCGCGCCAGCACGCCGGTGATCGCGTCGACTGCGCCTTTCGTGCCGCTATAGACGGCACTTGCTGGCGGCGTAATGCGGCTGACGACAGAGCTGACATTGATGATGCTACCTCCCTCGCCCAGATGACCCACGGCGGCCTGCGTGGTAAGCAGCACGCCTAAAACGTTGGTATTGAACTGTTTGTGGAAGTGTTCTTCGGTGATTTCTTCGATCGGTGAGAATTCGTAGACACCCGAATTGTTGACCAGGATGTCGAGGCGTCCGAACGTCTCGATGGCCGCGTTGACAATACCTTTCGCCTCTGCTGCTTTCGACACATCGCCGCCAACGGCGACTGCTCGTCCGTCCGCCGCGGTAATCGCTGCAACAACGGCATCGGCGCCCGCTTTGCTGCTTGCATAGTTGACGACGACCGAAGCGCCCTCTGCTGCGAGGGCCTTGGCGATAGCGGCTCCAATACCCTTGGACGCGCCTGTGACAACGGCTACCTTACCTGTGAGCTTGCTCATGATCGTTTCCTTGAAAAGATTGGGTACTGTGGACAATGACTGGCTGTTTCTCGGACCAATCAATTTGCGTTGGTGCAAATGTAGACATCTCTTCGGCCGCGATAAAGCGGCGCAAAACGAATTGACTGGATGGATTTGACGAACAATTAAACGTCAGGATATTTTGACCGAGAGCTCCGTCCCCCCTTTGATGGGCAAATTGACGGACAGAAAGCCGTTCGAAGGATCCCGAATGAAGTCGATATAGTCCGGCTCGCCGTTATCGTTCATCAGGAAGGCACCAATCCTGAGTTGTGGCGCCACGATCTCGATGACCTGCCGGGCTAGCGATGGTCCCGACGCCAGCGGCCAACCATCGATGAGCGCGAAATCGACAGGACCTCCAAGATCTTTGAGTGTCTCGCGACCGTCGCCCTCGCGAATATCCACATAGCGGCTCAATCCGGCTTCGGCGATATTTTGTCTTGCGGTCGCCACCTTTGACGGAACCAGTTCGGAACCGATCACAGTACCTTCGCCGTTGTCGCGCATCGCTGCAGCGAAATAGAGCGTCGAAAATCCGACCGAGGTCGCGAACTCCACCACTTTCTTCGCGCGTATGGCGCGGCAAAGCAGGTAGATCAGATCGCCCTGGGCGGGAAATATTGAAAAACCGTAGCCGGCATAATCGGCTGGATCACAGTCCGGATTGGCACGTGGACCACCATCTTCCGGGTAACGCTGTGAAGCCCACACTCGATCGATCACAGCATTGACCTGTGCATCTTGAAGGGGACTTTGCCCCTTGGCGGTTCGGGCTTCACGAAGAAATTTTTCTATCGAGTCGGTATTCATCAGTCAGGCCTCTAGTGAAAATTGAAAGGAATGTCATGTCCAAAAAGCCGGGGCTGTTGCAAGATCGAAAGTCTCGCCCGATACAACTCGCTTCGCCTGGATCACTGCGGCGCTTCCAGAGGGCGTGGCGAAGCATGGCGTGGCTTGCGCGACGCCATTGCTCAGGTCCCTGAAATGAAGACGTTTCAAATGCGGGAATATTGTGGACAACGAGGATTAATCGAGCGGCGACTCGCACGGCCTACGCTGCAGCCAAAGGGCTTACGGGTACCGCAATTTCGGCGCACACTTGCAGTCCTGCTCGCACTAGCAGACTCGAGTTAGGTGCGTGAAGATATCAGGCGCCCGCTTCCGGGAGATAAGCTTGCCGAGAAAGCCGCAAGGCCCGAAGCTTCTTTGAGTCAGCCGTTCCACTATGTCGCTCGTGCTTTCGTTGGCTTATGTCTTACCGTATGACCTCACGGCGGCGCAGTCACACTGCCCTCGTTTAAGGCCTGTCGTCCGCTGCCACGGCCCGCTAAACCAGCGGAGTTCACGCACAACGCAAGTCACTCTGGTTGTCGGGAGAACGAAAAAATGAACCTTGCTCTGCTGGCGAAACGCGGATTCATCCGTCCTGCAATAGCGCTCCTGTCCTGCTGCGTGGCCACGTGGTCCGCAACGACTTTCGCGCAAACCATCCAGCCTGGCGCTCCCTATCCAGTCGGGATGAAACAGCTGGAATACGTGGACAAGGCACAGGGCAACCGGCACCTGGCGCTCACGCTGTTCTACCCAGCTGTACTTAACAACTCCGACGTGCCGACGCGCATGGTTTTCTTTACCAACCTGCACCTCTACAAGAACGCGCACGTGGTGTCCGACAATATAAAACGTCCGCTCATCATGTTCTCGCATGGGCATGGCAGTAACGGAATCTACTACGCCTGGTTTGCCGAGTTCATGGCGTCGCGCGGATATATCGTGGCCACGCTGTATCACTACCGCGCCAACACTTACGACGCAACGATCATGTACACGAGGAGCAAGCTCTGGCAACGCCCTGTCGACATCAGCAAGGACATCACGTTTCTCCTGAACGATAAAGCCTGGGGACCGCATATCGATCCGAATCGAATCGGCGTCGCTGGCCATTCGCAGGGAGGCTTCACGTCGCTCTGGATTGGTGGCGCAATGGTGAACCCAGACAAGTACCTCGCCTATCAACGCGCCTGGAAGAACAACGCGTTGGTGCCGGCGTCACTGCGCAAGGCGTTGCCGCTCGACGCCAAGCCGGCGCTCAAGGTGGCCGACAGCCGGGTCAAGGCGGTTTTCGCGATGGCGCCAGGTGACTTGCCGGGCTTCGGAATGGACGAGCAAGGAGTTGCTCAACTGAAGGTGCCCGCCTATATCATCGTTGGCGCGAGGGACACACAGGCGCCGCCTGAAGAGAATGCCGAATTCGCGGCCAAGTATGCTCCCCACGCTCAACTGGATGTGATGCCAGGCTTGGTCGACCATGAAATTTTCGCCAACGAATGCGACCAGGAAGGAAGGGACACGTGGCCGGAAGCGTGTATCGATGCGCCTGGAATAGACCGCACCAACCTGCACGAGTACATAGGCAATGCAGCGCTGACGTTTTTCGATACCAACCTGAACGTTCAGCGAAGCCCGCAAAACTAGTCGATCCACAACAAGGTATGCATGGGTATCGAATGACCGAATCCAACCGAACCCGGTCCGACCTTGAACTGGCGGAGCGGTCCGCCATTGTCCGGTCCGCGTCGGGCAGAAGTCGACCCGCTTCCACCCTTCGACCTGACGCGACTTCAACGGCTGCTTCACAGGTACGACGGTCGCACCTACGCTTCAGGGACTTCGATTGACGCGAAACAGTCTAACTTGGAGCGATGTTTTTATCGTCGGCTCGCGACCGATTGACGATCTTTACCACAGGGGCAATTCACAACCGGCGAGAAAATTCATGGATCGAAGTCGATCTGAGCAGACTTCTTCGGTGCGCCGCGAACGTTTGATGTGGTTCGAACATCCGATCATAACAATCGACGATAAGCAATCGCGCCTAATGACGAGAGTGGGTAATTTATCGCACTAAAGCTGAGCTTCGATAGCCGCCTTATCTATAACTGACCATACTTGCTCGATCCTTCCTTCGCGAAATTGATAGAACACATTCTCAGTAAAGGAAACTTTCTTCCCGTGCACAGGAAGGCCAAGGAATATTCCCTTTGGTGTACAGACGAAACCTAGCCGGCTCGCTACACAAAGCGAATCGGAAATCAGCAAATGAATGTTGAAATAGAGGTCCGGAATTTCACTAAAGTCTCTCTCCAGCATTGCGCGATAACCTGATAAGCCAATCCGCTGATCGTTGTAGTACACGTCTTCATGAACGAACTGTCCCAATTGCAGCCAATCCTGCTTGTTCAGGCAGGCAATGTAGCCTCGATAGACGGTGGAGAGGTCGATTTTATCCATGGAATTACCCTGTCCTTTTACGAGGGTCCCTGCTGCAAAGCGGAGACGAGTTCAAGTTTCACACCAGCGGTATACATTGTCGCGCTAGGAACTGTAGCGCAACGCTTCGATTAGCACAGCCAGGGCGCGTGAAGACTGGCGGCGGCTCGGATAATACAGGTGATAGCCTGGAAAGACCGGAGACCAGTCCTTGAGAACCTGCTTGAGGCGTCCTTCTGCAATATACGGCTGCGACAGATCTTCCGGAATATAAGCAAGACCACCGCCGGCTAGCGCGGCATTGAGCATCTGGTTCGTTCCGTTGAAAATCCACTGACCGTCCACGCGCACCTTTATTTCGTGCCCTGCCTTTTTAAACTCCCAGGCGTACAAACCACCATAGGTTGGCAGCCGCAGATTGATGCAGTTGTGTCCTGTCAGGTCATGAGGCGTTTTCGGCCGCGTTCGTCTTGCGAAGTAAGACGGCGCGCCGACAACCACCATGCGCATGTCCGGCGAAATACGCACAGCGATCATGTCTTTCGCCACCTGATCGCCGAGACGAACGCCAACGTCATACCGTTGCGCGACGATATCGGTCAACCCAAAGTCAACGATGATTTCGACCTTGATATCCGGATAGTCGAGCAGCACTTCAGCCAGCTTTGGCTGAAGTATGGTTGCCGCAGCATGTTCGTCTGCTGTGATGCGAATGGTGCCGGCGGGTTTATCGCGAAGCTCGCTCAACGCAGCCAGTTCCTCATCGATCTCGTCAAACCGCGGCCCCACGGTCGCAAGCAGTCGCTCGCCCGCAGGCGTGGGCGAGACGCTGCGCGTCGTGCGCGTCAGGAGCCGCAGCCCTAACCTCGACTCGATCCCGCGGATAGTGTGGCTCAGCGCCGATTGCGACACGCCAAGCTTGGCCGCCGCCCTGGTAAAGCTTTGCTCGCGCGCCACGGCGACGAACGCCAGCAAGTCATTGAGATTTTCGCGGGCCATTCATGAATCTCGCTCATATGAGTTTGCCGATTCTACCGTCTAGTCATGCGCTGACGCAGCCAGTAAATTTAGCTGGAGACAAGCGAACCGGCATGGGCGTGCGGCGCGTCGATCGCTCATTCAACTTTCACTGCAATCCGCCCGGCGCCCGGAGCCCAGCTTCGTGGCGCCTGCGGGTTGTCGTTCTTTCGGAACAAGACCTCAAACCATGGCATCGGATGATCAACCCTCTGTCCGGCGAGACGCTGCTCGGCAGAGCCTTCGGATGCTGCTGATCCTCAGCGTCTTGATGGCCTTCGCGTCGATCTCGACAGACCTGTACCTGCCCGCGCTTCCCACGATGGCTATCGCACTGCGCGCCGATGCCGGAACCGTTGAACTGACTATTTCGGGCTATCTGATCGGCTTCAGCCTGGGCCAGCTTCTGTGGGGCCCGGTCAGCGACCGGCACGGACGGCGCTTGCCGATCGCCATCGGGCTCGTCCTGTTCATCGTCGGCTCGGCTGCTTGCGCGGTGTCGACGAGCGCTCCGATGCTGGTTGGCTGGCGCGCGTTGCAAGCCGTGGGTGCGTGCGCGAGCGTGGTGCTTGCCCGCGCGATGGTGCGCGATCTCTACACCGGACACCGCGCGGCGCAAATGATGTCGACCCTGATGACGGTCATGGCCATCGCGCCACTGCTTGGACCGAGCGTGGGTGGGCTCATCCTCCATGTCGCGTCGTGGCGCGCCATTTTCTGGGCCCTGGTTGGCGTCGGGCTCGCAACGCTCGCCGCGCTCCACGTCCTCCCTGAAACCTTGCCGCCTGAGCGGCGCAACCGCCAGCCGTTGCGCCGCGCGGTGGCGGGCTATGCCGACCTGCTCGGACATCGCCGGGTGCTCGGCTACGCGGGCGCGGGAGGGTTTTTCTATGGCGGCATCTATGCGTATATCGCCGGCACGCCGGCCGCCTACATCACCTATTACCATGTCTCGCCACAGTTTTACGGAGTGCTGTTCGGCGCGGGCGTAGTCGGCATCATGCTGACGAACCAGATCAATTCGAGGCTTGTGATGCGGCTCGGCAGCGATCGCCTGATGCGAGCGGGCACGGTCGGTGCGGCGATCGCCGGCATCTTGCTTGCACTCGACGCAGGGACAGGCTGGGGCGGGCTGACGGGACTAGTGATTCCACTCTTCCTGTTTGTCTCCGCAACGGGGTTCATTGTCGCCAACTCGATAGCCGGTGCACTCGGCAGCTTCCCCGAGCGCGCGGGGTCGATGTCGGCGCTGATCGGTGCGATCCAGTACGGCACCGGCATCACGGGCTCGGCGCTCGTCGGACTTTTCGCCGATGGCACCCCGTGGCCAATGGCTTGCGTCATCGCGCTGATGGGCGTTGGCACTCTGCTGTGCGCATTGCTTCTCGTACCGGTTGCCGCAGTCGCATCTAGCGAAGGAGCGGTGACAGGGCAGGAAAACCGCGCGGCCTCGAGCTAGGCCGCATCAAGTGAGGGAATGAGATCATTAGCAATAACATCGAAGGCAAGTCGCGGTGATCACCGGCGGGCAGCGGACTCGGCGAGGTGAGCGCCCGGCATCTGAGAAGAAACTGGCCGACACCGCGGTGGAAACCTTCGGGCGCGTCGACGTCATGATCAACAACGCCGGACTGATGCCGCACTCGCTGCTCGAGCGCCTCGAGGTCGACGACTGGAATCGCACGATCGACGTGAAACTCAAAGGCGTGCTGTCCGGCATGGACGCCGCATTACCGTAGCCTCCGTAGGGTGCGGTCATCACTGCGCACTCAGGTGTTGACCCGGTTACGAACCACCGGGTCGTGGTGTGACAATCGGGCAGCGACCCACCATCCCATGGTGCCGTTGCCCTGCACGTCAATCGCCGGCTCAACCAAAATGGAACAGAACATGCATCGCCACATCTATCTTGCGGCTATTCCCGCTGCCTTTGTTGCCGGCCTGTTTGTGTCTCATCTGAGCACGCCGGCTCAAGCTCAGGCGCCAGATGGCAAACTCACGGCGCAAATCGTAGACCTGGTGGCACTGACCGATGCTGATATTGGCGCGCAGGTCCCGAACATGGGAAGCTTGCGTTCAAAGGGCTTGGTAGTGACATCGAACGGAACCATTGCAGTGCAGACCGGCAACGTGCCAAAGCATACTCATGCGGGCTCAGATGAAATCCAGTATGTGATCTCGGGAAGTGGCACTTTCTGGCTGGGAAGCGAGCAGCGCTCGATTCACCCTGGAGACCTGATCATTATCCCAAAGGGGATGGCCCATGCCGGGTCCGTGCCGACCAGTGGGGAGTTCAAGGTTCTCTCGATCAAATTGCCACCGCAAGCTTCCGGTGACATGCAAATGGTGCCGTGAGAGGCGGGCCGGATTCGGGACCTGGCCTCGGCATGGGAGAACTGACGCGCTTTCTTCGCGGCAGAGCAGCCACGATGTCCGGTTCGAATGGCCGGTTCTGATCAAACTCGTATCATGACGAACATCCGTCGATATCAAGGATTCTTGGTTATAGAGGACACGAGTCGATGAACTTACCTCCCGCCGAAACCGAGCCGTTGATCGAAGGCTTAAGCGCCATCACGTTGTCCACTCGCGACATGCGCAGCGCCGTGCGTTTCTACCAGGCGCTCGGCTTCCGCCTCTTGCATGGCGGCGAAAACGAACCGTTTACCTCATTCGCGGCGGGTGGGTCGTTTCTCAACCTGATCGCAGAGGCGCACGGTCCAATCAACTGGTGGGGCCGGGTAATCATCTATGTGTCAGACGTCGATTCGATGTACCGCAAGGCGCTCGCCGCCGGGATCACTCCAGAGTTCACCCCGCGCGATGCGCCTTGGAACGAACGCTATTTCCATGTCACGGACCCCGACGGGCACGAACTCAGCTTCGCCCGGCCATTGAGGGTTTGACAAGACGGATGTATTAACGAACTACGTCGAGCCTCCATGTTAGATACAACAACCCGTTTCAAATTTGCGTCCGCCTCAGGGTGCAACCGATGGCGGGTTGTAAGCGTTCTAGAAAGCATGCCGGTCTCGGTGCCCATGGGAGTGGCACGTAAGATGAGCTGGACAAAAAACGAATGAGACAATCCGAACCGACACGTTACTTGCGCATGCTTTCAGTACTGTTGGCAACCATTGCCTTGATCGGATGTGCCGAGTTGTCGCCGAGTGACCCAGATGCGCAGAAACAGAGCACGGCGCTTCAGCAGCAGCAAGATGCGCAGGCCGTGCAGGCCGCAACCCAGGCGACAGGTCGACGCGTGTGGTTTGCCGGCTTCGCCATGAACTCAACCTCCACCGCCTTTGAGAATGACATGGAGCTGGTTTCGCGCCGGCTCTCGGAACTGGGCGGACCCGTGCTGAAGTACGAAGACAGCGACGGACGGCAGACGGATAAGTTGCGTTTCCCGTTCGCGACTCCGGCGACGCTCGCCGAAGCGGTACAACAGATATCCAGCCATGCCGGACCCGATGACATCGTGGTGGTTTTCATTTCCACGCACGGCAACCGGAAAATTCTGAGCGTGAATGTCGCGCATCAGGAGTTCAAGCCCATGACGGCCACACAACTGTCGGCCGCGCTCGCTCCTCTGGGCAATCGGCCGACGATCGTGATACTTGCCGCCTGCTTTTCCGGGTCGTTCCTGCCCGAACTCCAGGGGGAGCGGCGCATCGTGATCACGTCGGCGTCGGGCGAACGGGCATCCTTCGGGTGCCAGCCTGACAGTCGCAATACCTTTTTCACCGAGGAACTGTTCGCGGAGAACTTTGATTCCTCGAAGTCGCTGTCACAGATGATGGCGGAGGCCAAAGTGAGGGTCGCCCGACGTGAGCACGCGTTGAAGTTCCGGAATTCAGAGCCACAGATGTCGGTGGGACGCAAGCTGCGGTGGTTGGCGGAACGGCCGTTGAAAGACTGGTTTCAAGCGGGCAAGGAAACCACTGACGTGCCCCCTGTCGCCCCTCTTTCCTTACTTGGCGATGCCGGCAAAACCGCCTATCACGCATACCAGTCCAAACCCTTTCCGCGTGCGTTCGTCATCTCAAGCGGAGGCGCCGGGCAATATGCTGTTGGTACAACACCGCACGACGCTTCGCTACCTTCCGATCCTGCCGCGCGCGCACTTGCGTTGTGCAACCGGCGCGGGCTTGCGGACTGCAGGCTTTACGCCGTGGATGATCGCGTGGTTTGGACCGGTTATTGACCCTGGCGGTCAAGTCATGATTATTCTGGTCATGCCCAACCTGGAACACTTTGCTGACAGCGGATTCGCCCCAGTCTCCCGCGTGATGACGAACCGTCTGCAACATCCTGCCGGATAGCCTGCCGATGGGGTATTCAGTCAGGCATTCCCTGTCCACGCGTTTCGGGCAGAAACCACGGCAGCACGATCCCGAGCAGGTAGGCCAGTCCAAGCGCCATCGCCGCCTGCGGCGCGCCGCCGAACGACTTGACGATCGTGCCGGCAAGAATCGGGAACACCCACGCGATCATCCGCGCCGCGTTGAACACAAAGCTGATCGCGGTCGAGCGCACGGAGCTCGTGAACAGCTCGCACGGATAGATCGCCATCCATACATACGCGAAACCAAGTGTGAAGAAGCCGTTGATCGGTGCGACCACCGCCATCGCCTCTACCGTGTGCGTGAGCTTGTACGTGACGAACGTGATTACAAGCGCACCGACAAACGTCAGCGAAATGAACGCGCGCCGTCCGATCACATCGATCACGAAACCGCCGACCATGTAGGCGGCGATCGCACCGATCGTGTACGTAATCGACACGCGCGCACCCCATGAGGCAGGGTCGACAACATGTTCGGCCTTGCCAATCGAAACGGTGTAGGCCGGCAGCAAGGTGGAAATTGCCCACCAGCCGATCGTCGCAACGACCGACAGCAGGAACAGCAGCACCGTGCGGCGCGCGGCTTCGCGCTCCCTGAACAGCTGCGCGAGCGTGAACGGACGCTTGTCCTCGCGCGAGTGCTCCGCAGCATGCGTTTCGACTGTCGTCGCGTTCCAGCGCTTTTCGCGCACCGCAGATTGCCACTTCTCCGACTCGTTCACGCCACGCCGGATGTACAGCACAAACAACGCTGGCACCGCGCCAAGCACGAACATCAGCCGCCACGTCTCGGCACCGAGCGGATGTGCGGGAGCGAGCAGATACCAGACCACCGCCGCTAGCAGCGTCCCCCAGCCAAAGCCCGACTGCAGAAATCCGGCACCTTTGGCCCGTGCGCGTTCCGGCCACGTTTCGGACAGCAGCGCGACGCCGGTACTCCATTCGCTCCCCATCGCGAGGCCGGTGAGAAAGCGCAGCGCACACAGCGCGAAGAAGTTAGGCGAGAGGGCAGTGAGACCTGAGAACAGCGCATAAAGGAACACTGACCACAACATCATTCTCTTGCGGCCGACATAGTCCGCCAGCACACCGCCGATCAGGCCGCCGAGCCCCCAGCCGAGCAGTGTGATGCCGATGACGATGCCCGCATACACCGGCGTCGACGCAGCCTGTTCGGGCGTGAGCACCGAGTGCAGCATCGGCGCGAGCACGACAACGAGCGCCAGCGTTTCATAGCCGTCGAAGATCCAGCCAAGGAAGCTCGCGCGCAACACGCGCCAGTGCGTCGAAGTGAGTTCGTCGTACCAGCGGCTGCGCAGGCCGATGGACGTGTTGCCATGTTGCATTTGGGTCGTCTCCTTTATTCGATTTATCAGCTTTCATCAGGCAGTGTGCACGCACCGGCGTAATCGCGTTGGTGCGTTGTGCGCTGCTGCACGTGCTCGATTTCCACGCGCTGTACTCCGCAAAAGTCAGGTGATTAGCATGCAATATCGCCTGGGTGCGCACAATTCTAAAATGCCTAAGCCCTGATTAGCTTCCGTTTAAGGGACTATTGGCAAAGGCTTTTACGGCTGCCGACCTGACCCGCCTCAGGGTAAGCGAGCGTTGGCTAGTTCCGTGTGCCGTGTCGTCCAGGCCGATCGATCTTATCCAGCGATGTACGAGCCGAACGTATTGACGCGCCGGCAAGTACGGCGACTGGTGAATCCTGCTCGGGAACAGAAAATTGGAAGGGGAAAGTCTAGCCACATGACCGTTGCCGCTTCCATGACGATCTCCTTTCGGGTGAAGGGAGTGTCAGTCTGCACCAATCGCCGGGGTGATAAACGGACGCTGAATGCCTATGGAAACGTCCCCGAGCCGCCGTTCGGGACCGCGCTGACTCCGTCCACAAATACGTACTATGCGGGCGGTCGCGTTTCAAGCCGGCGCGAAAACCGTACCGCGTCGGCGCGCGTGGGCTGTCCCGTGCGACAATTCTGGTAGCGGCTGCGTACCGCGCCTGAGCGCCCGTGTCGCAGCGCGACACCTCAGGCCATCGAAGGCCAACCCTCATGAACCAACAAGCCCCACCCTCATGCCCCGACTGGGTGAGGCGCGCCGAGCCGATAGAAGGCATCGAGCGTATCGAAGCGTGGTTTCACGGCAACGCGTATGCCATGCACCGCCACGACACCTACGCGATTGGCCGCACGCTCGCCGGCGTCCAGAGTTTCAGCTATCGGCGCAGCCAGCGAAACAGCTTGCCCGGCAACACGATCGTGCTGCATCCCGACGAGGCCCACGATGGTCAGGCGGGCACCGACGAAGGGTTCCAGTACCGGATGATCTACGTTGAACCCGCGCTGTTTCAGGACGTGCTCGGCGGACGCGCGCTGCCGTTCCTCGAAGGCGGCGTGACGACCGATCCGCGTCTCGCGGCGGCGACCGCGACCTTGCTGCAGCACGTCGGCCATACGCTCGAGCCGCTCGAGCAGAGCGATGCGCTCGCCGAACTGGCGCACGCGCTTGCCGCCGTTGCCGGCACGCCCGCACGACGCTCGAAAGGTGACTTCCTCGCGGCGCGGCGCGCACGCGAGTATCTGCGTGCGGATTGCGCGCGCGTCGTTACGCTCGACGAACTCGAAGCGGCGACGGGCCGCGATCGCTGGAGCCTTTCGCACGACTTTCGCACGTTCTACGGCACGAGCCCGTACCGGTATCTGACTATGCGGCGCCTTGATGCGGTGCGCCGCATGCTGCTCGCCGGCACATCGCTCGCTCATGCCGCCGCGGCAGCGGGTTTTGCTGATCAGAGCCACATGACGCGGCACTTCTCGAAGACGTTCGGGCTGACGCCGGGGCGCTGGCTCCAGGTCGCGGGCGGCGTCCGGCGCGGCTGAAAACACCCACAATCGTTCAATACGGCCGCAAGGAGCATGCGTATTCTCGACGCATTGCCCCCTGAAAGGAGAGAACGATGTCCCAATCCTCGAACCACACCACCGCGCCGGCCGAGCGCGGCCAGTGCCAGACGATCGACCTGACCGGCAAGATCGCGCAGATCGACGGTCATTGGCAACCGCGCGTTGTCGCTGAAATGAACGACTATCAGTTCAAGGTCGTGAAGGTCGAAGGTGACTTCCAGTGGCACCGGCATGCCGATACCGACGAAACGTTCATCGTGCTCGAAGGCGAGTTGCGTATCGATTTTCGCGCGGGGCCTTTGGGCGACGGTTCGATCGTGCTGCGTGCCGGTCAGATGGCGGTGGTGCCGAAGGGCATCGAGCACAAGCCCTGTGCAAACGCAGAAGTGAAGATGCTGCTGATCGAGCCGCGCGGGGTGGTGAACACGGGCGACGACGAGACGAGCGAGCGTACTGTCGAGAACGACCAGTGGATTTAAGGCGCCCCCCGGCGTATGCCAGGTGACATGTCAGCGCGGGCGAGTTTGTGTGAGTCTTCGGAGGCGCGAGTCTCGTCGATTTGAACGGCACAGTTCGTCGACGAGCGGCGCAACCTCGGCGTCCGCTCCTGCGCGCGCGGCATCGATCCGGAAGGCGCTCACCACGAAGCGGGCCACGCTTTCCCAATCGAGCTGCGCGGCACGGATGCGGGAATCGCTGAAGATCATGCGCAGGATGTTGCGTTGTTCGGGTGGCAAAGAGCCATAGTCGGTGAGCACAACCGAGGCCGCGCGGTTCCACGCGACCACATCCCACGTCGCCGTCCTGACGATTGCCGGGCGATGGGGCAGCGCCTCGAGCAGGCATTGCAGTCTCGGCGTGATCGGGTCACCACCGCGATAACGGACTTCGGGCGGATGGCCGAGGCCGAGCAGGAACACGTGCTCGCGCTCGACCTCGGTCAACATCAGCGCCCTCGCGATACGGTCCAGCACGTCCGCTGACGGATTACCACCTCGCCCCTGCTCCAGCCACGTGTACCAGGCTGCACTGATACTGGCGCGCTGCGCCACCTCTTCCCGGCGCAGCCCCGCCGTGCGCCGCCGGCTATTGGAAAAGCCGAAGGTCGCGGGATCGAGCTTCGTCCGCCTGTTCTTCAGATAGTTGCCGAGCCGATTGTCATAAAATACTCAATAGAAAATCCGCCTGCAAACTCGCGCCGCCCCGCAGAATTGACTAACCTTGTCAAAACATCCCGTAACGGAGTCTTGGCATCGCTGAAAAGCGGCCGCCCGCTGTTGCCGGACTCCCTGACAAATCGAGAATATTCATCCGATGCCCACCGACGTTCCAGAGCCTCAAGCCGTTTGCGATCCCATCAGCCGAAGCGCGATTTTCATGGTTGCCACGATTAAAGCCGGCCCCGAAAGCGCAAGTACGGTGCGCGCGTTATGCGCTGACGTCGCCGGTCTGGTTCGCGCGGTTGGCACGCGCGCTCCTGCGGCCAACCTCTCGTGCGTGTGCGGATTCAGTTCTGACGGTTGGGATACGCTGTTCGGCGCGCCCCGCCCCGCGAACCTTCGCGCATTCCGCGAGTTTGGCGAGGGCCAACGCCGTGCTATTGGCACGCCGGGCGATCTTCTGCTGCACATCCGCGCGGACCATATGGATCTCTGCTTTGAACTCGCCGCCCAATTGATGGAGCGTCTGGGCAGCGCGGTTTCGGTGGTCGATGAAGTGCATGGCTTTCGCTATTTCGACCTGCGCGACATGGTGGGTTTTGTCGACGGCACAGAAAACCCGAGGGGCCGCGAGGCGGTCGATTTCACGCTCATCAGCGATCAGGATCCGGCATTCGCAGGCGGCAGTTATGTGATGGTGCAGAAGTACCTGCATGACATGGCTGGCTGGGACTCGCTTTCAGTCGAGGCGCAGGAACGCATTATCGGCCGCAAGAAACTGTCCGATGTCGAGCTCGCCGAAGGAGTCAAGCCCTCGTCGTCACACAGCTCGCTGACGACGATCGAAAAGGACGGCCAGGAAGTGAAAATCCTGCGTCACAACATGGCGTTCGGCCGCCCAGGCGCGGGCGAGTTCGGAACGTACTTTATCGGCTACGCGAGTTCGCCCGAGCCAATCGAGCAGATGCTCGAGAACATGTTTGTTGGACGACCGCCCGGCAATTACGACCGGCTTCTCGATTACAGCCGGGCAATTACCGGGGGCCTGTTTTTTGTTCCATCGGCTTCCATGCTTGACGAGCTCGCGGATCGAGATCCGCAGCCTTCGACGAATGAATCGGCCTCCACGGGGTGATGGCTGAAACCGCTGCGGCTCGGCGCTCGTTGCTTGGCGTCGCTCGTTGCTTGGCGTCGCTCGTTGTTAGCCGGCGCCGTCTTACTACTTCTCGCAAGCAAGATCGCTTGCAGTGAGTTCGTTGTGTCACTACGCTGCGAGTTCGCTGCGCCGTGGACAAAGCCATCGATCACAAGATAGTGCCCACATCCGGACAACGCACTCAGACCCAGTGCGTTATCCGAAACAATCGGGTCAAACCGGATCAACCAGTGGCTGCGGTGCAAGTGCGCTGTTTTCTTGGCCGCGTGTTCAGCGTGCTGGCCGGCGTGGAACACCATTAAGCAAGGAGAACGTAATGAGTGAATCGCACAGCTTGAAGCGGGTGTTGTTCGTCGGCCAAGAGCCTGAAACGGTCGATTTTTCGGACCCCGCGTTGCCGCCAGGGTTCGACGCCGCGAAGATTCATGCCGGGATTTCAGCGGGCATGCAGCAAATGGCGGCGCATGGATGGCATGCCGATCTTTGTCTGGTCCACCCCGACACCGCTGCCACGACGCTTGAGCGGCAATTGACAATCGCACCATACGATTGCGTTGTGATTGGCGGCGGGATTCGCATTCCCCCAAAGAGCTTGCTGCTCTTCGAGGCACTCATCAATACCGTGCACAAATGCGCCCCCCTTGCGGCCATCGCGTTCAATACGCGACCCGAAGACACGGCGGACGCCGCCGCTCGCTGGCTGAAAATTTAATAGCCGGACAGAGCGTTACGCGTGCTCGCTCGAAGGTAACCGTCAACGAAAACCACAGCCCTTAAACTCGTCGCGCACCTGTCATGCGTAGCGCGCAAGAAACATATCGGCAGCGGATTCCGCTACTTGCTTTTGTTCAGCTTTGCCGAGGGTGCGTTGCCCCATTGTCACTTGCGGCCAGAAAGCAAACGCCTTGACGAGACCCTGCAACTGCAGCGAAGCGAACACCGGGTCCGAGGTCTTGAGCCGGCCATCGGCAGCGGCTGCGCGTATCCATACCGTCAGGTCTTCTTCGCGCTCACCCATGCGGGCCACCATGTCGCACGCGCGCTCCGGCGAATGAATG
>Ga0302220_10000972_pt1 | contig 22767 bp, 25 predicted proteins | sample II_Palsa_E1_3_FD_194572 | JGI IMG/M metagenome (GOLD analysis project Ga0302220, IMG submission 194572) | Peat permafrost microbial communities from Stordalen Mire near Abisko, Sweden - II_Palsa_E1_3 | ecosystem: Environmental > Terrestrial > Soil > Palsa > Peat permafrost | place: Sweden...
CGCAGCAAATGGCAGCGCGGGTTGATGCGGTACAGAGCGAAGCCAGAGCTGAGGCTCGTCGCGATTGGGAGGAGGAGTTGGAGGAGAAGGTCGCAGCGGAGCGGGAGTGCATGCTTCGGGCCTGTGAACAGTTTCGTCAGGAGCGCGCGAGATACTTTGCAGGCGTTGAGGCGGAGGTGGTGAAGCTGGCGCTGGCGATTGCGGCGCGTGTGCTGCATCGCGAGGCAAAGCTCGATCCATTGCTGCTGACTGCGGCGGTAAGGGTCGCGCTGGAGAAGGTTGCGGATGGCAGCACGGCGGTGTTGCGCGTGCCTGCGGCGGAGGCGGAGTTGTGGCGCGGAGTTCTTGCGACGGAGTCTTCGGTGCAGGTGGTGGGTGATGAACGCCTGTGCGCGAGTGAATGTGTGCTGGATACAAGTGTTGGGAAGGTCGAGCTGGGTGTAAGTGCGCAATTGATCGAGATTGAACGAGGTTTTTTCGATCTGCTGCAGTTGAGGCCGGCATGATGGTGGAAACGGTGGATGTGGAAGGCACAGCTTCGGCGAGTCTGGGGTCTTACTTTACGCAGTTGTCGACTCGGCCTGCGTGGCGGTGGAGCGGGCGTGTGGTGGAAGCGAATGGTTTGACCGTCGAGGCAGAGGGGCCACTCTGCTCGGTTGGTGAATGCTGCGAGATTGTGGATGGGGATGGTGTGCGGCACAGCGCGGAGGTGATCGGATTTCGCGGGCGGCATGTGCTGGCGATGCCGCTGGAGGAGACCCGGGGGATTCGTTATGGCGATGCGGTGCTCGCGTTGGGTGTGACACCTGGGATTGCGGTTGGAGAACAGATGGAGGGAAGAATTCTGAATGCGCTGGGTGCGCCACTGGATGAGTTTCCTGCGCCGCGCGTGGTGGAGAGGTGGCCGCTCGATGGTGTTGTGCCTCATCCGATGGAGCGCAGAGCGATTAAAGAGCCGCTGCAGACGGGGCTGCGGGTGCTGGATGGAATGTTGACGGTGGGGCGCGGACAGAGGATCGGGATCTTCGGCGGCTCTGGTGTGGGAAAGAGCACGCTGATTGGGATGATGACAAGGAATACGGCGGCGGATCTTACGGTCGTCGGGCTGGTGGGCGAGCGTGGGCGTGAGGTGCGGGAGTTTGTCGAGGACTCGCTGGGTGAGGAGGGACGCAAACGGTCTGTGGTGCTGGTATCGACTTCGGACCAGAGCCCCCTGTTGCGGATGCGGGCGGCGATGGCGGCGACTGCGGTGGCGGAGTTTTATGCAGCTCGAGGGAAGCACGTTTTGCTGGTGCTTGATTCACTGACCCGATTTGCGATGGCAGCGCGGGAGGTTGGTCTGGCAGCGGGGGAACCGCCGGCGAGTAAGGGGTATACGCCGTCGGTGTTTGCAAAGCTCGCAAAGCTGGTGGAGCGGGCGGGGAACTTCAGGAATGGAAGTATCACTGCGTTCTATACGGTGCTGATGGAGGGAGACGATCAGCAGGATCCGGTGGTGGATTCGGTGAGATCGCTGCTGGATGGCCATGTGGTGTTATCGCGGTCGATGGCGGCGGCGGGATGGTATCCGCCGGTGGATGTGCTGGATTCGCTGAGCAGGTTGATGCCTGCGGTGACGACTCCGGAGCACAGGGCGCAGGCGACGACGGCGAGAAGATTGCTTGCGGCCCATGCGCGGTCGGAGGACCTGATCCGTATTGGTGCGTACAAGGCCGGAACGGATGATGATCTGGATCGCGCCATGCGGGCGATGCCTTTGCTGCGTGGGTTTCTTGAGCAGGGAAGTGCCGAGCGTGTGTTGATGGAGGACACTATCGCGCAGTTGAAGAGGATGGAGCTGTAAATGATGCGGCCACGACTAGTGACGTTGAAACGGCTGGTGACGTTGTATGGGATTGTCGAAGAGATGCACTCGACGGAGCTGCAGCGAATGACAGCGGCGGTGCGCGAGGCGGAAACGGCGATTGGGTTGGAGAAGAAGGCGGCGCGTTCAGCCCGTCTGAATGGTCGCGATGCACTCATGACCGGCGATCGCATGGGCTGGACGATGGCCGAGACGCAGCGGGAGAGTGCGGGGTGGAGACGAAGACGGCTGGAACAGATTCGCGTGGAGCGTGAAGTATTGAGCGATGCGGCCAGAGAGCAGTATGTGACGAGCCGAATGAAGAGTGAACAGATGAAGTGTGTCGCAGAGGGGGTTGTTGCACAGATAGAGACCGAAGAGGCGCGCAGAACACAGGCCACGTCTGACGATCGATTCCTGGCTCGGAGACGATGGGACGAAGCACGGTACAGGCCGCGCGTGGATCAGCGGATAAATGTCTCTTAATGGCTTGAGCGGTTGATTTGGCATGTGAAATGCATTCTGGATACAGACAGAAGAGGACAGACATGATGAGCACGGCAGTGGCGATGACAGTCAGCACGGAGCTGGAGAGTGTGCGCTCCGGGACCTCGGATCGGGGTGGAAGTGAGGGTGGGAGCGAGAACGTAACCTTTGCGCAGAGCTTTGGGGAACGTGCTGGTCTCCCTGTTGGGATAAAGGCGAAAAGCATCCCTGGTGATGCGGCGACAGAGTTGCCAGAGGGAAAGAGTACGGGATCTTCGAAGAGCTTGAATGAACTTTCTGTTGTGTCTGGAGCGACGAAGGGAAAAGCGATTGACGGTCGGACAGCGTCTGAGTTGAGCGATGTCGGAGGCGGAATAAAGAATCTTTCTGAGGCGAAGAACTCTGTTGTGCCTGCGGCGGTCTCTGGTGAGGAACGATCGCGAACAGTCGCTAAGAGATTGCCGCAGGCTCATGACGAGTTGCAGAACACTTTAACGAAGAGCGTTGTTACTGCAAAGGTTTCGCAGACAACGGTGGCGACTGCAGCGATAGTTAAGAATTCGCCGACTTCTGGTGAGACAGAAGTGATTGCTGAAACCTCCTCTGCTGAGCAGAAGGCTTTGCCTGCAGCAGTGGATTCGAAGGATGTGAATTCGGTTTCGGATGAGGGTGCGTCTGCTGCGCCGGATCGGACGCTGAGGGCGGGTGATAATACCGAACTTCCAGTTCAAAAAGAGACAGTGCCGACAGGAAATGTTGAGGAGATGGCTGTCAGCAGGAAGACCGGTAAGACGCAGGAGCATGCGGCGGGATCGAAGGTGGCGACGAAGACCACCGGGACCACGGAGAATGAGAAGGGAGTTGAGGCAAAGTCTCCGGCGATAACCAATGGGCAGGGGGCAATTTTGGTGCCGGTGCAGCCACCCGCAAATGGCGATGTGCCGCGGAGTGAAGGTAGTAAAGGGCTGGATGGTGACGTGGCTGAAGGAGCTCCGGCGACAGGCAGGTCCGTTGCAGGCGTTTCGACGAAGGCTGCAGAGGGCATCGTACGCAAAGAGATTGCGCCGGGAGCGAAGGGCGAGGTTGAAGGTGCGGGAGCTGACACGAAGACTGAGTTGAGCAAACCTGCCGCGGCCGGTTTTGGAGAGGATATTGCCAGGGCAGCGGTGGCTGGGAAGGGCAACGATGGAACCGTGCAGAACGCAGTTGCTGCTACGGCATTGGTTCATGCCGCAGCGGGGAGCGATGGACCTGTGGTTGGTCTCGCACCTGCAGTGACATCCGGACATGCAGCTGGTGACATGAGCGGGATCAAGGCGCAGTCAGGGGAAGTTGGTGGTCACGCGACGGGCTTACAGGCCGGGGCGGAAGAGCAGGATGGTACCGGCGCAGTCGCAGGGGAGATGGGAGTGTCGCATCGAACGCTGCTGGCGACACCAACGGCGCTTGAGGTGGGGCTTGCGAGCGGGACGGAGGGATGGCTGAAGATTCGCGCTGAGATGACCAGCGGAGGACAGGTCAATGCTTCGATGTCCTCGGCTACCGCGGCAGGACAGGAGATGCTGCATCGGGAACTGCCTGGTTTGACGGCCTATCTGCAGACGGAGCGGGTCGCAGTCAACACGGTTGTTGTGCATGCAAATGCATCCGGGGGAGCTGAGTCACGGCTTGCAGGAGGCATGGATCGCGAATCAGGTGGACAGGCGCAGCAGCGTGGTCGTCAGGAAGGTGGCTCGGAGCGGCAGCCGGTAGCAGGTGCAGCGCCGGATCGTGCGGATGATGTGCTGACGTACGCGGGTTTGAACGGAGTTGTTGAGGATGGATCGTTATCGGTTGGGACGTATGCGGGCGGCGGAAGCTGGTTGAACGTCAGAGCCTGACCCGAATGAGTGTTCACGAAGTTCAGAGTGGGATGAGACAAGGAGAGAAAGATGAATGTGCAACATACGAATTCGATTACGGGACCAGGCTCTCCGGCATCGGCCAGAGTCGCTTCGTCTCTGACATCGCGACCGGCGGTGACAAGCACAAAGACAGGAACGACGAAGCCGATGGCTGCGGCGAGCACCTCCAGCGCCACATCCGATGCTTCGGATATCACCTCGAGTGATTTTCTGACGCTTCTGGTGAGTGAACTACAGAACCAGGACCCGACTCAGCCGGCAGATCCGAATGCATATATTTCACAGCTGGTGGGAGTCAACAGTCTGCAGCAGCTGATTCAGATCAATACCGGAATCACGTCGCTCGATTCTTCGGCCGCAAGCGCAGCGTCTGGTTCCGGTTCCGGCACGTCCGCAAACTCCGTATCCGGTTCGAATACGAATGCGAATGCAGTAGCGAACACTCTGACGAGCGCCGATTCTGCGCCAGGCACGTACTCGGTGACAGGTCAGAATTCGATATGGGGTGGCGGGACAACCAGTTAGCAGGCAGGCGGAGCCGATGGAACTGATTCGGCAGGTTAGGTAGACGACAACAAACAGAACTGCAACCAGAAAGACCAAGGAGAACGACGATGGGAAATTTTTCGATAGCACTGTCTGGACTGGAAGCCGATTCGGTCGCATTGAACACGATCGGCAACAATCTGGCGAACCTTAATACGACGGCATACAAAGGGCAGACGACCTCGTTTGAGGACTTGTTCTATCAGCAGATTGGGCAGTCCGGCTCTGGCGATGCGATCCAGGTAGGAGCTGGAACGACGGTGTCGGGAACAAGCACCGATTTCAGCGAAGGGACGCTGCTGCCGGACTCTAATCCGAATCCTACCGATATGGCGCTGGACGGCAATGGCTTTTTTGTTGTGCAGCAGGACGGTGTGCAGTCGCTGACACGGGCGGGCAACTTTACCGTGAGCAATAGCGGGAGTCTGACGACGCAGGATGGCCAGGAGGTCATGGGCTATCCGGCGGTGAACGGTGTGGTGAATCAGAATGCGGCTCTGCAGCCGATCGTAATACCGGTGGGCGCGACCGAGGGGGCGCAGGCGACGCAGAACATCACGGCGACGGTGAACCTGAACTCGGGAGCGACCGTGGGCACGACCTACACGACGCCGGTGACGCTTTACGACTCGCTTGGTCAGAGCCACCAGGCGACGATTACCTATGACAAGACGGGTACGAATACGTGGAGCTATTCGGTGGCCCTGCCGACCGGCGATTCCACTGGAACCCCGGTGAACAATACCGGAACGCTGACGTTCGATTCGAATGGCAATCTGACCTCGCCGACGGGGAGTGTGGCAGGAATCAGTTTCCCCACGATGACGGATGGAGCGAGTAACCTTACCTTTAACTGGAACCTGAATGACGGCAGCGGAAATCCGACTATCACCCAACTGGCGTCTGCAAGCACCAATGGCCCACAGACGAATGATGGGTTCACCAGCGGAACCTTTTCGACGATCGCAGTAAGTTCCAGCGGCGTGGTTACGGCGGAGTTCAGCAATGGAAACAATACGACGATTGGCCAGCTCGCAGTAGCCAGCGTGGCCAATGTCCAGGGGTTGGTCGCTACGGGGGACAATAACTTTACGACGACGGCGGCCTCCGGTCAGGCAACTGCCGGAGTGGCCGGCGCTGGTGGTCGAGGCACGGTTGACGACAATACGCTGGAACAGTCGAACGTGAACATTTCAACAGAGTTTTCTAATCTGATTGTGGCGCAGCGGGCGTTCGAGGCGAACTCCAAGACTGTGACGACGTTCGATACGATATCGCAGGATGTGCTGGCGATGATTCGGTAACAGGTTGAGCTGATAGTGGGCTGAGGCAGTCTGGCGGTGCAGGACCTGAGGGTTGGTCCGGCACCGGCTGGCTGCTTTTTTTTGCGGGCGTCTGATGTGAACCTCTGCAATGGACTGGTTTGCGTGGACCGGTCTCGGGATGAGTCCTGCATCCTGAAGATTCGCTAATGTTTGCCTATGCCGCAGTGGCCACCGGGATGCACTCTCTCCGGGCATCATGGCTACTTCTCCTACAGTTCTGGCTGGTGCTTCTTCTGCTCCTGTACCTGCTCCGGTTGTTGCTCCGGCAAGGTTTCCGGTTGTTCCTCTGCTGATTGCCGTTGTAACAGGTGTACTTATTGCTGTTTTGGGTGTCGGGGGTTTTGTGTATTACCTCGCGCGCTCTGGAAGACTGCCGTTGCAGAGTGGGGCGGCCGTGAAGGGAGAGCCTGCTGCGCCAGTTGTGACCCATGCCCTCGTGCTGGAGCCGATGCTGGTGAACCTCGCGGATTCAGGGAGTAACTCGTATCTGCGCGTGGCGATAACGCTGCGAGTGACGGACGTGCCCGATAAAAAAGGCGCGAAGCCGAAAGAAGAAAAAAGCAAGGATGACAAGGAAGGCAACGATGTCGTGGCTGCAGTGCGCGATACGACGCTGATGGTGCTTGGACAGCAGACCGCGGAGAATCTGCTGGCTCCGGATGGCAAGGCACGTCTGAAGGCTGAACTGAAGTCGGCTCTCGCGGAACACAATGCCGATTTGAAGGTGGCCGATGTGTTCTTCACCGACTTTCTTGTGCAGCGATAGCAGATTACCGAAGAGATGCGAAGGAGAAATATGACGGGTACAGAACTGGCGACACGCAGTGCGGGCATTTCGATGGAAGCAGGTCTGGAGTTGGCCAGGGCGGCTCAGGCGATGCCGTGGATGACACGGATTGAAGAGCATCCGTCATGGGAGGTTCTGTCGCAGCTGCGGGTGACGTTGCGGGCAGCCGTGAGGTTGAACCGGTTCAGGGTGCGGGACCTGCTGACTCTGAAGGAGGGGCAGGTGTTTGAGAGCCTCTCGGCGGATACGGACGATGTGACGCTTCTGGTTGGAAAGGTGCAGGTGGGATGGAGCGAATTTGAGGTGCTGGAGCAGCGGATGGCTCTGCGGCTGACGCGGCTGGGGTAGAGAGCGACTGCGGATCACGCGGACAGAGACAGATAACAGCGGATGGAACGGAGCACTGAAATGCATTCTGGAATGGAAGCGACGACAGCGACTGTTGATGTGCAGGGACTGACGGGATGGGTGCTTGGTCTGCTGCGAAGCTGGCGTGGACAGAGCGGGGTGCAGCAGAAGCAGATGCAGTTGGTGGAGACGCTGTCGCTCGGAGGAAAGAGACAGTTGATGCTGGTGAGTTGTGGCGGAGAGCGGTTTCTGGTTGGCGGCGGACTGGAGAGCGTGGAGACGATTGTGCGGGTAAAAACTGAGGGTTCTCCAGAAGGCGTGGCGAAGAATCTGGATGAGATATGTGGGTAGCGGGCAGATTGCGGTGGGCGGGGTTGGCTCTTGCGGTGTTGATGACGGGGGTGCCTGCGGTTCATGCGCTGAGCCCTCGGGCGGTTGGGGCTGAGACGACGGCGGATTCGTTTTGGGTGAACGGTGCGGGGAGATCGACCTCCGGTTCAGGGCGTGAGAGCGCAGGAGGGCACAAAGGTAAAGCGCCCGCAAAACCGAGTGCGGGCTCACCGGGTGATGCACGTGGACTGAAAAAAAATAGTTCGATCGCAACGGAGCTCGCGGGAAGCAAGAGTGTGCCGTGGTCGATTGTGGTTGGGCTGACGCTGCTGACACTGCTGCCGGCGCTCCTGTTATCGATGACGCCGTTGGTGCGACTGCTTGTGGTGTTTCACTTTCTGCGGCAGGCGCTGGGCACTCAGACCGCTCCGTCGAACCAGATTCTGATGGGGCTGGCGCTGATGATGACGTGGTTCCTGATGCAGCCGGTATTGCTGGAGGTCGAACAGCAGGCCGTGACTCCGTATAGCGCGGGCACGATTACCGGGATGGAGGCGATGGATCGAGGTATCGCTCCGGTGAAGCATTACATGCTGCGGTTTGCGCGGGAGAAGGACCTGGCTGTGTTCGCATCGGCGGGCATGAGTACACGGCCGAACAGCAGAGAAGATCTTCCGATCCAGGTTGTGGTTCCGGCATACATTCTGAGCGAGTTGAAGGCCGGGTTCCAGATTGGGGCGATTCTGTTTCTGCCGTTCCTGCTGGTGGATCTGGTGGTGGCCAGTATCACGACTTCGATCGGCATGATGCAACTGCCGCCGGTGGTGATCTCGACGCCGTTGAAGATTCTTCTGTTCGTGATGGTGGATGGATGGAATCTGCTGGCGGATCAGCTGATTAAGAGTTTCTAACGTTTCGGATTTGAGATTGTGCGGAGGCAGGCGATGGGACTGGACCAGACGGTGGAGATTATGCGGAAAGTGTTGATCGAGGCGATGCTGCTGAGCGCTCCGCTGCTGGTGACGGCTTGCCTGGTGAGTCTTATCGTCAGTTTGCTGCAGACGTTGACCAGCGTGCAGGAGCAGACGTTGACGGCTGTGCCGAGGCTGGTGGTTGTCTTTGTTGTGACCGTGATGGTGTTGCCCTGGATGGTGCATCGGCTGGTGAGTTTCACTGTGCATCTGTTTACCGGCTTCCACAAGTATCTGGGATAGAGGAAACGGGATAGGGGAAGTATGAACCATGAACTGAGTGGATTGATCGAGGATTGGCCGCAGTATCTGACGGCGGCGCTGCTGGTCATGGTGCGGTTGAGCGGACTGATGGTGTTCGCTCCGGTGTTCTCCTCGCCGGCGATTGCGCCGCGGATCAAAGCTGGATTTCTGTTTGCGATGACGGTGTTGCTGGCTCCTGCGGTAGCCTCGGTAGCGGGGGCCAGGCCAGTGCTCGATGCAAAGGCGCTGCTGGGCGAGCTTGGGGTTGGTCTGGTGTTTGGTCTGTCGCTGATGCTGTTGAATGAGGCGCTGACATTTGCGGGAACGCTGCTGGGGCTGCAGTTTAGTTTTTCGCTGGTGAATCTGCTGGACCCAAACTCAATGATTGAGACCGCAGTGCTGGGTCAGATGCTGGGCTGGCTGGGTGTGCTGGTCATCATTGGGTCGGGGCTGGACCGGAGTTTGCTGGCAGCTGTGGTGCGGAGCTTTTCTACTGTGCCGGTTGGACAGGCTGTCATGCAGGCGAGGACGGGTGTGGCACTGAGTGCAATGGCGGGTGGAATCTTTCTGGCAGGGCTGCAGCTGGCCGCGCCTGTGATGGCGGCGGCTTTGGCTGTAGAAGTGACGATTGCGCTGATGGCTCGACTATCTCCGCAATTGCCGGCACTGGTGGTGAGTGTCCCGATGAAGACAATGGTGTCCTATGTGGTGTTGATCGCAAGCCTGGGGGTGTGGCCGGGGTGGATCGAAAGACACTTTACGGCGTTGCTCGATGCCGCGGCACGGCTGCTGGTGCGCGCATGAGTCTGTATGCAGAGAGAGGACGAGGGCGAACGCTGATACAGTCAGTTTCTTTTGAGGTGGATGACTGTGTTTCCGGAAGACAAGCCTGGGTGATGGGTGGTCGTTATGCCGGATAAGGGAACCGAGCAGGCTACTCCTCAGAGAAAGAAGAAGGCGCGGGAGCAGGGCGATATTGTTCACAGTCGCGAACTGCTCTCTGCGATGGCGATGCTTGGCGGCGTGATCACATTGGGCGCGATGTCGAATGGATTCGTTTCAACCTGGGGCAAGGTGTATGTCGAAAGCCTGCGCTCGGCGATGGCAAGCGTGAAAGGACAGGGTGGGGAGCTGCTATTGAATGACGCGGTGCGGCGGATTCTGCTGCCGACGTTGCTGCCGATCGGGCTGGTGATGGCAGCGAGTTTTACGGGAGCGCTGGTGTCGGGTGTAGCGCAGAGCGGAGGCGTGCAGATCTATCCGAAGTCGGTCGAGTTGAAGTTTTCGAAGTTGAATCCAGTGACCAATCTGGGAAACCTGTTTAGTTTGCGCTCGACCACGCGGGTCGTGAAGTCGCTGGTGCCGGCAGCCGTGATGGTGGTGCTGGGTTGGGCCGCTCTGAAGGCGTTGATGATTCCCATGCCTGTGATGAGTCTGATGCGGTTACCAGCGACGTTTTCTGCGGCGTATGGGCTGGCGCTCGATGCAGCGTGGGTGACGCTGGCGTGGTCGGGACTGGACTATGCGATCGAGTGGAGGAGCTGGAATCAGCGGTTGAAGATGAGCAAGCAGGAGATGCGTGAAGAGATGCGGGATGCGATGGGCAATCCGCAGATCAAAGCGAAGATCCGGCAGATTCAGCGGGCGATGCGTAAGCGCAAGGTGAAGGCGGATATGTCGCGGGCGAGCGTGGTGATCACAAATCCGACGCACTACGCCGTGGCGCTGGAGTTCAGCTTCGAGACGATGTCGGCCCCGACGGTGCTGGCGAAGGGGCGTGATCTGCTGGCCGCTGAGATTCGAGAAGAGGCGCGTTGGGCGGGAGTTCCGATCATTGAGAACCCGCCATTGGCGAGGAGTTTGTACAAGATGGTTGAACCGGGGCAGTCGATTCCGTTTGAGCTGTATGCGGCGGTGGCTGGGATTCTGGCTTACCTGTATCGGCAGAAGGTTGAGGAACGGGTGCGACGAGATCGTCAGGCAAAGGAAAAAGAGCAGCACAAAGCTGAGAAGGAATATCGGAGGACGGATGTGGGAGCGATGGGGATGGCTGGAATGCGTGGCTTTGGAGGTGGGATGTGAGTGAGATGGCGATGAAGAAGAGCAGCGGATTTCAAATGGCGAAACTACAGACACTGCTGTTGCCAGTGGCTGCAATCAGCATGGTGTTCGTGATGATTATCCCGGTGCCGAGCGTCGTGCTGGATATTTTGCTGGCGGCTTCGATTACGGCTTCAGTGATTGTGTTTTTGACCGCGGTGCAGGTGCGTCGGGCAGTGGATTTTTCGGTGTTTCCTACACTGCTGTTGTTGTTGACCCTGTTTCGCCTGTCGTTGAACCTGGCTTCGAGCAGAAGAATTTTGCTGCATGGACAGGAGGGTACACATGCTGCCGGTGCGGTCATCGAGGCATTCGGGCAGTTTGTGGTGGGGGGAAATTATGTCGTGGGTCTCGTGCTGTTTCTTGCGTTGATCGCGATCCAGTTTCTTGTGGTGAGCCACGGCGCAGTGAGAACGGCCGAGGTGACGGCGAGGTTTACGCTCGACGCGCTGCCGGGTAAACAAATGGCGATCGATGCGGATATGAATGCCGGATTGATTGATGAGCAGGGTGCGCGAAAGCGGAGGCAGGCGATTGCGCGGGAGGCTGAGTTCTACGGCGCGATGGATGGCGCGGCGAAGTTCAATCAGCGCGACTCGCTGGCGACGATTCTGATTACTGCGATCAATATCGTGGCCGGGCTGCTGATCGGCGTGTTGCAGCACGGAACGGATCTGGCGACAGCGGTAAAGACCTACACGATTCTGACGGTAGGCGATGGCCTGGTCACGATGATTCCAAGTCTGCTGGTGTCGATTGCAGGCGGGATGGTCCTGACGAGGGCTTCGTCTGCGGGATCGCTGGACGAAGAGCTGGGGACACAGCTGCTGCGGGGACGAAATACGCTTTGGATTGCGTGCGGAGTGTTGCTTGGACTGGCTCTGATTCCTGGATTGCCAAAGCTGTCGTTTGTGCTGATGGCGGTTGGAGTGGGATTGATTGCGCGAAAACTGCCGGCAGCAAAGGATGCTTCTCTGGCGTTAGACGAGTCGGCCAGCGCAGTGGCTGCGACAGGGGATAAGGCGAAAGCGGCGGATGCGGCCAAGAGTGAGAATCTGGCTTCGCTGCTGAAGATGGATGAGTTGACGCTGGAGATTGGGTTCCAGTTGATTCCGCTGGTCGATGAGAAGCAGGGCGGCCAGATGCTGAACCGCGTGCGTGCGCTGCGGCGGCATCTGGCGACCGAGCTTGGGTTTATTGTTCCGCCGGTTCACATTACAGACAATCTGCGGTTGAAGCCTCGAGAGTATGTGGTGAGTCTGCGTGGGATTGAGATTGCTCGCTGGCAGACGGAGCAGAACTGTCTGCTGGCGGTGAATGCCGATCCGAAGGCACGGGCGCTGCCGGGAGTCGAGACGAAGGAGCCGGCGTTTGGCGTACAGGCGCGATGGATTCAACCAGGGCTGGAAGAGCAGGCGCTGGCGGCAGGCTACTCGGTGGTGGACCAGACGACGGTGATAGGGACGCATCTTGGCGAGCTGATTCGCCGGCATGCGCACGAGCTGCTGGGGCGGCAGGAGGTGAAGCGCCTTCTGGACAGCATGAACGAGGCCTATCCGAAGCTCGTGGAAGAGTTGGTTCCGAAGCTGATGACTCTTGGCGAGGTGCAGAGAGTGTTGCAGCAGCTGCTGCGGGAGCAGGTGTCGATCCGCGATCTTGGAGCGATTCTTGAGGTTCTGGTGGAGGCGGCGCAGCAGTCGAAGAATGTAGTGCACCTGGTGGAGAGTGTCCGGCAGTCGCTCGGACGTGGCCTGGTACACCCGTTGCTGGATGGGGAGGGTGGACTGCGGGTGCTGATGCTGGAGCAGGGAATCGAGAGCGAGCTGCTGCATACGTTCGATCCACAAGGCGCTGGATTGCTGCTGGGAGATGGACGATCGGCGGGAATGCCAGCGGACTTTTTGAGAAGGCTTGTGGAATCTGTGAAACGCCTAACCGGCGGGGCCTCCACCTCGGCATTACCCGTGCTTCTATGTCCGAGTCCAGCCCGTTATCACGTACGGCGTTGGCTGGAGCCGTTTCTGCCCAGAGTGACGGTGTTGGCACCAGTGGAGATTCCACCGGAGATTCGGGTACGAAGTATGGGAACGGTTGGTTGAGTGTCGATGGTTTAGAGGAACTCAGACTTAAGAGCAATACGAGCAGACGAGAACATGGAGGAAGTGATGGGCGCAGAGAGTTCTATTCCAGTGCAGGTTTTTCAGAGATTATCGAAGGGCAAACTCTTTGGCGAGGTGGAGACATCGTTCGACGACCTGGCTCTGGCGATGGGGACGCCGACGGTGTTTGCTCCGTTTACCGGTGCCGCTGGTGAAGCGGACAAGGCACTTGAGAGCGGGGTTGCAGCAGAGCGCGATCTGATGCTGATGGAACACCTGCCGACGGTGCGCTATCTGGCAAGGAGAATCCATGAGCGGCTGCCGCAGCATGTGGAGCTGGATGATCTGGTTTCGGCCGGAGTGGTTGGTCTGATCGATGCGTTCTCGAAGTTCGATCACACCAAGAAGGTGCAGTTCAAGAGCTATGCGCAGTTCAGAATTCGCGGGGCGATTCTCGATTCATTGCGGACACTGGACTGGAGTCCGAGAGAGTTACGGAGAAAGGGCAGAGCGGTTGAGGAGGCGATACGGGCGGTGACTCAGCGGCTTGGGAGGGCGCCGTCGGAGCAGGAGATTTCAAGGGAGATGGAGCTCAGTCTGACGGAGTATCAGGCGTTGTTGGGTGATCTCAAGGGACTTGAGATTGGAAGCCTGCATATGGAACGGTCAGAGGACTCGGGAGACGAGGAGTTGGTGTATATCCCAGGATCGCCTGAAGAAGATCCGCTGTTCCGTTGCCTGAAGGGTGAGATGAAGCAGAGATTGGCGGATGCCATCGACGAGCTGCCGGAGAAAGAGCGGATGGTGCTGACTCTCTATTACTACGAAGAGCTGACGATGAAAGAGATCGGGTTGACGCTGGGCGTGGTGGAATCGAGGGTTTCGCAGATCCATTCTTCTGCTGTGCTGCGGTTGCGGACTGCTCTGGCCGGGCTGCGCACTGGGAATACTCCTGTCGCCAATGTGGCGCGAGCGAAACGGAAAGATTCGGCTCGTTAGCGATGGACCTGAATGCAGGCGACGAACGACTAATCGATAAAGAAGGGTGATGCATGGGAAAGCAGCTTGGGCAGGGAGATATTGATGCATTGTTTGCGGCAGCCGGGGCAAGTGCTGCCTCGCAGGCAGCCGGACAGGCTGGCAAGCCTCATACGGAACGGTACGACTTCAGCAGAGCAGGTCAGATCAGCAACGATCAGATGCGGGCGATCAGTTCAGTGAACGATCTGTTTGCGCGCAACCTGATGCATACGTTAGGAGCGTGGCTGCGGACTCCGTTCAAGGTAAAGCTTGTAGCTGGCGAGCAGCTTCCGTTCAGCGAGTTTCTGGAGCGGTTGTCTTCTCCTACCTACATCTGTTCGATCCGGTTGGAGCCGTTGGGAGCGGTGGGCCTGCTGGAGCTGGAGCTGGCGCTTGCGTCGCCGATGGTGGACGTGCTGCTGGGTGGGGTTGGACGAGCGTGGCCGGCGCGGGAGCTGACCGATATTGAGGATGCCATTCTGACCTCGGTGGTGCAGATGGCTGTGCAGGAGCTGAACCTTGCATGGCAATCGGTTGGGCTGGAGTTCGTGTTCGAGAAGCGTGAGACGGATGCGGCTGTGGCGCGGATGCTGACTCCGGGGGAGAAGACGTTGTGCGTGAGCTTCGAGGCGAGGATGCCGGAGGCGCAAGGGGTGATGAATCTGTGTCTGCCTGCGGTGGTGCTGAATGCGATCCTGCGGAAGATCATCTCCGAGGGGGATCGGCCCAAAAGGCGGTCGAAGGAGTCGCAGGCGAGGATGCGGGAGCTGATGGGCGAGGCGAAGATCGGTGCTCTGCTGCAGTTCCCGACGATGCGGCTGCGCGCGAGTGAGCTGGCAACGCTTGCACCAGGAATGATTCTGCGTCTTCCTCTGGCGAAGCATTCGGCATCGGAGCTGCGGGTTGGAGGGTTGCTGTTTGGGCGAGCGCATCCGGTGCGAACGGGTGAGCATCGCGGGGCGCAGCTTGAGGGCGGTGAGTGTCTGGATGAGTCGCGTGCAGCGAACGAGACGATGAGTGTGAACTAAGAGAGGAAGCAGGCATGGAGAAGGTTATGGATCTGGGTGAGAGTAATGCTGGCGATTCAGGGATTGGTCTGCTGTGCGACATCGAGCTGGATGCGACGCTGCAGTTCGGTTCGCGTGAGATGGCTTTGCGCGATGTGCTGGAGCTTGGACCAGGCGATGTAGTGGAGCTGGATCGGCATGTGTCCGAACCAGTGGATCTGGTGGTTGGAGACCGGATTGTCGCGCGAGGCGAAGTGGTTGTAGTGAATGGCAACTTCGCTTTGCGTATTACCGAAGTGGCAACGCCGCAACTGAGACTGGAGAGCATTCGATGCCTTTTCTAGGAAGAAAAAATGTCTCTGAAAATGATGCGCTGATGTGGGATGGCGATGAGTACAGGCCGTCGGGTCGCGTTGCAGGACTGGATGGGGTGGGGCTGCCGAGTTCGTTGACCGGGGTTCCGTCGCGGAGGCTCTGCGGCAGCGCGGAGTGTGCGAATGGATGGACGGCGCCGTGGCGCAATCGTCGGCGTCCGATGTTTGAGGGGGAGTGGGGTTGCAGTGGGCGATGCGTGCTGGCGATGGTGCGGTCGGCGGTGCAGCGGGAGCGGGGAGATGGGATGGAGCTGGCGGCTCCGCATCGGCATCGGGTTCCGCTGGGGCTGCTGATGCTGGCTCAGGGGTGGATTACGCATCCTCAGCTGCGGAAGGCGCTGGACGCGCAGCGGGAGAATGGGACGGGACGGATCGGCGACTGGCTGCAGAGTGAGTGCGGTGTGGCTCCTGAGCAGGTGGCTCGCGGGCTGAGTATGCAGTGGGGTTGTCCGGTGCTGACGACGGAGGGGTTTTCTCCGGAGGCGATGGCGCTGGTGATGCCGAGGATTTTTGTGGAGAGATTTGGATTGCTGCCGCTGCGGCTGGCGGGGGCGCGCCTTCTTTATCTTGGCTTCGAGGAGCGGCTGGATGCTTCGGCTGCGTTCGCGATGGAGAAGATGACGGAGCTGAAGGTGGAGAGCGGGCTGGTTGCCGGGGCACAGTTTCAGGCTGCGCGAGACAGGCTGCTCGAATGCCAGGGGGTGGAGCTGAAGGTGGAGAGCGCGACCGATAAGGATGCTCTGGCGGCGCGGATGACCGCGATTCTGGAGCAGAAGCAGCCGGTGGGCTCACGGTTGGTGCGAATCCATCAGTACTACTGGCTGCGGCTCTGGCTGGAGAGTGGAGCTGCGGGGAGGATCGGTAGTCTGCCGGTTACCGGCGAGGATGTGGTTGACCACGTCTTTACGATAGGGGCGCAGGCGTAAGTATTTTGTCTTCTCTCTCCCTCCGTTCGGTCGGGTGGGGTGGGGTACCCCCCCCTGGGGGGTTCCCCTTGGTAAGTTGCTTATTTTCTTTTACTTACGATTTTAGGTGTCTGCAAAATATTCATTCCAGATGGGTTACGGGTAAATTCTTCTTTCTAAATGAGTTAGCTGATTCTTAAGGTGAAAAAGCCCCGAATTGTTCGGGGCTTTGTTTATTCTCTGTATCCAGTATAGCGGATGGAGGGGAACTGCTATGCCACGTGGATCTGCCTGAGGAGAAAGAGGTTGAGGGGTTTGGGGGCTTGACAGGGTCTTTTGGGGTGCAGTGCGATGTCGGGTAGTTTGCGTGACGGCAGAAGGTGGGTTTTATGTGGTGTTTTGCGGTAATAACGTGGACGTTTTGTGGTGCTGGAAACAGTCAGGAGCGACAACCGCAGATCCCTGCGGGATGACAAATAAAAGAACAGGAACGGCAACTGCAAAGGGCAACGGCACCAACAAGTGCAACGACAAGAAGACCGCAGGTTGTTTTAGGTTGCGGGGATCACAGAGTGTTGGGTGTCACGCAGGGCTGGATGCGGGTCGTTTGCAGGATGGGAAGGGCGGGGGGCTTTACTTCTGGACGAAGTCGGCGGCGAAGGATGGCTGGGAGGAGGTGGGGGTCAGATCGGAGGAGAAGGAGCCTGTCTCCTGAGGCTGGTTTGGGCCGAGACCCAGCTTGATGATGGCGCGGGAGTCAGGGATCAGCTTCGTCTGCCAGCCGTTGTCGCTCTGAAACTTCTGCATCGCGGCTTCGGTCTGGGCGTCCCAGTGGCCGGAGGCTTCGCCGCTGAGATAGCCGGAGTGGATCAGAGAGTTCTGGATCTGGGTGGCGCGGGTGTCATCGATGGCATGCTGCGAAGGTGTCTTCGCGGGCGTTTTGGCACGCTTATTGAACAACTTGTGCGAGGTAGGACCGCGACGGGAGTGGGTTAGAGCCACGCACGGAAGAGCCGTTGCCAGAACCAGCGCCGTGCTCAGGATCGATGTACCTAACCGCATAATCAGTCATTACCTTGAGAGAAAGTATCGGCCAAAGACGCAACGTGCAGAGTCAATGATGTGGTTAGAGTATCCCGAAAGTAACGGTTGTAGCAAATAAAAGGTTGACCACTGGGCCTACACCTTTTGAGGTGGTTCGTTTTGGGATTGCCACCGCTTAAAAGTCGAAGGGACAGAAGAGGCGGTTGCTCGTGCCTCTTCTGTCCCTGCAGGGGAAATGCTACGGAAGCGTACCGCCGACGTAGGAGTTGTAACCCTTCTGCGTGGGCGACTGGATGACAAAGACGACGTCGTCCTTCGATTTGAGGGCGGAGACGATCGCTCTGTAGCTGGCCTCGTCGGTTACGGGCTTTTTGTTGATGGCCGTGATGATGGCGCCTTTGCCGAGGCCGATTTCGTCGGCGAAGGAGCCGGGACGGACGTTGGTGACGATGATGCCGCTCTTGATGCCAGTCTTCGAGGAGATCTGCGGCGGGATGGAGGAGACGGTGATGCCGAGCTTGCTCTCTCCGGCGTCCGACTCCTGCGGGGCTGCGTTGTCGTCCTGCTGATCGCCTGCGATGTCGGCGTAGGTTTTGGCGCGGTCGCCGATGACGACGTTGGCGGACTGCTGTTTGCCGTCGCGGAGGAAGCCGAGTTTGACCGAGGAGCCTACGTGGCGGGCAGAGATGTCGGCAACGAGATCGTCGCCGTCCTTGATGTTGCGTCCGTCGATGGAGACGATGACGTCGCCGGGCTGGATGCCGGCCTTGGCCGCGCCGCCGCTGGGAGTGACGACGCCGACGATAACGCCGCTGGTGAAGCCGTAGACACGGCCTACCGCGGAGGACTGAGCGGCCTGGAACTGGATGCCGATGGAGCCGCGAATCACCTTATGTTCCGGCCCGATGAGCATGTTGTAGACCGAGGCGATGATGTTGGCGGGCATGGCGAAACCGACGCCCTGGGAGCCCATGGACTGGGTGTAGATGGCGGTGTTCATGCCGACGACTTCGCCGGCCATGTCGACCAGAGGACCGCCGGAGTTGCCGGGGTTGATGGCGGCGTCGGTCTGGATGAAGCGCTGGAACTGGCCGTTGGCGATACCGTTGGTGCTGGCCTCGTCGATGGAGCGGTTCTTGGCCGAGATGATGCCGGCGGTGACGGTCTTCGAGAGAGAGAAGGGGCTGCCGATGGCGAGAACCCAGTCGCCGACCTGGGCGCTGTCGGAGTTGCCGAGTTTAATGGTCGGGAGGGACTCTTTGGTGTCGATCTTGATGACGGCGATGTCGGTGTCTTTATCGACGCCGACGACGGTGGCGGGACGGCCTGGATCGGTGGGATCGTCGGGGTCGCTGGAGAGCTTGACGTAGATTTTGTCGGCTTTGTCGACGACGTGATTGTTGGTGATGATGTAGCCGTGGGGGTCGACGATGAAGCCGGAGCCGAGAGCGCGGCGCTCGCTGCCGTCGCCACCGTCGTCGTCACCCTGGCCGCCGCCCTGACCGCCGAAGAAGCGGTTGAAGAAGTCCTGCATGTCGCCGGGGGTCTGGGGCTGGTTGTCGTCGTCTCCACCACCGTTGCCCTGAGGCTGATGCGGGGTGCTGCGACGCCCGCGCGGCTTGACGGCGGACTGCTTGGGCAGCTCTTCGGTGTTGATGTTGACGACCGCGGGGCCGACCTGTTTGACGATCTGCGAGAAGCCGTTGGAGAGCGCGACGGGCGAAGGAATAATGATGGGCTTCGCGTCGGAGGAGTTGACGCTGGACTGCTCTTTGCCGCTGACGCCGCGCGTGAGAACGGAACCGGCCACGATGCCTACCGAAAGGGTGGCAAGAAGCATGAAGGTCGTGGTGAGACGACGGGTGCGGATGCGCTCAAGCAGGGTGGGTGGAGTGTTCGTCGGTGTGTCCATGGGTAAATCGTAACCTCATTTTTATGCGTTTGCTGTGCGCCGGGCTGTGGAGGCGGGCTAAGGCCTAAGTATAGACGCTGATTCGGCGCTGAGGATTTTTCGGGGATGCGTAAAACTTCACGGATAGTTAGACGCCAAAAGATGGCAAAAGTCTTCGTCGGGTTTCAGTCGGGATGGGTGGGGAGGGGGGATGGGGCGGAGAGGAGTTCGGTGAAGGCGATGCCGGCGAGGATGAGCGCGGCTCCGGAGAGAGAGCGGAGGCCGAGGCGCTCGTGGAGGATGAGGAAGGAGGTGAGGCAGGCGAAGACGGGTTCGAAGGTGAGGAGGATAGCGGTGTGGGTGGGGGGAAGATGCTGCTGGGCCCAGCTTTGGATGGTGAAGGCGGCGGCGGTGGCGAGGAGGCTGGTGACGGCGAGAGCGATGAGGAGGCGGGGCGTGATGGTGAGGTGAGGGTGACCGCCGAGGGGGAGGGTGATGGCCATGAAGACGGCGGCGGCTCCGATCTGGAGAGTGGCGAGCTGGCTGGTGGGGACTCGGGTGGAGGTGTGGGAGAGAGCGAGGAGGTGACCGGCGAAGGCGATGGCGCAGGCGAGGGTAAGGAGGTCGCCGAGGCCGATGCTGGAGAAGAGATTTTGCCAGGTGGTTCCGGTGGGGGTGGTGAGGAGGATGAGGCCGGAGAAGGCGAGGATGGCTCCGATGGCGGCGGTACCGCCAGGGGGTGGGGTGTTTGGAGCGCGGAGGGCGGGGATGATGGTGAGGAGCGGAACGAAGACGACGACAAGGCCGGTGATGAAGGCGGATTTGGCAGGGGTGGTGAAGGCGAGACCGGCGGTCTGGAACTGATAGCCGGCGGCGAGGAAGAGTCCGACGATGAGGCCGGAGAGCCAGGCGCGGGGAGTGATGTGGCGGAGCTGACGGTGGTTCACGATGGCCAGAACGAGGAAGGCCAGGGTCATGCGGAAGAGATTGAAGAGGAGCGGGGAGGCGTCGGCGAGGGCGTCTTTGACGAGGACGAAGGTGGCGCCCCAGATGAAGACGACGGCGAGGAGGAGGATGTGGGCGAGGGCGCTGTCGGAGAGGCGGCGGCGGGGCATTGGGGTCAGTTAGATCTCCGAGGCGGCGAGGTGGGTGATGTCTGTGATGTCGAGGAGGGTGAGGAGGATGCGGCGGAGGGCGGTTTCGCGGCCGGTGGGGTCGTACCACTCCTGAAGGGTGTGGATGCCGCCGCCGATGCCGCCGGCTCCGATGGCGATGGCGGGAAGGCCGCGGGAGATGGGGATGTTGGCGTCGGTGGAGCCGAGACGCGGCTCGGTGCGGAGGGTGAGGTGGCGGTCGACGGCGCGGAGGGTGCGGAGGATGGGAGAGTCGTCGGGGAGGGCGGCGGCGGGGCGGTTGCCGATGGTTTCGATGTGGAGTTTTGGTGGGGTGAAGTTGTTTTTTTGTGTGGTGAAGGCGAGGATGGTTTCGTCGAGGATGCCGTGGACGGCGGTGGCGGTGGAGATGAGCTGGGTGGGGTCGGTGGAGCGGATGTCGAGGAGGGCGGTGGCGGACTCGGGGATGGAGTTGATGGAGGTGCCGCCGGAGATGTGGCCGACGTTGAGGGTGGTGAGGGGGTTGGAGGGGAGTTTGAGGGCGGCGATGCGGGTGAGGGCTTCGCTGAGGATGAGGATGGGGTTGGGGGTGCCGGCGTCGGACCAGGAGTGGCCGCCGGGACCGGTGATGGTGACACGGAAGCGAAGGCTGCCGAGGGCTCGGGTGACGACGGCGGAGGTGCCGCCGCCTTCGAGGGCGATGGCGGCGGCGATGCGGGTGCGGTAGGGGCCGCGCTCGAAGAGGTGACGCATGCCGCGAAGGTCGCCTTCGCCCTCTTCGCCTACGTTGGCGGCGAAGAGGATGGGGATGGGTGGAGTGATGTCGGCGTAACGGAGAGCGGCGGCGATGGCGAGGAGAGCGGAGAGGCCGGCGGCGTTGTCGCAGATGCCGGGGGCGAAGATGCGGGGAGAGCCTTTTTCTTCGACGGGTTCGACAGGAGTGCCGGCGGGGAAGACGGTGTCGAGATGGGCGGAGAGGAGGATGCAGGGGGTGGGGCTGACTGCGGATTTTTCGGATAAAGACGGATCGGAGGAGGCAACGGCGGGATGCGGGGATTCTTTTCCTGCGGCGGGCTCGGGGGCGGAATGATGAGGGGTTGGGGCAAGTTCGGCGAGGACGTTGCCGGCGTCGTCGAGGTGGACGCTGGTGAGGCCGAGGTCGTGGAAGCGGTCGAGGAACCAGGCGGCGCGGGCGGATTCGCCGAAGGGTGGGGCGGGGATGCGGACGATTTCGAGCTGCCACTGACGGAGTTGGGGCTGGTGGAGGTGCAGCCAGTGGAAGGCGCGATGGACGGCGGTGAGGGTCGCGAGGCGGGAGATGCGCTGCTGGGCGGCTGCGGTGGCGGGCATCAGTAGGCCACCTCGACGAGGAAGAGGCCGCGGGCAGGTGCGGTGGGACCGGCGGCGGAGCGGTTGCGGGCGGCGAGGATGGTGGGGATGGCGTCGGGGGAGATGCGACCTGCGGCGGCCTGGACGAAGGTGCCGACGAGGTTGCGGACCATGTGGTGGAGGAAGCCGGAGCCGGTGACGCGGTAGAGGAAGAGGTCGTCCTGCTGGCGCCAGGCGGAGTCGTGGATGGTGCGGATGGCGCCGGTGGGTGCGGTGGTTGAGTTGGGCGAGGATGGGGGGAGAGACGCGGATTTCTCCGGATCGGTGCTTGCAGGGAGGGGAGCGGCTCAGGTTGAAATGATGGGGGGCTGAGTGGGTTGAGGAGGATGGTTTGCGGTCGGGCGTTCGGCTTGGGCTTCGGATTCGGCTTCGGTGACGATCTCGGTGTCGAGGTTGGCGAAGTACTCGGCGTCGAAGGCGTCGGCGTCAGTTGATTGGTTGCTCTCGTTGCCTGCGTTGTTTTCGTTGTTGCGGGTGGTGAGGTCGGGGTCGACTGCGGCGAAGGAGGTGAAGTCGTGGGTGCCGAGGATGTGGGCGGCGGATTGCTGGAGGGCGTTGAGGTCGAGATCGAGGCGGCAGGCCCAGACGAACGGGGCGAGCATGGGAGAGCAGATGATGCTGCCGGTTTTGCCGCAGGGGAGGATGCGGTACTCGTAGGTCTTGCGGCGGGCGCTGTGGCGGGCGTGGAATTCGGGAGGGACGGCTTCGACGGAGAGGACGCGGATGCTGGCGGGGAGGGCGCGGTTGAGGGCGCGATGGAGGTTGGCGGCGGGGATGGGGACGGTGAGGGTGAAGGTGGCGACCTGGCCGAGGGCGTGGACGCCGGTGTCGGTGCGGCCGGAGCCCTGGGGGAGGACGGTTTCGCCGGTGATGTGGTGGATGGCGCTGGCGAGGGTGCCCTGGACGGTGGGCAGGCTGGGTTGGACCTGCCAGCCGTTGAAGGGGGTTCCGTCGTACGCGAGGATGGTCTTCCAGTGAGACATAGAGGATATTTTGGACGGTATCACGGCGATTGTCCTGCCGGACGGGCCCACTTCGCGTGG
>Ga0302220_10000974_pt1 | contig 22759 bp, 16 predicted proteins | sample II_Palsa_E1_3_FD_194572 | JGI IMG/M metagenome (GOLD analysis project Ga0302220, IMG submission 194572) | Peat permafrost microbial communities from Stordalen Mire near Abisko, Sweden - II_Palsa_E1_3 | ecosystem: Environmental > Terrestrial > Soil > Palsa > Peat permafrost | place: Sweden...
GCCGACCTCGACAAGGTCGCACGGCAACTCAACGAACGCCCTCGGAAAACTTTGGACTTTGAAACTCCAGCGAGTAAACTCCATGCCAGTGTTGCGTCGACCCGTTGAGACCGCCAGGGTTTTCGGCAACTACGACGTGTTCAGGATGGGCGGGCGAACCGAAGTTTCCGAAAACCCAACCTTCGAGGAACTCCGGTCGCCGCAACCGCTTTATCTCCTGAGCGCTGACTTCTAGCCACTTCGGTTTGCGTGCCGTTCTGAGCTCCGAAGATGATAAGCGGACTTTCGGCCACAAATTCGTATTCGTTCAAAATAATGGTGTGATCGATCCGAAGTTGTCAGGAAAACGCCTTTACTACAGCGGCGGTGTTGCGACGATTTGCGACCCGAAAGCGACATTCTTCAGACATTCCCGAGACACAGTAATGGTGGGACCGGCCTATAGTATCCAGAAGATAAATTCATCCATCTATCGCCTTCTACTTCAGTAAAGACCAGAGCCGTCAAGGTTTACATGAGATCTACCTATGCAGATTAACAATCGAGAGTATCGGGAATCTATGGTTTATCCAGGCCATGTAAGCGCGTGGTGTATGTCGAATCAAAAGCGCTGCCTCGATCTGGTTGCGAGCGTGTCTGCTCTGTTGTTCTTTTCGCCAGCTATGCTCTTGATAGGTTGTCTTATCAAAATCACGTCGAAGGGACCAGTCCTCTTCCAGCAGGAGAGAGTTGGCTTACATCAACAGCCCTTCGTCATTTTGAAGTTTCGGACGATGAAGCACTGCACAGCGGGGAAAGATAACGGCCTTTCAGTGACTAAGCAAGGTGATCCACGAATTACCAATCTGGGAATCCTGCTGCGTCGCTTCAAGTTGGACGAATTGCCACAGTTAATGAATGTGGCCCGCGGCGAAATGAGCCTGGTAGGACCTCGCCCGAAGATCGCACAGCATGAAAACCTATGCATGCTTTGCCGCCCGGGAATAACCGGTGCGGCGACCGTCCTGTTTTCTGATGAGGAGAATCTGCTCGCGGATGTTCCGACGGAATTCATTGAGAGCTATGTGATTTCAGAGCTCAATCCCGAAAAGTGCCGAATAGACTCCTACTACATCGAGACTGCACAGTTTTCCGCGGATCTAAAAATTCTGATCGATACTCTCTTTGGGTTGGGTCGACAGTCTCAGCACCGCCTGTCGCCGCGGTCACTCTGCATTCTGCGCCAGGAGCCATCCATAACATCACCAGACTGCTGACAGTGAGACGACCGGGCAAGTTGTCCATATCCTCCAATTTCTTCAGCGTTTTGGGCAACTACGATCCATCCCAACCATAAAGATCCGGTTGCCCGGACCGGGTCGCGTAGGCCTGTTTACGATCGCGACGCATAATTCCCCCACTCCTGATCCAGTAGACCCACCTGCCATGCTCCCGCGGCGTTAGGCCTCCTTCCCGTCAGGACTCGGCCGCTTTCTTGAGCAGACTCAGCGCGGCGGCAAGGTGTCACCTCTCCGTGAAGGGGTGGCATGACGTACAACGAAGAACTAGTCGCGCTCATGGAAGAGCCGAAATGGCCGATAAACGCTAGCCAATTTCCAAGTACCGATCTTCATCGACTCTCAACCGACACGCATCGATGGCGATCCAGCGGCTGGATTGACACCAGCTGGTTTCCATCTCAGGGATGCTGAGCAGGCCGTGGCCCCGCATACAGTTCAGCTCCGTACCATTCCACTCCAGCAGGTTATGCGAGGGACGGCCGACGCGAGCGGGCGTTGCGAGCGAGTGCAGGCAGTGTTTGCAGCGCTGCTCCTGATCGTGAATTGCCCAGCGCAATCCGAAGAGCGCGAAGAGAACGAAGAAATAAATCCGGAAGAAGTCGGCCGTGGCGGGGAACGCGTTGTGCAACGGCTGACAGGTATCGAGGCTCAGGACAAAGGCGAGGACCAGGACCTGGATGACTTTCGCAGAGAAGAAGGCTTGCTGCTTGAGCCAGAAGCGTCCTCTGTTCGATGAGCCTTGCTCAATATGCCTACTGGACGCGCTGGCGAAGGCAACAAAGATGACGAGGGGCGATACGACGATGTAACGCAGGCACTGCTCGCCCAATGAGGAACTGAGGGTGCGCCAGCCGGCTGTGGGAGCCAGAGCCACGAGAGAGGCGATGATGATCAGACCAAAGAGAAACGCGATGCAAAGGACCGCTGTTCCCGTGAAGGTGCGTCTCCAACTCTCGGTGCGAAGCCATAGAGCATCGCGGGTGAGGCCGATGGAGAAATCAGCCATCGTGATAAGAGCTGACCTGTGATGCAGTCCTCGCCGATGATGCATATGCCAGAGTTCCGCCTGCCAAGCGCGGGACCACTCCTCCCGTTCCGCGAGCGGGACTAGTCGCTCGACCACGGCAAGGAGCTTACGGTCAAAGGGCGGTAGCGTCGGAGCAGGAGTCTGGCTCATGATCGCTTCTCCGGAACAAGGTGTGCGAGCAAGGGGTACCTCTGGGTGGCAGCAAGCGCAGCTGCCTTTCCTTCGCGGGTGACTTCATAGTATCTGCGAGCCGGTCGCTGCTTCGACGTGGCTTGCTCTTCCGGCTCCCACTTGGACTCTACAAATTCGTCCCGCTCCAGCCGACGAAGAGCGGGGTAGACGGTGCCGCTAGGCAGGCCCGTGATCTCCATAACATCCAGGCCGTAACAGTAGCCGAGGCTGATTGCCTTGAGGATAAGGGCCGCGGTATGGGATAGGCGTGGCGCGTTCATGACTATGCAGTATACTATCACGAGTAGTATGCTACATAGGGTGGTGATCATGCTGGAACTTAGGAATGTGTCGAAGAGTTATCGCAGTATCCCGGCCGTTGAGGACGTCAGCTTTGTCCTGAACGAGGGAGAAGTGTTGGGCTACCTGGGACCGAATGGCTCGGGCAAGTCGACGACGGTGAAGATGGTGATTGGGATGATTCAGCCGACCAAGGGCAAGATTCTCTTCGCCGGTCGAAACATACACGACGATCTCGCGTCGTATCGAGCGCAGCTTGGATATGTCCCCGAAGAGGCGCAGGTGTATACCCATCTTTCGGGACTTGAGTATCTGCAACTCATCGGGCGGTTGCGGGGGATGCAGGAACGCATGATTGAGCGCAAGGCTCGAACGCTGCTGCAGTTATTGTCGCTGGAAGCGGCGCAGCACTCGGCTCTGACGGATTATTCGAAGGGAATGAAACAGCGCGTGTTGATTGCGGCGGCGTTGCTGCATGATCCGAAGCTGATTGTTTTCGACGAACCGCTATCGGGGTTGGATGCGGTGTCGGCGCGGCTGTTCAAGGACTTGCTGGTGCTTCTGGCAGCCGAGGGAAAGGCGATTCTCTACATCTCGCACGTGCTGGAAGTGGTGGAGCGGGTATGCAATCGCGTGATCGTGCTGGCAAAAGGGAAGGTAGTTGCCGACGCCGCGCCGAGCGATCTCACGCGACTGATGGAGTTGCCAACCCTGGAGAGCGTATTTGCGCAACTAGTGCAGCAAACAGACACGGAGCAAGTAGCGCAGGAGATGGTGAGTGTAATGAAGGTGCGCCATGGTTGAGAGCTATCGCATCACTCGCATCTTGGTCGACCATTTCTTCCGGCGCTTCTTCGACAACGATACCCTGCAGGTCGACGGAGACACCCAAACAACGGTGGTGCGTGCCCTTTCGATCGTCGCCGCTCCAGAGATGGTGATCACGTTCTTTCTGCAGTTACTGTATTCGCCGAAACCATTCCTAAGACCCCCTTGGAATGTGATCGAAGACCACTATTTCTTTGTACTGTTTTCCTTTGTGGTGATGGGAGCCGTGTCGATCTTCGAGTGGGAGATGCTGTTTCCGGATCGGCTGGACTTTCTCGTGCTTACAACCTTGTCGTTGAAACCACTCCGAATGCTCGCGGCGAAGGCAACGGCGTTGATTGCATTCTTAGGGCTGTTTCTGTTTGCCTGCAACTTCTTCGGGATATGGATGTTGCCGGCGATCAGTAGAGGCGACTTCTTCCGGCAGGTCTATGCCCATGGAGCCGCAGTGCTGCTGGCGGGAGTCTTCGCGGCATTGTTTTTTCTAGCGCTGGGCGGGGTGCTGCTTTGCACACTCGGCGCCGCGAGGTTTCGCATGGTTTCGCCCGTGATGCAGATGTTGTCCGTGACAGGGTTGGTGTTGCTGATGCTGCATTGCGTGAAATATGTCGATTCGATTCAGGCGTTGTTATCGGGGCCGTTGGGGATGGCGCGGTTCGTGCCTCCGATTTGGTTTCTGGGTCTGTATGAGCAGTTGCTTCATGGAGATGCTGCGCCGGTGTTCGCGGGAGAGATGGCGCGGTATGCGCTTCGCGGGACGGTGGTGGTGGCGATGGTGGTGCTGGTGACGTATCCGATGGCGTGGGCGCGCATGCGAAAGATGGCAATCGAAGGAAGCTCGCGCAGCAAGTGGCAAGGTTGGCGATGGCTAAACCGAATCGTCCACAGCATCGTGCGACGCCCCGGCGAACGCGCGGTCTTTCACTTCATCGGCCAGACAGTAGCGCGCAACAATCTCTACCAGGTGTACCTGGCGATGTACTGCGGAGCGGGGCTGGCGCTGGCGGTGGCGTGTGCAACGACGATTACTCCATCAGGGGGACATAGTCACCACACGCTTTCCATCCGTGGTCTGCATGCGGTCATGCCGCTGTTGCTGTTCTGGGTCATTGCTGGCCTGCGGGCCGCATTTGCGTTTCCGCTCAACCTTTCGGCAGGATGGATCTTTCGCATCACTGGGGTCCGCACCAACGAATGTGCGGCTGCTGCACGCAGATGGACGTTCTCGTGCGCCCTGGTTGCGATGTGCGGCATCCTGGGGGTGCTGCGAGTGGCAGGATGGGATACTAGACAACTAATCGTTCAGACCGCGTTCGGGCTCTGCCTCTGCGTCCTGCTGACGGATGGGTTCTTCGTGTTTCGGCGAGCCGTACCGTTCAACCGTCCTCGGATGCCGGGCCGAACAAGCCTGCCCTTGATGCTCACGCTGTATGTGGGAGTCCTTCCGCCGGCGATCATCGGAGTTATCTTGATGGAGATGGCTAGCGAGAAGCATTTGGCGAAGATATTGTTGGCTATACTGCCAACCGCACTCGCTCACATGGTCTTTAGATCTCTAGCCAACGGACCAGACGAGGTCGAAGAAGAGATGGAAGGATACGAGGGCGAGTTCCAGCTTCTCGGTCTTAGTTGAGGGCTTGTGCAGTCCCGAAAGGCGCCGAATCATGCTCGAACTATGTAGTGTCTCCAAGCTTTATGCGGGTATTCCCGCGGTGGATGACGTCAGCTTCTGTGCCCGCGCCGGCGAGGTCACCGGCTACCTCGGTCCCAATGGGTCGGGAAAGTCAACCACGATGAAAATGATCACCGGCCTCATCGACAGCACCTCGGGCCACATCTTCTTCAACGGCAAGCTCATCCACGACGACCTCATCGCCTACAAGCGCCGCATGGGCTACGTCCCCGAAGAGCCCTACCTCTACAACCACCTCTCTGCCGTCGAATACCTCACGATGGTCGCGCAGCTCCGCGAGCTCCCCGCAAAAGAATCCTCTGGATGCATCGACGGTATGCTGCGCATCTTCGGCCTCTACGACGACCGCCACGCCTCCATCTCCGGCTACTCCAAGGGCATGCGCCAGAAGGTCCTCATCAGCGCCGCCCTCCTCCACAATCCTGACCTTGTTCTGCTCGACGAACCGTTCTCCGGCCTCGACGTCGGCTCCGCCCTCATTCTCCGCAGCCTCATCCAAGAACTCGCTGCCCGCGGCAAAGTCGTTCTCTTCAGCTCCCACGAGCTCGACACCGTCGAACGCGTCTGCTCACGCATCGTCATCCTCCATCGCAGCAAACTCGTCGCCGACGACTCCATCGAAAACCTCCGCACCCTCATGGCGCTCCCCACCCTCGAGGCCATGGGTGGACAGTCTATTCCTGGGACACGACGCAGTTTGTACCCACCAACGCCGCCTTCGGCGCGATCACCTATTCCGTCTCTCCGGGTTATTTTCAAGTGGCCGGGACGCGCCTCGAATCCGGGCGCGACTTCACAGCAGAGAACAAGCTCGGCTCGCCCACGGTCGCCATTGTCAATGAGACCTTCGTACGTCGGCTCTTTGGCACCACCCACGTTGTGGGGCAGCGCTTCAAGCTTTTCGATCCCGTCAGACTGGAAATAGTTGGAGTGGTCGAAGACGGAAAATACACTGACCCCGGCGAAGATCTGCAACCCGCGATCTTCATGCCCTACGCGCAGGGCATCGGGCCGTACGTGGTCTCGGGTCCCGTAACCGTTCTCGTCCGCTCGCATTTGCCGCCGGACCAAATCGCTGACGCTTTGCGCCGCTCCCTCTCCCAGGTCGTCACGACCGCGCCGTTCTCCATCCTCACATGGAGCGACGCCATCGGTCGGTCCATGATTCCAGTTCGCACCGCAACGCTTGTTCTCGGCGTCATGGGACTGATTGCCGCCATACTCGCGGTCACCGGTATCTTCGGTATGGCGTCGTACTCCGTCTCAAAACGCATGAAGGAGCAAGGCATCCGAATGGCGCTGGGCGCTCAACGCATCCAGGTCATGCGCTCCACGCTTAACCGCCCCGTGCTCATCCTGATCATTGGAGCGTGCGCCGGTCTGATCGGCGGCTTGGCGGCTGCGCGCCTCCTCGCACACCTCATCTCTTTACCCAGCACGAGTGATCCGCTGTTGCTCGCCTGCGTCGCCCTCTCTGGTGCCAAGCAATAAATCAGGAACCTCAGTTCTCGCGCATCATGGAGGCAATCTGAATCCGCGATGCCCGTCGCGCCGGAAGCAGCGTGGCCACAATCCCGGCAGTTACCACCACCGCAATTGCTGCCGTAAGCGTGACCCCGTCGGTCGACGAAATTCCAAACAGCAGCGACTTCAACCAATGGCCCAGCACGATACTCAGCGCGGTCCCGATCCCCACGCCGATCAGCGTCAGTCGCAGGCCGTCGGTAAGGACGAGCGCGAAGATTCGTTCGACGCTGCAGCCCAGCGCCATCCGAATCGCCATCTCGCCTGAGCGCTGCGCCGTCGAGTACGCCATCACTCCGTAGACGCCCACTGCGGCAATCAGCAGCGCAAGTCCGGCGAAGATCAACAGCAGGAACGCGCGGAACTGTGGCTGCGAGAAGTTCTGCGCTACGTTCTCTTCCATCGTTCGGATGTGGATCACGGGCTGATCCGGATTGATCCTGCGCACTGTCTCGCGAAGATCTGGAATAAGCAAGCGCGGGTCGACCTCGGTTCGCATGACAACGGACATCGTTCGCACTGGCAGAAGCTCATTTGCCTGCCGATACGGCACATACATCTCGGTCGCTACATCGGTCACCAGCGACTGCTTTACATCCCCTACAACGCCTACGACCATCATCCAGGGAGTGGTGTCATCGGGCAACGCCCCAAGCTGCATCTTCTTTCCAAGGGGCGACTGATCTCCGAAGTACATCTTCGCCATGGCCTGGTTGATTACGACGACCGAGGGCGCGCTCTCACGATCCGAGTCTTCGATCCAGCGTCCTGCGATCAGCGGAATCCACAGCGCCTGAAAGTACTCCGCGCTCGTGACGCGATAGTTTGCCGTGACGTACTCTGAGGGGTTCCGCGGCGGCCTTCCCTGGATATTGAAGTGGATCGCACTGCCCTGCCCGCTCACAGGCAGAAACGATGTCGCCCCGGCGAACTTCACGCCGGGGAGCGCACGCAACTCCCGCAGCGTGTTCTCATAGAAGTCCATGTTGCGGTGCGCCTCCGCTGGAGCGGCGCTGGCTGGAGGCACGGGAAGATCAGCTACGAGCAGGTGATCGTCCGAAAATCCGAAGTTGACGGCAGAAAGCCGGCCCAGACTGCGCACAAACAGCCCCGCGCCCATCATCAGCAGTAGAGCCAGCGAGATCTCAGAGACCACCAGACCGTTGCGCAGCAGCTTCGAACCTCTGCCACTGCCGGCACGCTCCGTCTCGTTTAGAACTGTGCGCAAGTCCCTCATCCGGATCTGACTGGCTGGCGCGATACCGAAGAACACACCAGCACAAATCGACAGGATGACGGTGAACAGCAGAACCTTCGCGTTGATGTGGACATCTGCGTCGGCCGGCAGCACGCTCCCTGCGGCATGGAGCAACCACGGCATCGAAAGATAAGCCAGCGCGACTCCAACCGCGGCGCCCGTCAGCGAAAGCACCAGCCCTTCAACAATCAATTGCTGAATGATCTTCCAGTCTGAGGCGCCCAGCGACATGCGTATAGCAATCTCTCGCCGGCGTGCCGTGGCACGCGTCAGCATCAGATTGGCGATGTTCCCGCACGCGATGAGCAGCACAAAGATCACGGCTCCCAGCAGCATCGTCAATGCCGGCTTCACGTCGCTCACAAGCTGAGTCTGCATTGGGTTCACTAAGGCATCGATCGCGATGTTGTCTCTCGAATATTGCGCATAGAGCCTTTTGGCGATGGTGCTCATCTCCGCCCGCGCCTGGCTCAAAGAAACTCCGGGTTTCAGCCGGGCGATTGCGTTGATGCCGGGATGCCAGGAGCGGTCATCCGGCAGTTTGCTTGTCCACGGCCCGATGGCTACGACAAAATCCGGCGCCTGCTGCAGCAACTCGAACCCCTGCGGCAGCACACCAACAACGGTATAGGGCTGCCGATCGAGCGTAATGGTCTGGCCAAGAATACTCTCGGCGCCACCGAACCTGCGCTGCCACAATCCGTAACCGAGCAGGGCAACTGCAGGCGATGCAGGCTGGTCGTCCACTGCACTGATTGGCCTGCCGGCAACCGTATTCACCCCGAGCATATGCAGCAGGTTTCCGGTCACCATCTGCCCGGGAATCTGCTCCGGCTGGCCGTCTCCGGTCAGCGCCATCGTCACGATCCGCGTAGCTCCGAAATCTTCAAACGACGTGCTCTGCGCCTTCCAATCCTTGTAGTTCAACCACGAGGCGGTGAGCATGGGAAAGTGCGTTGCGTGCTCAGAGATGATCATGAGGCGATCGGGATTCGCATAGGAAGCGGACGCAGCAGTACGCTATAAAAGACGCTGAAGATGGCCGTGTTGCATCCGATACACAGCGCGAGAGTCACCATCGCGACGACTGCGAACACCTTGGCTTTTCGCAATTGGCGCAACGAGAACTGCAGGTCCTTTATCAGATTCAAGGTGCCTCCCATGCTTTCGATTGAGGTCTATGAAGATAAGATTTTCCGCGCTTTCGAAGCAATTATCTTACAAAGGTTTCATGAAATATCGCCCGTCGAGCGCAAACCCGCAGGTCACTCCGATTGCTCCAAGGGAAGTCTGAGTTCGGCGACGCACCCGGGTCCGTCGGGGTTGTTGTAGAGCGTTACGGAGCCCTTGTGCGCGGTCGCGATTTGCTGTGCGAGGACCAGGCCGATGCCGCTCCCCTCGGGTTTTGTGGTGTAAAAGGGGACGAAAAGATTGGCCGGGTTCATGAGGCCCATGCCATTGTCCCGAACCTGTACGACGGCGGAGGTGGGGGTGGTGCTCCAGGCGATCGAGACTTCGGGGCGGGCGCCAGCGGTCGAACTGAGAGCAGCTTCGACGGCGTTGCGAATGAGGTTGATGAGCAGTTGCTGGAGTTGGTCGGCGTCAGCACGGAGCTGAAGTGGCGGACCGGCATGGAGGACGACGGGGAGGCGGGTTTCAAGGTGGGTGACCTGTTCGAGCAAGCGAGTGAGCGAGAGCAGCTGAACGTGGGGCGCAGGTAAACGCATGAGCTGCTGGTAGGCTTGGAGAAAGCGATTGAGAGAGGCAGCACGCTCCTCAATTACGGTGAGACCGCGAAACATGTCATCGTTGGCGCCGGAGTTGGGCTGGGCTGGAAGTCGGGTGCGCAGACTTCCAGCAATGGACTTGATGGGAGTGAGCGAGTTATTGATCTCGTGGCTGAGTACGCGGATGAGACGGTGCCAGGCGAGGCGTTCCTCTTCGCGAAGCGCAGCGGCGACGTCTGAGAGAACAAAGAGCGTGTGGGGTACGCCCTGGAGGCGGAAGGTGGTGCGCCGGACGGACCATCGGGCATTCGCGGATGAGAGCTCGGCGAGAGGGCTGGTGGCGGTGTAAAGACCTTCGTCGTCCGTGGCCAGCAAGCTTTCGAGTTGCAATTGGTTGGCGGGAAGGCCGATGCTGCGCTGGAGTTGGAGATGAAAGGCCTGCTGGGCCGCGGGGTTCATGAGACGCAGATGGCCCGCCGCGTCAAAGGCCAGCACGGGCGACTGCATGGAGGTCATGACGCGCTCTACAAGGGTGAGCGCGTCGCGTGCGGCGGAGCGTTGACTCTGCAGCGTACTTGCGTGCGCGTTGATTTCCAGTGCCAGGTCGCCGAGAGAGTCTCCGCGGCTGGCTCCGCGAGCGCGGAAGGAGAAGTCATCCTCGCGCAGAGCAGCGACGACGTTCGAAAGAGTCTGCAAGGGGCGAATGAGCTGCTCAAAGAAATAGGCACAAGCAATTGCGCAGATGATTGCGACCGAAGCGGCCGTGGCAATGGATATCAGCAGCGACTGGCTTTGTTGGTAGGCAAGCAGTGCGGCACCGGCGACCATGGGTAGCGTGAAGGCGGTGAGCCAGAGGCGGATGCGGTGCTCGTACTTGAGGCGACGTCGGGTTGGGCCGAGCGAGAGCCGCTGACGCTGGACGGGAGGGTCCGGCCTAGAGGCCATACTTTTCCATCCGGCGATAGAGCGCGCCGCGACTGAGACCGAGGGCTTCGGCCGCGTGGGTCACGTTTCCCTGGGAGCGACTGAGCGCCTTCTGGATAAGAATGGATTCGACGGCTTCGAGGCTTAGGTCATCGAGACTTTGAGACGAAGTTCGCTGTGTATTCAAACCGAGATCGGCGACATGGATCCGGGAGTCCCCCGCCATGAGCACGGCACGCTCCATGGTGTGATCGAGTTCGCGGACATTGCCGGGCCACGCATAGGCAAGCAGGGCCTGCATTGCGGGCGCATCGAAGCCTTCGATTGGGCGGCGGTAGCGGGCGGCGTAGCGAGAGAGAAAGTGCGCGGCCAGAGCGGGGATGTCTTCGCGGCGCTCGCGCAGTGCGGGCAACCTGATCTCGACTGTATTGAGGCGAAAGAGGAGGTCTTCGCGGAAGCGGCCGGCGCTTGCCTCGGCTTGGAGATTTGCGTTGGTGGCGGAGAGCATACGTACGTCGACCGTGCGCGTGGTGGAGGAGCCGACGCGCTCGAGCTCTCCGGTTTCAAGCACGCGGAGCAGTTTGGCTTGCTGGCGAATCGGGATGTTCGCAATCTCATCGAGGAAGAGTGTGCCGCCGTTGGCGAGCTCGAAGCGGCCGATGCGATCGACACGGGCATCGGTGAATGCTCCCTTCACGTGGCCGAAGAGCTCGCTTTCAAAGGTGCCTTCGGAGAGCGCGCCGGTGTTGACGGCGACGATGTTTCTTTGGGCGCGATGAGAGAGGCGATGGAGGGTTTGGGCGACGACCTCTTTGCCGGTGCCGTGCTCTCCGGTAATGAGGATGTTCGCGTCCGACGGACCGACTCGTCCCATCAGGGCGACGACCGGATACATGGAGGGCGCGGTGGCGATGAAGTCGGGTGCGCCTTCGGCACGGAGGATGCGGTTTTCGGCTTCGAGCCATTGCGTCCGCTTGAGCGCGCGATGCAATTCGAGCTGACTGCGCAGGACGGTGAGGAGGCGCGGATTGTCCCACGGCTTTTGAACGAAGTCATTGGCGCCGCGACGCATGGCCTCTACGGCAAGATCGACGTTCGCGTAAGCGGTCATGACGATGATGGGGATCAGGGCGTCACGTTCGCGGATGGCCGCAATGAGATCGAGGCCCTCGATACCGGAGGTTGTGTCGCGAGTGTAGTTCAGGTCGAGCAAGACGCCGTCGAACTCTTGATGCGCGAAGCAGTCGAGGACCAGGGCGGGCGAGCGCGCTGTCGAGAGGCGATATCCTTCGGGAAGCAGCAGGATCTCCAACGCTTCGAGAATGTGCGGCTGGTCGTCACCGATGAGCAGGCGGCGAGGTTCGCCGGTGTCCGCTGCAGTGGACTGGCTCGGTGCAACGGGATGAAGGACTGTCTCTTCCGGCATAGTTTGGCTACGGCTGCTTCGAGGTTGCGGACTGAACACCCGTACGAGCCGATTCTACCGAAATTGAATTTGCATCGAGCGTTCTGCCCACTGCCCGGTCCAATTCGATGCGTGCTTTCTGGTAAGCCGTCCTTGCAGCTACCAGCGCAGACTCCGCGGTAGCGAGGTCGTGACGCGCGGCGAGGGTCTGGAGCGCAGAGCCTGCGCCGAGCGATTGTTCCTTGCCGGTGATATCGAAGGTCTTCTGTGCGAGGTCGCGGGCCTTGGTGGCGAATTGGACGCGGGCCTGGCTTTGATCGAGAGAATATTGAGCGTTGCGGACTTCGATGCGAATTTGCTTGCGGAGTTGCTGACGGCGCAACTCGGCCTGACGGGATTCCAACTCGGCGCGGTATTGGTCGGACTTGGCGACGCGGTTGCGCAGAGGGATGTCCAACGAGAGGCCGACGTAATAGTCGGGTGCAGAGTTGTTGAAGGCATTGGCGAGTGCTCCGCCGTAGTTGCCGGGGGCGGTGGAGGGGATGTCCGCGATGGGGTTGGCGGTACCGCCCAGGCCGGTACCGCCGTAGAAGCCGGTGAGAGCCAGCGTGGGCAGAAGGGCGTTACGTGCAGACGCTAAGGAGAGTTCGCGGTTCTGCAGGTCAATGTTGGATTCGGAGAGCTCGATCCGATTTGCTAGCGCCTGTTGAATGATGTCCTCGGTAGGAGCAGGACCAGCGATGTCCGTGTCCAGAGCGACGGTGCTGAGGTCGGTGGGTTGCACGGGCATGGCCTCAAGAATGGGATCGTCTAGATTCTTGGTGAGAGCGTTCTTGATGAGCAACTCCTGAAATTGGAGTTGGGATTTGGCGATGGTGAGGTCCTGCTCGCGGTTAGCGACTTCGCCTTCATCTTTGAGTACGTCGAGGGCAGGAATTGCCTGCAGGTTCAGTTCCTTTCGGGCGGTATCGAGCGTCTGGTTGGCGAAGTCCAGAGATGCACCCTTGACCTTCTCATCTTCGTAGGCGCTAACGAGGTCCCAGTACATATCTGCAATCTGCGTGACCGTGCTAATGATTTGCAGCTCAAAGGCCTGGTCAGAAATTTTCTGATTATTTTTGGCAATGCGGAGATAACGCAGGTTGGGTCCGAGACCGAAACCGGCGAGGAGTTGTTGCTGAAAGAGGACGCGGTAGTACGTATCGAGCTGGGGAGTAAGCAGCGTGTAGAGGCTGTTGTTGGTAATCCGGTCGTTGGTGAATGTAACGGACAGGCTGGTACCGGTGGCGAAGGCCTGGGAAAAGTTGAAGTCGCCGTTGATGGTGTTGGTACGGAGAACAGGAACGCCGTTGATCGTGAGGTTGGAGAGCGGTTCGGTGTAGTGCTCGAGACTGCCATTGGCGGTGATGGTGGGGTCGTAGGAGGAAACAGGTGTACCCGTGCCGAGGGTGGATTGGACGAGGCCCGAGGCTCCTGTGCCGGCGCCGCCAGCACCGCCGCTGGTACCTCCTGCACCGGCGCCTGTCGAGCCGGATCCGAAGCCGCCGACGCCGCCGCCGGGGGTGTTCTGTACGATGCCTGTGTTAACGCCGCGGAAGACGCCGCCGGCCTGCGTGCGGAGGACGTCGGCGCTCGCGATCGGGATGTTGTAGCGGGCGATGGCGAGATCGAGATTGTTCTCGAGCGCAAGGGAGATCGCATCCTGCAGGGAGAGCTGGAGCACGCCGTCGTGGATGAGTGAGTCTAAGCGCGGGGAGTTGGCTAGATTGGGTTGAGGCACCTTGGTCGCGCGGTAGGCGTTGAGTGGATTCGACGAGTGGGGAATGTCCAGACGCAAAGCAGGCTGGGGCGCATCGGCGACCTGTGCGGAGGTGGACTGCTGCGCGCGAAGAGGCATCGCCTGGACAGACACAAGCAGGGTGAGGACAAGGGGAGCGAGAGTTCGTGGGTTCATGGTCTAGACTGCTGTTCCTGTAGCGAGATTCAGATTGGGGTTCGCGGTGTCGCGGGTAAGCCAGCCGTCGCGCAGCTCAAGGGTGCGGGAGCCGAAGGTGGCGTTGGTCTCGGAGTGGGTTACCTGCACGATGGTTGTGCCTTGCTCGTTGAGCTTGCGGAAGAGATGCATGATCTCCGCGGCTTGTTCGGAATGGAGGTTGCCGGTGGGCTCATCGGCGAGCAGGAGGGCGGGCCTATGGATGACGGCGCGGGCGATGCCGACGAGCTGCTGTTGGCCGCCGGAGAGCTGTGAGGGGTAGAGATCTTTTTTGCCGACGATGTTGAAGCGGTCCAACGTATCAGCCACTAGCGCCTGCCTCTCGGAACGAGGGATGTCTTTGTAGCTGAGGGGCAGGTCGATGTTCTCTGCGACGGTGAGGTCGTCGATGAGGTGATAGCTCTGGAAGACCATGCCGGTGCGCTGGCGGGCGAGCTCGGCGCGCTGCTTGCGGTTGAGGGTCTGGATGGGCGTCCCGTCGAAGACGAATTCGCCGCGCCATTGGTCGTCGAGCATAGCGAGGATATTGAGGAGCGAGGACTTGCCTGCGCCAGAGGGGCCCATGATCGTGACGAACTCGCCCGGCGCAATGTGCAGGTGGATGCGACGGAGGACGAAGGTTTCGGTATGGCCGGTCTTATAGCTGCGATCCAGGTTGTGGATGTTGATCATAGGATTCCTTTGTTTACTGCTGGTGCAGGGTCTCGTTGGGGTCAAGCCGCGATGCGCGGAAGGCGGGGATAAAACACGAGGCCGCGGAGATAGTGAGAAGAAGAAGCGTTGTCGTTGTGAAGGTGACGGCATCCAGCACCGGGGTGTGGAAGAGAAGCGTGGTGATGTAGCGCGTCAACGCGGCAGAGGCGATGAGGCCGATAGCTAGTCCCGTGATGCAGAGAAGCAGGCCACGCTTGAGGATGAGGGAGAGGACATCAGAGCGTTGCGCGCCGAGGGCCATGCGCAGGCCAAGCTCCAGCTTGCGCTGAACCACCATGTAGCTAAGGACGGCGTAGAGTCCAATTGCAGATAGCAGCAGAGCAATGGCAGCAAAAGCGGAGATTAAGAGGGTTTGAAAGCGCTGCTGTGCAGTTGAACGGGCGAGCAAGTTGGTCCTCATGCCGTAGACGGGAAGACCACTATCCTGCTGCGCTACGAGGGCACGGATGGTGTTGTCGTAGCTTGCGGGATCGCCGGCAACGCGGATGGCAAAGACGGGAGGTCCGAGGGGAACCTGTGCGAAGGGGATGTAGTACTCGGGCTGCGGAGCCTCGTCGAGGCTAACGCGGGTGACATTACCGACAATGCCGACGATCTCGCGCGATTCGGGTTGATCGCTGGAAGAAAGATCGGATTGAATGCGTTTGCCGAGGGCGTCTTCGCCGGGGAAGAAGCGATCGGCGAAGGCCTGGTTGATGATGATGGCGGGCGGACTGTTGGGCTGGTCTTCTGTTGCGTTGAAGAAGCGACCGCGGCGAAGGGTCATTTGCATGGACTGAAAGAAGTTGGCGGCGACGACGCCGGCGCGGGCGGAGGGCTGCTCACCAGGCGCTGTGGGACGACCCGGGATGGCGAAGGTAATGTTCATGTCGCCACCGGCGAGGGGCATTGGAAAAGCGAAGGTCGACTGCTGGACACCGGGAAGAGCGGCGAAGCGGGCTTCGAGTTGCTGCGAAAGCTGCAGGAGGCGCTCGTCCTTGAAACGCTTGGGGGGCATACCGACGCGGAAGGTAAGCAGGTGTTGGGTGTTGAATCCGGGGTCGACGGAAAGCAGCTTGTCGAAGCTCCGGATGAGCAGGCCGGCAGCGACGAGGAGGATCAAGCTGAGGGCCGTTTCGCCGACGATGAGAGCGCTGTGAAGACGGTTCTGGGAACGGCTCGCGGTGGTGGAGCGAGTGGTATCCCGTAGGGCGATGGCGGGGTCGAGCCTGGAGCTTCGCCAGGCAGGGAACACGCCGAAGAGCAGTCCGGTGATGAGCGATGCTGTGAGAGCGAAGAGGAGGACGTGAGAGTTGAGGGAAAGTTCGTGGATGCGCGGCAGGTCATCGGGGAGGAAGCTCGGCGAGATGCGCAAAGCGAGTGCGGCAAGGAGAAATCCTCCGAGACCGCCAAGGAAAGAGAGCGTGAGGGATTCTAGAAGAAGTTGATGGACGATCTGCAGGCGCGTGGCTCCAAGTGCGGAACGCAGTGCAAACTCGGCGCGACGGGCGGAGGTGCGGGTGAGGAGCAGGCCGGCTACGTTGGCGCAAGCAATCAGCAGAAGAAGGGACACGGCGGCAAAGAGAATGTGGAGCGGGCGTTGCACGTCGCCGACGACGTCCTGGAGTTCAGGGATGACACTGACGGCAGTCTCCTTTGCGTCGTCGTCGGGAAATTGGGCGGCGAGCGAACGCTGGATGGTCTGCATCTCAGCGCGCGCTTGTGTGATGTCTACGCCGGTGGCGAGGCGGCCGAGGACGCTGGTCTGGTTCCATCCGCGCTGCATGCCGGAGGGGTTCTTGCCCTCCATGGTGAGTGCCGGCGTGATGAATACCTGCGCGTCGGGGGCGTTGGGGAATTGGAAGCTCGCAGGCAGGACGCCAATGACAGTGTAGGTTTCTTCGCTCAGGTGCATTGTCTGGCCGACTACGCTTGGGCTGGCGTTGAAGGCGGTCTGCCAAAGACTGTGGCTGATGACGACGGAGCGGCCGCCGGCCTGCTCTTCGGAGCGCATGAAGGAGCGACCGAGAGCAGGGTCGATGCCGAGGACGCGAAAGAAGTCGGAGGAGACGGTCATGCCATCGATGCGGCGTGCGGGCACGTTGGCGAGGCTGAGCGTGAAGGACCCACCCTGATAGCTAGCCATGTTTTGAAAGCTGCGGGCGCGATCGCGCCAGTCGAAGAAGTTGGGATAAGAGGTGTCGGCCGGGACGTCGGCGGGGCCGCTGCTGGCGCGTTGCTGCTCCAGCGTATTGAGTGCGACGAGGCGTTCGGGTTGGGCGAATGGGAGTGGGTGGAGAAGAACGGCGTCGACAAGTGAGAAGACGGCCGTCGTGGCACCGATGCCAAGAGCGAGGGTCAGGACTGCCATCAGCGTGAAGCCAGGGCTCCTGCGGAATTGGCGGAGAGTGCAGCGGAGATCTTGGAGAACGGTCTGCATGAGGGGTATCTCCTTACTCAGAGCGGAGGGCTTCGGTGGGGTTGACGGACGCGGCGCGGGTGGCGGGGATGAGCGCTGCGATGAGGGCTACGAGAGCGATGAGCAGAACAGCGCAGGTTAGTGTGAGGGGGTCGGCTGGGGAGACGTCGTAGAGCTGGCTCTTGAGCAGACGGCTGAGACCGAAGGCCACGGGCAGAGCAATGACGATGCCGAGGGCTGCAAGGCGGAGGACGTCGGAGAGGACGATGCCTGCAACGGCTAGGCGGGTGGAGCCAAGGGCGATGCGGATGCCGATCTCGCGCGTGCGTTGCGCGGTGCTGTAGGCGAGGACGCCGTAGATGCCGACGCCGGCGAGCAGGGTGGCGAGGACGCCGAATGCGATGGAGAGCAGAGAGATGAGGCGCTCGTTGGAGAGGTTGTTGTCGATCTGCTCATCCATGGTGCGCAGCGCCGTTGGTGCAAGGGCTGTGCCGGCATCGCGCGTGACGCGGCGCACAGAAGAGATGATGGACGCAGAGTCGCCGTAGTAGCGGAGATAGAAGGTGAGGTCGTCCGATTTTGGATTCTGAAGAAGCGGGATGAACCATGCAGGCCAGATGTCTTCGCGGACGGCACCATGATGAAAGTCGCGCACGACGCCGACGATCTCGGTGTCGAGCTTCACGTTGTCGCCCCCGCCCGAGCCCATCTTCTTCCCGATGCAGGCCTGAACCGATCCGCAGAAGTGCTTAGCGAAGGTCTGATTGACGACGGCAACCTTCGGATGGTCGAGCGTGTCGTGCTCGTTCAAGGAGCGCCCCGCGACGATGGGCATCTGCAGGACGCTGAAGTAGTCCGACGTGACGGTGGATTGTTCCACCCGGTAGTGGTCGTCCGCCTGCTGCGACTGGTAACCGAACACCGAGATACTTCCCGTGTTGTGACTGCCAGCAAGCTCAGGGTCGTCGGTTGCAGCGACGGTCTGAACGCCAGGGATCGCCGCGAGCGAGGCGAGGATGCGCTCGTGCAGCGCAGACATCGCCACGATGGGATAACCGGCTAGTGTGGGGTTGAGTTCGAAGGTAACCAGGCGAGAGGTGTTGAAGCCCACATCGACTGCGCGGAGCTTTTGCATGGTGCGCAGAAACAGGCCAGAGGCGATGAGGAGAATGACGCTGAGACCGATCTGCAGGCAGACGACGAGGCGACGGATATTAAGCAGAGAACCGGAGCCTGTGCCGGTGGATTCACGCAGGGTCGAGGTGATACTCAGCTTGCGCAGTTGCAACGCCGGGGCGAGGGAGAAGAACAGCGAGATGAGAATTGCTACGCCGAAGTTGAAGGCAAGCAAGCGAAGATCGATTGCGGCGGAGAAGGGATTGCTGCTGTCGGGGTCGGAGAGGCGATTGACCAGGACACGGAGAGCCATGGGCGAGAAGGCGAGGCCGATGGCTCCGCCCCCAATACCAATGAGCAGGCCTTCGAGGAGCAATTGAGAGACGATGCGTCCGGTGCGAGCCCCGAGCGCGGAGCGCAGGGCGAACTCGCGCACACGGCTAGCGGAACGGACGAGCAGCAGGCTTGCCACGTTGACCGCGGAGATGAGGAGCACAAAAACCGCCATGGCCATCACGGCGAGGAAGGGCTTCTCGATCGTTGGCCGACGGTAGGAAAAGCCTTGCGCGCCGGGTTTGACCAGCAGTCGACTATTGGTGAGGAATCCGGCAACAAAACGCGGAGAGCGTTTGCCCAGCAACTGGAGTTCATTCGCACGGAGAGCGTGCCACAGCGGAGCAACCCCGACCTGGGCCTGTGCAATCGAGACGCCGGGCTTCAGCCGGCCAACGATATTCATCCAACGGGCCGTGTGATCGTGTAGCGTTCCGCCAGAGTTTGTTATCTGGTCCAGCATAGCCATGGGTACGAAGACTTCAGCCATCTCACCCCAAACTGCGCTGTGAAACCGCGGCGCAGCTACGCCGATGATCTGGAAGGGGTGGCCGTTCAGAGTGACGGTCGAGCCGACGATTTTGGGATCAGATGCAAGCTGAGTGCGCCAGAAGTCGAAGCTAACGACGACCGCTGGGGTGGCATTGGGCGCGTCGTCAGACTGCGAGAAGACTCGTCCGAGGGCAGGCTGCACGCCGAGGACATTGAAGTAGTTGCCGGTGACGAGCTCTACATCCAGCACCTGGGAGTTGGAGCCGCGGCTAAAGCCTGCCGTAAACGGTGAAGTCCCGATCAGGCCGGCGAAGACTTTATTTTGGTCGCGCAGATCCTTGTACATCGGGTAGGAGAAGTAGTCCGAGTCGTCACCACCGCTATTGCTGGTCGAGCCGGTCCAGGCGTCGCCCGTGCCTTTGAGGACAATGAGCTGTTGCGGGTCGCGTACTGGGAGCGAGCGCAGGAGTGCTTGATCGAGCAGCGAAAAGATCGCGGTGTTGGCCCCGATGCCTAGCGCCAGCGTCAGGATGGCTGTGACGGCGAAGCCCGGCGACCGGCGGAGCTGGCGGAGTGCATAGCGAAGGTCTTGAAGGATGGTCGACATGGTTGAGGCTCTCCTTATTCGGCGCGCAGGGCTTCGGTGGGCTCGAGGTGGGCGGCGCGTTTTGCCGGGATGAGACTGGCTGCAATCGCAGCGAAGAGCATGGCAGTTGCCGCAATGGTGATGGCCAGGATTCGGTTGCCGAGTAGCGAGGTCGCCGTATCGCGTCCGAGTCCATCGACGGCCGTGTAGAGGAAGGATGCGATCACGTTGCGCAGGGTGAAGCTTCCTAGAACGCCAAGTACCAACCCGATGGCGGTGAGGACCAGGCCATTGTTGAGGACAAGTGTCAAGATCTGGTGGCGTTGAGCGCCAAGAGCCATCCTCACGCCTAGCTCGCGGGTTCGCGAGGTGACCTGATAGCTCAGCAGGCCGAAGATTCCGACCACGGTGAGCAGCAGAGCGAAGGCAGCGAAAGCTCCCGCGATCCAGGAGAAGAAGCGCGGTGCGGCGATGCTCTTGTCGACAAAGCTTTGCATGGGAACGAACTTCGCGGCTGGGACTTCAGGATCGACTGCGGCAATGGCGGCCGAGGCGGCGTGAGCGAGGTCCGGATCGGGCGAGCCGCTGCGTTCGATAGTGCGGAGGAGAAAGGTAGTGGAGAACCAACCGTTGATCATCTTCATGGTGTCGCCCGAGATCTGTGCGACAGGCAGATAGGCTGTCGGTCGGATGTTATCGGCGACAGACATGTTATGCGTGTTGGCGGTGACGCCGATGACACGGCGCGGATCCTTTCCTTCGGCAAGGATGAATTGTCCGATTGGATTGCCGCCGGGAAACCAGCGCTTAGCCGCCATGTCGTTGATGAGCGCTACCTTGGGAGCGGTGGCGGAGTCGGCGGTCGAGATGTCGTCGCCGGCGAGAAGTGGTATCCCAGCGGTGCTGAAATAGCCGGGACTGGTGAAGCGAATCTCGGAGTTCTTGATCTGGCCTGGGTGGTTGACGGGACCGGCGCTATCGTTTATTCCACGGTCGAGCGGAAGCCCGTTGACGGTGGCGACACGAGCGACGCCGGGGATCTGGCGAAGGCGATCTTCGACAGCGGAGATGAACTGCTGGGTGTGCGCCGCCGAGGAATAGGCATCGCCCTTGAGGTTGACCTGGAGGGCATAGAGATGTTGCGGACGAATGCCGGACGGTATGGCCCGCATGTTGAGGAAGGCGCTGAGCAGCATAGCTCCTGCCGAAAGCATGGTGGTAGCGAGTGCGACCTGGGCGACGATGAGCGACTTGCCGAGGCGTTGTTGCGGCGCGGTCTCGCCCGCGCTGCGGGTGTTGCCAATGTGAGTGCCGACGGATTGGCGGAAGACGGTGAGCGCGGGAATCAAACCGAAGATCAACGTCGTCGCGCAGCCGGTGAGGACGGCGAAGACGGCAGCCGAGAAGTCGATCGCGGGAGTGTGAATTTGGGTTGTGTCGATGGGAGAAGACGCGACCATGATGGGAACAAGGAACATGGCCAAGGCGAGTCCGAGCAGAGAGCCGGCGATGGCCAGCACCGTGCTTTCGGTGAGCAGGAGACGCAGAGTGGTTGCGCGGCTGGCGCCGAGCGCAGTGCGGAGTGCGATCTCGGAACGGCGGGCGATGGAGCGAGCAGTCATCAGGCCGGCGAGATTGAGGCAGGCTAGCAGCAGCACAGCTAGAACGGCTGCAGAGAGCGCCAGTAGGCTAGGGCGTGCGTTGCTCACGACAATGTCATGCAGAGGCCAGACGAACTGCCGATAGAGAGGGGTGCCGGGGTCGTTCCACTTCGCGAAGTTGGGAAACTTGCGGTAGAGCACGGCGTTCAACATATCCATCTCTGCGGACGCTTGAGGCAGCGAAACTCCTGGTTTGAGGCGCGCGATCATCGCGAAGTTAGTGCCGTCGTATCCAGGGTCGTCGGCCGAGAGGCGCATCGACTGCCAAAGATCCGGGCTGTCGACGGTCGCGAAGCGCGACGGCATAACACCGATTACTGTGTAGGAATCCTCGTTGATGTGGACGACCTTGCCGACGATATTTGGGTCCGCGTTGAGCGAATGCCGCCATAGGTTTTCACTCAGCAGAACGGTGGGCGGCGCGTGCGGCAGATCTTCGTCCGGGGTGAAAGTGTGGCCAAGGATCGGCGCGACGCCAAGCGTTGGCAAGTAAGTGGAGGATACGCGCAGGGAGTGAATATTCTGTGCGGCGCCGCTACCGCCTGAGAAGTTCGCGCCGAGCGGACCGGCGTCGGCGAGACCTATGCTAGCGAAACTCCTGGCGTGTGCCTCGATGAAAACCGCAGCCTCTCCTGTCTGGCGATTGTCGGGAGGGTCGCCGGGCTGCCTGAAGCCGAGTCCGACGAGTTCCTCAGGATGCGGATAAGGCAGAGGAGCCAGCAGGGAGCCGCGGACGATGGAGTAGATCGCGGTTGTTGCGCCGATGCCGAGCGCTAGAGTCAGCACCGCGGTAACAGCGAAGCCTGGAGAGCGGTGGAGTTGGCGCAAAGCGAAGCGAAGGTCCTGAAGGAACGAGTTCATGGGACAGTCTCCTTGGTTGCGTTATTCGCTGCGAAGGACGGTCATGGGGTCGACGTTGGCGGCGGCCTGCGCAGGTAAGACCGTCGCGAGAAGGGCGATGGCGAGTACGGCGAGCGACGCGATCGCATAGGCGATGAAGTCGAATGCGGGCAGCTTGCCGATAACGCTGGCGAGTACGCGGGTGAGACTGAACGAGAGCGCTATACCGATGCCGATGCCCAGCATGGTGAGCAGGATGCCTTTGCGCAGCACCATGCCGAGCACCTGCGGGCGGTCTGCGCCGAGGGCGATGCGCAGACCGAACTCGAAACGCCGCTGCGCAACGGAGTATGCCGTTACGCCGTACATCCCTACCGCCGCGAGCAGGATTGAGACGGAGGCGAAGCTGCCGAAGAGTGTCGTGCGGAAGTCCTCCGAACGCTGCGTTTCTCCGATGTTCTCGCGCATCGTGGTGGCCTTGATGGCGAT
>Ga0302220_10000976_pt1 | contig 22736 bp, 21 predicted proteins | sample II_Palsa_E1_3_FD_194572 | JGI IMG/M metagenome (GOLD analysis project Ga0302220, IMG submission 194572) | Peat permafrost microbial communities from Stordalen Mire near Abisko, Sweden - II_Palsa_E1_3 | ecosystem: Environmental > Terrestrial > Soil > Palsa > Peat permafrost | place: Sweden...
GATTACGACCATGCAGAAGCCGTGAATGCGCTTGCGCAAGGGCAGGTCGCAATGATCACGGAGTGGTCGGCGTTCTATCCAACGCTGACCGACCCGAGCAAGTCGAAAATCGGCAACTGCCTCGCGATTACGACCGAACCAACGGGACCTGCAGGACTGAAGCCGGCACTCGGCGGGTTCTCTCTGGCGGTGAACGCGAAGTCGAACGCGAAGAAGCAAGCGGCATCGTGGCTGTTTATCCAGTGGATCACCTCCAAGGAGATGGCGAAGCCGTATCTGGATGCGGGCGGTGTCAGCGGTCGCATGTCGGTCTACAAAGACCCCGCGGTGCAGGCGAAATTTCCGTTCGTGAATCCGATGGTGCAATCGTGGCAAGGCGGCGTGCCTGATTTCCGGCCGCGTTTCCCGGAATGGCCGGCAGTGTCTGAAGTGATCGGCGAATGGGGCAGCAAGATCATGCTCGGACAGGTGTCGGTGAAAGACGGCGCCAAGACGATCGGCGACAAGACGGAAGAGATCCTGAACAAGGCGGGCTATTACGACGGCAAGAAGCCTTTGCTCAAGTAGTGAGTCTTGCTTAAGCCGGCAAAGCGAGGCGCATGAGTGCCGCCTCGCTGCGCTCCCAGTCAGGCCAACCCCGCGGAGAAGATTCATGCTCAAGACCACGGTTCCGCCAGCGACCGGCGCAATGCGGCCGCGACCGCGCGCACGCTATCGCTTCATGCCGCGTTCGCCCGCGTTCTGGTTTCTGTTTCCGGCGGTCGCAGCGCTGGCGGTTATCGGTATCTATCCGCTGCTGCTCGCGGTCTACAACTCGTTTCATCAGTACAAGCTCGCCGATCTCGCTGCCGGCACTCCGTTTGTCGGACTCGATAACTACATTGCCACGCTCACCGATCCCTCGTTCTGGGGCGCGCTCGGTCGCACGGTAGTGTTCCTGTGCCTGACCTTGCCGATCGAGATTGCGTTCGGTATGTTCGCCGCGCTAATGCTGCATCGCTCGGGCCTGCCGTGGCTTCGTGTTGCCGCCCGCGTGGGTCTGGTCATCCCGATGGCGACCACCTACGCCGTCGTCGGCCTGATCGGGCGGCTGATCTTCAACCGCCAGTTCGGGGTGGTCAACTATCTGCTGAGCCGGTTCGGCATTGCGCCACTCGACTGGCTCGCGGACCCCACGCTTGCATTCGTCTCCGTGATGATCATGGACATCTGGCAATGGACGCCGTTTTGCGCGCTGATCCTGCTGACCGGCCTCTCAATGGTGCCGAAGGAAGCAGAGGAAGCGGCACGCCTGGAGACGCCGAGGTGGAGCAAGATCCTGTGGCATCTGCAACTTCCGTATCTCTTGCCGGGCCTCACAGCCATCCTGATCCTGCGTTCGGCCGACATGCTCAAGATGTTCGACGCGGTATTCACCATGACGCGCGGCGGCCCGGGTACCGCGACTGAATTCATCAGTATCTATATCCAGCGCGTTGCTTTCCGCCTCTTCGATCAAGGCATGGCGTCCGCTCAGGCGGTCCTCCTGCTGATCCTCACGATCGTGTTGTCGCGGCTTTACATTCGTTTCGTTTATCGGGAGGCCGTGTGAGCACATCAACGGATACCAGCGCTGCCTTGAAGCCGTCCGCCATGTCCTTGTCGCCCCGTGCACGCCGTGCGCGAAATGGGCGGCGGCGAGCCACGGCCTGGCATTTTATCGGACTGCTGATCGTATTTCTCACATCGGTATTTCCGTTTTACTGGATGGTCACGACCAGCCTCAAGAGTCAGGCAGATGCGCTCGCGGTGCCGCCGGTCTGGGTGTTTACGCCAACGCTGAGCCACTATATTGACGCGCTGTTCGAGCATGACGTCGCGCATAGCTTGCTGAACTCGCTGATCGTGGCGAGCAGCGCGACCTTCCTGTCGCTGCTGCTTGGCACGCCCGCTGCATACGCGCTTGCGCGCTTCGAGTTTCGCGGCAAGGAAGACCTTTGGTTCTGGTTCATCTCGAACCGGATGGTGAGTCCCGTCGTGCTGGCAGTGCCGTTTTTCCTGATTGCCACCAAGCTGGATCTTGTCGATACGCATATCGTGCTGATCCTGCTGTATCTGACATTCTCACTGCCGATCGTCGTATGGATATGCACCGATCAGTTCCGCGGCATTCCCGTGGAACTCGATGAAGCTGCGCGCCTGGACGGTGCGTCGCCGTGGCGCATTTTCTGGCGTATCAATCTGCCGCTCGCCATGCCGGGCATTGTCGTCTCGGCGATCTTCGCATTCATCTTTTCGTGGAACGACCTGCTGTATGCGCTGGTCCTCACGCGCACTGACGCCATCACCTCGCCGGTGGCCGCGACCAGCTACATGAGCGGGTACGAATTGCCGTGGGGCGAGATCATGGCGACCGGTACGCTGATCGTGTTGCCCATGGTCGTGTTTGCGCTGGCCGTGTCGGGCCGGTTGGTGCAGGGGCTCACCATGGGCGCGGTGAAATGACGGGTGAATTAAGATCCGTCGGTCGCTACAGAAATCGATAAAACTCATGAATAAACCCACGCCGACCGCCGCCCCCCCGCTTGCTGAACCCTCTATCGATTCGTCTGTCGATCCAGAGGAGGAACTGCAGGCGCGGGTGGCCTGGCATTACTACGTCGGCAATCTCACGCAGCAGGAGATCGCACAGCGTATTGGCAGCAACCGGGTGCGCGTGAACCGGCTGCTGGCCGCAAGCCGGGAATCGGGGATGGTGCAGATCACCATCAACAACCGGCTCGCGCCCTGCGTGGCGCTGGAGGAAGCGCTGATGAAGCGCTTCGGCCTGGAGGCCGCGGTGGTCGTGCCGACCGGCGCCGACACCGACGCCAATATGGCCGCGCTCGGCATTGGCGCGGCGAACTATCTGTCGCGCCAGATCGAGGCGGGGCAGACTATCGGACTCGGTTGGGGGCGCACCATTCGCGCCGTGTTGCGCGCGCTGCCGCAGCGCGCCTATGGACCGATATCGGCGGTGTCGTTACAGGGCGGCCTGTCGCATTGCCCCAGCATCAACACCTTCGACATCGTGTCTGACTTCGCCAATCTATGTCAGGCAGACGGTTTCCTGTTTGCCGCGCCGATCTATGTGAGCAGCCAGAAAGTGCGCGACATGTTGCTGCAGGAAGACGCGGTGCGTGAGACCTACGACCGCGCGCGCCAATCCGACATGGCGCTGCTGACATGCGGAGATCTGACGGAGTCGCTAGTCGTGACCTACGGCATTAACGACCCAGAGCAAGTGCGTGCGCTCGAAAAAGCCGGTGCAGTAGGCGACATGCTCGGGCATTTCATGGATGCCGACGGAGAAGCAATCGATCATCCGCTGAACCGCCGCACAGTGGCAATCACCCTGGACGACCTGCGCAAGATCGGGCGCGTCGTGCTGGTCAGCGGCGGAGCGAAAAAATTTGTCGTTACGCGAGCGGCGCTGCGCGGCCGTTATCCGTCGGTGCTCGTCACTGATGAAGACACCGCGCAGCGTCTGTGCAATGAACCCTGAGAGAACGATGAACATGGACCGCAATCGCGAATTCGCCGGCAAGACTGTCCTCGTCACCGGGGCGGGCAAGGGCATTGGCTACGCAACCGCGATTCTGATGGCGCAGCGTGGTGCACAGGTGGTTGCGTTGAGCCGGTCACAGCCGGATCTCGACGCACTGAGCAACACGATCCACTGCAAGACGATCACCGTCGATCTCGCCGATGCCGCCGCCACGCTCGCAGCGGTGCAGCAAGCTAGTGAGGCGCAACCGGTTGATCTGCTGGTGAACTGCGCCGGGATTGCGGAGCTGGCGCCGTTTCTCGACACCTCAGTCGATTCCTTCGATATCACCATGGCGGTCAACGTGCGCGCCGCGATGATCATCGCGCAGGACTATGCGCGCGGCGTGATTGCACGAGGCACGGGCGGCGCGATCGTCAATGTATCGAGCATCGCCGCGCAGGTCGGCACGCCGCTGCACGCGGCGTATTGTGCGTCGAAGGCGGCGCTCGACGCGCTGACCCGCGTGATGGCGGTCGAGCTTGGCGTGCATGGTATTCGCGTCAACACGGTCAACCCGGTCATCACCATGACGCCGATGGCTGAAAAGGTCTGGAGCGAGCCTGCGAAGTCCGCGCCCATGCTCGCCCGCATTCCCTTGCAACGATTCGTGCAGCCCGATGAAGTGGCACGCACGATCGCCTACCTGCTCAGCAGCGACTCGAGCATGGTCAACGGCGTCAGCCTCGCTGTAGACGGCGGTTTTCAGGCCGGCTGATTTCACTACTTTTACTCTTAGCAGAGGGCTTCAATCATGGAAGCACTGGTTCTCGAAGAAGCGCGGCGCATCAGCTTGCGTCCGTTCACGTTGCCGCAAGTGGTCGGTGCGCGAGATGTACGCATTCGCATCAATACGGTCGGCATTTGCGGCAGCGATATCCACTACTACCAGCACGGCCGGATCGGGCCGTTCGTTGTCAATGAGCCGATGGTCCTGGGTCACGAAGCGGCGGGAACCGTGATCCAGACCGGCGACGAAGTGAAGCATCTGAAAGTCGGCGATCGCGTTTGCATGGAGCCGGGCGTACCCGACATGGAGTCCCGCGCGTCGCGTGAAGGCATGTACAACCTCGACCCGAGCGTGCGTTTCTGGGCGACTCCACCGGTGCATGGTTGCCTGACGCCGTTCGTCGTGCATCCGGCGGCGTTCACGTTCAAGCTGCCGGACAACGTGAGCTTTGCTGAAGGCGCGATTGTCGAGCCGCTGGCTATCGGCATGCAGGCGACAACGAAAGCGGCGATAAAACCGGGGGACGTAGCCGTTATTCTCGGTGCCGGAACGATCGGCATGATGTGTGCGCTGGCCGCGCTCGCGGGGGGATGCAGCCGCGCGATCGTATGCGATCTCGTACCGGAAAAGCTGGCGTTGATCGGCGACGTGCAAGGCGTGACTGCAGTCAACATTCGGGACCGGCGCGTACAGGACGTGGTGTCGGAACTCACCGACGGCTGGGGTGCGAATGTTGTCTTCGAAGCGAGCGGCAATGAAAAAGCGTTTGAGGGCATTGTCGACCTGTTGTGCCCGGGCGGTTGCCTTGTCCTGGTCGGGATGCCCCAAAAGCCGGTGCCTATCGATATTGTCGCCGTCCAGATCAAGGAAGTGCGGATCGAGTCCGTGTTCCGTTACGCCAACATGTTTGCGCGTGCGATCCAGTTGATCGCATCAGGCAGGCTCGACGTCAAGCCGTTCATCTCGCGATCGTTTGCCTTCGCGGACGGCATCAAGGCATTCGAGGAAGCCGCGAGCGGCAACCCCACCGACGTGAAGGTGCAAATCGTCCTGGAGTAGCAGGAGCGTTTCAGTTTTAACGTGAGCCCTGATTCAGGTCCATTGCTTTAGCAACGGACCTTCGCGTCCTCCAACAGGATCGCTGCGTGGAAACGGCAACGCTTCCATCGCAGCGATTTCTTTCTCAGATAGCGCGTCGCGCCGGATGTCCCATTGCTGGCCTTCGGGATAGGCGCCGACCACTTGAAACCGTCCCTCCGTCGCTTGCAGGCAGTGGCCGGTTCCTGCTGGAAGCAGCACGACATCGCCGGCCTCCAGCGTGACCACCAGGCCGCCGGGTCCCCCGATTATCACCTCCGCTGTTCCCGATATTGCGCCGAGCACTTCATGCGCCGTGGAGTGGAAGTGGTGGTAGTCGAAGATGCTGTCGCGCCACTGCGGCGGCCATTCGTTGAGAGCGAACATTGCTTCAAATACCGGGCCGAGATCTTTGCAGGAAGGAGAAAGGACTTGCCGGTAAACCAGTACCGGCAAGTGCCGATTGTTCGGGACCCAGGCATGGGGTGTCAGTCTGAGGATTTCGTATTCGAGATCTGAAGCGTGGCGGGCGGACTGAAGATCGTGCTTCATGAAAGCTCCTTATCGAACCGGATGACGAAGGTTCTATGCACGTCAGCGTTTTACGTGCCCGCGCTCCGGCGCACGCTAACCGCGACTCCCGGTTAGCGCGTTGAAAAAACTACTGCGCCGTGGCTCGTCAACAGGGCGAGCCCTAAATCTTCCATATTAAATACCATTGGCTGTCATATAGCTTTCATTAATGAAACTTACACTTCGCCTTCATCGCGCATCCCCCGACCCATGTGCCGAACGCTCAGGCGCTTGAATGACAGGGTGCGCTGGCCCCCACCCAACAGAAAACCGGACCAGACGACATGCAAGAGCAGCCCAACGTATCGCGCCGTAAAGCCCTCAAACTGCTCGTGGGTGCACCCATGCTGCCTTTAGGCGCGTTCTCCGTTTCCACGCTTTTGTCTGGCTGCGGTGGAGATAGCGTGAGCGCACCGGCCACGTCGGCATCGTTCAAGTCCGCTTCTTTCGCTTCAATGGCCGCTCCGTCGCTGGCTGACACGGCGGCCATGGCGACCACTACGGTCGGCTCGACGCTTACGGTCAGCTATAGCGACGGCACCACGCAAGCGTACAAGCTCGCCTACCAGCCGTTCTTCGTGACGGGGGACCTCGTGCCGAACGGCAGCGGCGGCACGACGCTCGCGGGTGGTTACTACGACATCGACAACCAGCCGATCATCGACAAATCGGTGGCCGGTAAAGAGCGCCAGTTCTTCTCGGATTGCCCGGACGGCACGTCGCTGCTGTCACTCGATAAACCCACCGTCGCCGGCATAAAGGGCCGTGCCGTATTCGCAGTCGTGCAGTTCGAATATGCGACGCGCGACCAGAGCCTCGTGTCGGCGTACGGACAGTTGCCTTCGCCTATCGCGGTACTCACGCTCGATCAGGATCAGACGACCGGCAAACTGACGCTCGTGAAGTATCACAACGTGGATACGTCGAAGGCGAATGGATTGTGGATCACGTGCGGCGCGAGCTTGTCGCCATGGAACACGCATCTGTCGAGCGAAGAGTACGAGCCGGACGCAACGGTCATTTCAACCAACAGCCAGTTCAAAGCGTTCAGCACGAGTCTCTATGGCGACGCGAGCCGTGCGAACCCCTACAACTATGGCCATCTCCCGGAAGTCACGGTGAACCCGGACGGCACGGGCACGATCAAGAAACACTACAACCTCGGACGCATCTCGCACGAACTGGTGCAGGTGTTGCCGGACAAGCGCACCGTCATGATGGGCGACGACGCGACCAACGGCGGCCTCTTCATGTTCATCGCGGATCGGGCGGAGGACTTGTCGTCGGGCACGCTGTATGTGGCGAAGTGGACGCAGACATCGTCGGCGGCCGCGGGTTCGGCCAACCTGACGTGGATCAGGATTGGCAGCGCGACGAGCGCGGAGATAGAGGCCATGGCAGCGAAGCTCAAAGCGGCGGACATCATGGACGTGAGCACCAAGGACCCACTCGACGCGAGCTTCACGAAGATCAATTTCAACGGCACGTTCAACTGGATTCGCATCAAGCCCGGCATGGAGAAGGCGGCGGCATTCCTGGAGACGCATCGTTACGCGGCGTATATAGGCGGGAGCATGGGCTTTACGAAGCTCGAAGGCACGACGATCAACGCGAAGGACAAGATCGTGTACACCGCCATGTCGCGCGTCGAGAAGTCGATGGTGAAGGGCAACGCGGCATCCACAGATGTAGCCGTCGACAAAACCATCAGCGCCGGTGCGGTCTACGCGTTGAACCTGAAAGCGGGGCAGAGAGACACGAGCGGTACCGCGATCAACAGCGAATGGGTCCCGGTCGACATGGCTGCACCGGCGGCGCTGGTCGGCGAAGATCTGGCCACCCCCGATGCCATCGGCAATACCGCGAACGCGGGCAAGATCGCAAACCCGGACAACCTGAAATTCTCGGAGAAGTTGCGCACGCTCTTCATTGGCGAAGATTCGGGCATGCACGTGAACAACTTCCTGTGGGCCTACAACGTGGATACGCAGAACCTGTCACGGGTGCTGTCGTGTCCGGCCGGCGCGGAATCGACCGGCCTTCATGCGGTTGACGAGATCAACGGCTGGACCTACATCATGAGCAACTTCCAGCACGCGGGTGACTGGGAAAGTCCGGTCCACGACAAGGTAAAGGCCGCACTGGACCCGATCGTGCGGGCCAACTACAAGGATCGCTTCGGCGCCACGGTCGGTTACCTGAGCGCGGACGCCTCCAGCATCAAGCTCGCCAAAGGCTGATCGAGCAACTTTCGAATGCTTCAGGTTCCCTTGTGATAACCATCGTTCAGGGTATGCAGGAACGCGATGATGTCTTTCATCTCCTGGTCCGTCATCGCGGGCTTGTCGCCGAACTTGCGGTCGAACGGTGCATCCGTCACGTCGATGTTCGCGTGGAACTTCGCCGGCAGATCGTCGTACTTGTTGACCTTGCCGTCGACGCCCTTCGGATAGAACTTCTGCGGCGCGGTATTGCGGTCGTTGTAGAACGACATGACGTCGTCGAGCGAATGATAGACGCCGTTATGGAAGAACACCTGCCGAGTAGCTGCGTTCCGGAGCGTGGGCGTGAGGAACATGCCGCAATACTGCGTCTGGTCCTTTATGTCGTCGCGGAAGGGGCCGCACACGCCCATGTCGTAGAACTTCGGATCGTGGTTGACAGCAAGCGTGGTGTTGCGCGGTACGCCGAGCGCTTCATACTGGTAGTCGGTGAACATCGGCGGCACACCGTCGGAACCAGGCTTGGACAAATGGCAACCGGCGCAGTTGGCCTTGTCGGGATCGTTGAAGAGACGCAAGCCATGCAGCTCCGCCTGCGACAGGCGTGCCTTGCCCTCGAGCCAATAGTCGTACTTGCTCGAGTACGGATGAAAGGACTGCTCTTCGATCTGGTAGCGCGCAATCGCGAACATGGCCTCGGAAACGGTGAGGTCTGTGCTCTGGAAAATATGCGGGCCGAACAACTTCGTGAAATCGTCCTTGTACGCGGTGCGCTGCAATTTTGCGGCGACATCGGCTTCGCTGGTGTTGGCCATTTCCACGGGGTTGAGCATCGGGCCAGACGCTTGAGCTTGCAGCGTGTCCGCGCGGCCGTCCCAGAAGAAACCGCCTTGCGGCACCATGGCCGGCGCAGCGGGCGCTACGCCCGCGTTCTTTTGCGCCTTGGCGGTTCCTGCAGCTTGCGAGGCGAGGGCAGCGAAATCCGGCGGGGCTTCGGCTTCTCCCGCATCCGGGCCAATGCTGAAGTTAGGCTGCAGGTACAAATACATCAGTGAAGGCGGCGGCCGGTAGCCTTCCAGATTCATGTGCGGTCCGCCCAGCTGCACGGACAGTTTGTTCGGAGGGCCGTAGGCGTGGTCCGGGCTGTGGCAGGACGCACACGACTGTTTCCCGGATCCGGACAGCGACTCGTCAAAGAATATCTTCTGGCCGAGTTGCGCGACCGCGCTCAACGGCGCAACCGGCGGACGGGACAGTACGACAGGATTCGGATTGGCACCCGTCAAATCTTCGACGATGGCGCCCACGCGGGCCGGTGCTTGCGAAGGGAAGGCGACAGCCCAAGCGCTGAATGCGACAGCGCCAAGAACCACGGCGGCAATGCACCCGAGCAAGATGTGTTGCGGGCGAGGAAAGCTTGGCTTCTCGCCGGCGTTAGGCGTGACCGGAGGTATGACGGTGTGCGACATGTTAACCAGGAAGCGGAGGCAGCATCGAAAAAACGCCGCCGGCCAATGGCTCGGCGGCGACGTGACAAGAACATCAAAGTCTGCGTCAGTGATCCGACGCAGGCGATCAGGCAACCATCAGATGGCGGGAACCGATGCGACCGGCGTACCCAGGTTCGGATCGACGAACAGCGTCGGGTTGTTACCCGCACCGCTGAAGTTGAACATGCCGTTGATGCTGCCGGCAGTTGCGTCAAACGCACCGCCGCCGAGACGCGCGCCGTTGAGCCAGTTGTCTTCAATGAACCGCACCACCGAAGCCTGGCTGATCTGCGTATGGTCCACGTAGTTCACCTTGGCCCACGGCGAGATCACGATGAACGGAATACGCGTGCCCGGACCGCAGCGGCCGTTCACCGGCGCGCCCTTCACACCCAGCGGGGCCGTCGCCGTACCGCACGTGCCGGCGCCATTCACCTGGTCGGCAATCGCGTCGAACGATGACGATGTCGGGACTGCGTAGGCATGGTCGTACCAGCCGTCCGAGTCATCCCACGCCACGATCACAGCGGTGCTCGCCCAATCCGGCTGCTGCTGCAAGAAGTTGACGATCTTCGCGGTGAAAGCTTGCTCGTCGAGCGGATCCGAGTAGCCTGCGTGACCATCCTGGAACGCCGGCGCCTTGATAAAGCTGACGGACGGATAGTTGCCGGCCTTGACGGTGGCGAAGAAGTCGTCGGTGTCGTACTGGTGGTTCGCCGGTTCCGGCGTCTTGCCGTCCGCTTCGAGCGACAAGCCGATCACTGCCGTCGAGCTCGGACGTGCATGCGTCGGGTTAGCCGTCGATGCGAAATACTGGAACCAGTTGTGGTGCGGGACATAGTCGGCGGTCGCCTGACCCACCACCGGCGACAACGTGCTGCGCTTGCAACCCGTCGTACCGTTGCTGTTCACGGTCGTCAGGTTGAAGCCGCCCATGAAGCCGCCCCACGAGATGTTGCTGGCGTTCAGCAAGTCACCGATGTTCTTGCCGGTCATCAAGGCCGTGTCGGTCAAGCTCGAGCAAGTGTCGTTGGCCGGATCAACGTCGTTGATCAGCGTGAAGCCGCCCTGGCCGTCGTTCACGTAGTACGAACCCGTGGCCGTCGCGCTGACCGGGCCCGTGCTGAACTTGACCGGCGTCAGGCCGTTGGTCTGACCCGACACGACTTCGAGTGCGCCCGGCGTGGACGGACCGTAGGTGGACGTGTACGCGTTGTCGCTCATGGCGAACTTCTGCGCGTAGTTCCAGAGGGCGCCGACCGTGTTGCCGTCGTAGTAGCCCATGACCTGGCCAGCGGTGCCGAATGCGCCTGCGCCGCCTGCCGTGCCCTTACCCGTGTACTTCGGGAAGAGGTCGGCTGCGCCGTTGTCGTAGGCGTGTTGTTCAGCCGTATACGCGTGGTTCTGGTCGGCCGTCGCGGCTTGCGTGCGGTCCAGGCGGAACGGATTGGCTGCTGCCGTGCCGTTGAGCTGGTTCGTGAAGTTGGGGTTGGCCGTCAGCAAGGTGCCGCTAAGACCATTCACTGCCGGCGTGCCCGCTGCCGGTGTAAACGCCGGCTCGCCTGCCGGGTTCGCTGCGTTCGGATAGGTAGCGAAGTAGTGGTCGAACGAGACGTTCTCGTTATAGATCACGACTACGTGCTTGATGGGGGTAGCCGTCGCCAACCGGTTCTGAGCGGATTGCGACGAGTTGCTGCTGTTGCTGCTACCGCCGCAGGCATATAGGCCGATAGCCATTGCTGCAGTGGGTACGCCAACCATTAAGGCTCGACGAAACATGTGTGAAGCTCCGATGTCGTTGTTGTTTCAGTGCTTGTGTGGCCGCGTGGCCTTAGGGACGGGTGCGGACTAGGATGCGGACTATTCCAAGACCTTTCTTTTGATCCGAGCGCATTGGAACACTTGCGTATGAACCCTAAAAGACGGTCTGCTTTCGCTGGGGTTACATGGAAATAACAAGCAGAAAGAGTCGGTAAGGTTGAACGTCGAAGTCCGTTACGGGCTGGCTCTTCAACGCCTGTGGCCTGAGCGCTCGTCCGGCTGTTTGATGGCAAGGCTTTTTTAAGCGCATGGAAAGCGTCGCGCGGACCCCACGGTAATGAGTCGCACGCTTTCACGCGGACGTCACAGAGCGCTTCGATAATCGCTGCTGTAAACGTTTTCAGTGAATTCTTGCCACCGCCCATGCACTCCACCATCAAGGACGTTGCCGCGCATTCGGGCGTCTCTATCGCTACCGTGTCGCGTGCGCTCAACGCACCGCAATTGCTCAATGCGGAGACGCTCGCCAAGGTGCGCGAGTCGATCGAAACGCTCGACTTCATGCCCAGTGCACGAGGCCGCCAGCTTCGCGGCGTGCGCACGCGGCTGGTCGGCGTGGTCGTGCCGACACTGGCCAATCCCGTCTTCGCCGAGTCGCTGCAGGGCATTGATGAAGCGGCATCCGCCAGTGACTACCGCCTGATGCTGATGACCACAGCGTATGACAGCAAGCGTGAGCGCCGCGCGATCGAGACCTTGCGCGAGCAACGCGTGGACGGTCTGATCGCCACGGTGGCGGACGCCGAATCCAACCCCTTGCTGGACGAACTGGATCGCATCGGCTTGCCTTATGTCCTGGCGCATAACGACACGGCGTATCGCGAGGCGGTGTCCGTCGATAACCGGCGGGCGGCGCGTGACGGCGTGTGTGCGTTGTTGCAGCGCGGGCATCGGCGCATCCTGATGCTGGCGGGTCCGTTCGCGGAATCTGACCGCGCACGCTTGCGGTATCGCGGCTACGAAGACGCGATGCTCGATGCCGGTCTCACTCCGCATGCGCCCCTCGAACTCGATTTCAACGCGGAAGATTTGCCGCCTTCGCTGCTCGCCCCTCTCTCCGATCCCGCTCGCCGGCCCACTGCGCTTTTCTGCAGCAACGACCGCCTGGCGATGATCGTGATACGCGGTTTGCGGCATGCGGGTTTGTCCGTGCCGCACGATATTTCGGTGCTTGGCTTCGACGGCATTCCGCTTGGCGAGTGGTTATCGACAGCGCTGTCCAGCGTCGCCACGCCGAACCGCGAGATTGGCCGGTGCGCTTGGCTTCATCTCGCCAAGCAGCTTGGCCTGCCCGGCGACACCACCAGTGGCCCCATTCCGTTCAAGTTGCCTCATAGCGTAAGAACCGGCGCGACCATCGCGCCATTGATCGATCCTGCGGCCACAACGGCCTCCCTCGTATCGGAGAATCCTGCATGAAAATCCGTCATGTCCTGGCTTCGCTGCTTGCAGTGACTGCTACCTTCTGCGCGGCTGGCGCGGCGTATGCAGACAACGCCGCCGACAGCACCGCGATCTGCTACAACTGTCCGCCGGAATGGGCGGACTGGGCGAGCCAGATTGCTGCCATCCAGAAGCAGACCGGCATTCGCGTGCCGTTCGATAACAAGAACTCCGGCCAGGCTATCGCGCAGATGATGGCCGAGCAAAAGAGCCCGATTGCCGACGTGGTGTATCTCGGCGTTTCATCGGCGTTCCAGGCCAAAGACAAGGGTTTGATTCAACCGTACAAACCCGCGAATTGGAACGATATCCCGGCCGGCATGAAGGATCCCAACGGCTACTGGTTCGCGATCCATTCGGGCACGCTGGGCTTTTTCGTGAACAAGGACGCGCTCGACGGCAAGCCCGTTCCGCGTTCGTGGGCGGACTTGTTGAAGCCGGAATACAAGGGCATGGTCGGTTATCTTGATCCGTCGTCGGCCTTCGTGGGATACGCGGGCGCGGTGGCCGTGAACCAGGCGCTTGGCGGCACGCTCGATAACTTCAAGCCAGGTCTCGACTGGTTCGAGAAGATGAAGGCCAACGCGCCGATCGTGCCGAAGCAGACCGCGTATGCCCGCGTGATGTCCGGCGAGATTCCGATCCTGCTCGACTATGACTTCGACGCGTATCGTGCGAAGTACAAGGATCACGCGAACGTTGAGTTCGTGATTCCGAAGGAAGGCACGATCGTCGTGCCGTATGTGATGAGCCTCGTGAAGGGCGCACCGCATCAGGTGAACGGCGAGAAGGTGCTGGATTTCGTGCTGTCGGATGAAGGCCAGCGCTTGTGGGCGAACGCGTATTTGCGACCGGTGCGTGGGGGAACATTGCCGCCTGACGTAGCCGCCAAGTTCCTGCCGGCGTCGGAATATGCGCGCGCCAAGGATGTCGACTTCGCGAAGATGGCCGCCAAGCAGGGCGCGTTCGGCGAAGAGTATTTGCGCGTCATGCACTGATCTTCCAACGATGCAAGATTCCACTTTCTCCACCCGCACGCGGGTCTTCCTGCTGGCACCCGCGCTGGCCGTGTTCTGCGCGTTCTGGCTGCTGCCGCTGGTCGCGTTGCTGCAAGCCAGCGCGGTGCCAAATGCGTTCACCGCGTATCGCGAGGTCCTGACCAACTCGCGTTATCTGCATAGCTTGCTCGCGACGATTGCGTTGTCGCTGGCAGTCACAGCGGCGACGCTGGTGTTGTCGACAATCGCCGGTTTGTTTCTCGCCCGCCGCGAGTTGCCGGCCAAGCGATTGCTGGTCGCGCTGCTCACGTTTCCGCTCGCGTTTCCCGGCGTGGTGGTGGGGTTCATGGTGATCATGCTGGCCGGGCGCCAAGGGTTGGTCGGCGCCATTTCCTTACGGCTGACGGGCGATCGCTGGGTGTTCGCGTATTCACTCAGCGGCTTGTTCCTCGGTTATCTGTATTTTTCGATTCCGCGCGTGATCGTTACGGTCATGGCAGCTGCTACGAAGCTCGATGCCTCGCTGGAGGAAGCGGCGCGCTCGTTGGGGGCATCGCCGTGGCGCATTTTCATAGACGTGGTCATGCCGGCGTTGATGCCTGCACTGATCGCGGCGGGCGCCGTGTGTTTTGCTACCGCGATGGGTGCTTTCGGCACTGCGTTCACGCTCGCCACCGACCTCGACGTATTGCCGATGACCATCTATACCGAGTTCACGCTGAACGCGAATCTTGCGACGGCAGCGGCGTTGTCGATCGTGCTCGGCCTCGTTACCTGGGCAGTGCTGGCGGTTGCTCGCAGCCTCACCGGCGCGACTGTCGCCGCTACCGCGTGAGGACGCCGATGCCTGAGTTCCTGAGACCGCGTCGTCTGCTCGTTGCGGGGCAATTACTGCTGACACTTGCGCTGGTCGCGTTCATGGTCGTGCCCGTGGTGATGTCGGTGATGGCCGGATTGACCGTCAACTATTTTCGCGGTGTGTCGAGTGGACTGACGCTCAAGTGGCTCGATCAAGTGTGGGCGATGTATCAGGGTTCGGTCTGGTTATCGATTGAGATCGCGCTTGCAACGCTCGCCATCACGCTCGCCATTGGCGTGCCCGCAGCGTACGCGTTGGCACGAAGCAATACGCGCTGGGCGCGTTTTGTCGAAGAACTGCTTGTCCTGCCTATCGCACTGCCGGGACTCGCCACGGCACTGGCGTTGTTGTCCGTGTATGGCGGCTGGAGTGCTTTTCGCTCGAGCATGTGGTTCATCGTCGCCGGGCATGTGGTCTTCACCTTGCCATTCATGGTTCGCTCGGTTGCCGCCGTCTGCGCGGGTACGGACCTGCGGACCATGGAGGAAGGCGCGGCGAGTCTGGGCGCGTCGTTTGCGCAGCGCTTCCTGACGATCGTGCTGCCGAATGCGCGGCCTGGCATTGTTGCCGGCGCGCTCGCGGTGCTGACTTTGTCGATAGGCGAATTCAACCTGACGTGGATGCTGCATACACCCGACACCAAGACACTGCCGGTCGGACTCGCCGATGCCTATGCGTCCATGCGTCTTGAAGTCGGCAGCGCGTACACCATTCTGTTCTTGCTGATGACCTTGCCATTGCTGATTGCGATGCAGTGGCTGGGCCTCGATCCGGCAGGCGCGCAGAGTTCCCGCGCCGCAGCAAAACGCAAGCGCGCGTTGTCGCGAAGTAGCGCTCCCGGGCAGCAACCCCTCACCCACCCTGTAGAGACTGCACGATGAGACTCGAAGCTGTTCCCGTCACCCTCAGCCGTTGCGCGAAAACGTTTCGCGGGCAGCGTGTGCTCGAACCCGTCGATCTCAGCATCGAACCTGGCGAGACGCTGGTGCTGCTTGGACCGTCCGGTTGTGGCAAGACCACTACGCTGCGCTTGATCGCGGGGCTGGAAAAGCCCGATGCCGGCGGGCGCGTGAGTTTCGGCGCCGACGATGTCACGGCATTGCCTATCGAGCGTCGTCAGGTCGGCATGGTGTTCCAGAACTACGCGCTATTTCCCAATCTCACCGTGCGTGGCAACGTGGGTTACGGCTTGCGGATCCAGAAGGTGGAGGCGTCGGCGGCGCGTCGCCGCGTGGATGAATTGCTCGAGATGACCGAGCTGACCGCGCACGCAGACAAGCCGATCACCGAATTGTCCGGCGGCCAGCGCCAGCGCGTTGCACTGGCTCGCGCACTGGCGCCGAGGCCGCGTGTATTGTTGCTCGATGAACCGCTGACCGCACTCGATGCCCGTCTGCGCGAAACCTTGCGTGCCGAGATGAATGCGTTGCTGCGCGAACTTCGTGTGACCAGCATCTACGTCACGCACGACCAGTCCGAAGCGATGGCGCTTGCTGACAGGATCGTGGTAATGAGCGCCGGGCGCATTGAGCAATGCGGCACGCCACGCGAGATTTATTATCAGCCAGCGAGCCGCGCGGTGGCGCAATTCATTGGCACATTGAATCGGGTGGCGGGCGAATGTCGTGATAACGCATTCGTCACGCTTGGCGGTACGATTAGCGTGACGGGACTGGTCGCGCAATTGCGTGCGCGGGATGGCGCGCGGTCGGAGATTTTCTTCCGGCCCGAAGATGCCGTGCTTGTCGATCCGCAGGCTGCGCAGTTGCGCGGCGCGGTGGAGTCGGCGCTGTTTTTGGGTGAACGCACCCGCTTGAAAATCAGGGACGCGGCGCCGGGTGCATTGATTGTCGATGTGCCCGGCCGTGTGGAACTGGCCGAGGGAACGGCCGTGGGGATATCGGTGCGCGACGAGGGCTGGGTCGCGCTGCACTGACCCCCTCGCTTCAGATCAAACAAGGAGATGCCATGCTGCTCGCTCAAATCACCGATTTGCATATCAAGCTTCCCGGTGTGCTTGCGTATAAGAAAGTCGATACAGCAGCCTGTCTGCGTGCCTGTGTCGAGCGTCTGAACGCATTGAGCCCGCGTCCGGACGCTGTGCTGGTGACGGGCGATCTGGTGGATTTTGGAACCGTCGATGAATACCGGCATCTGGCGGCGTGTCTGAAGCCGTTGGACATTCCGGTGTATCTGATGGTCGGGAATCACGACGATCGCGCGGCATTGCGCGAGGTTTTCGATGCGGGGTATCTGCACGAAAGCGGTACCGGGAGGGACTTCGTGCAATACGCGTTCGATCTGCAAGATACGCGGGTCATCGCGCTGGATTCGCAGAAACCGGGGGAAAGCCCAGGTACGTTATGCGACGCGCGTCTTGCCTGGCTCGAGCATCAATTGGCGGCCGCTGACGGTCGCCCGGTGATTGTCGCGTTGCACCATCCGCCGTTTGCTACCGGTATCGGGCATATGGACGACATGGCGCTTGACGTGCAGGCCGCGTCGAAGCTCGAAGCGCTGATTTCGCGGTATCCGAATGTCGAGCGCGTTTTGTGCGGACATGTGCATCGGCCGGTGCATAAGCGCTTCGCGGGAACGATCGCTTCTATCGCGCCGTCGACCGCGCATCAGGTGGTGCTTGATCTGCATGTCGATGCACCGTCGGCGTTCGTGCTCGAGCCGGGTGCGTTTGCCTTGCACTATTGGACGGAGGGCGTGGGGCTCGTGTCGCATCATGAGTATGTCGAGCAGTTCGACGGCCCGTATCCATTTTTCGATGACGACGGGGCGTTGGTCGACTAAGGGCTTAGCCGGTTACTTTTCCCGGCGCCGGCGCCAGCGACCCCACTTCCACGATCAACCCACCCCCGTCCTCGCGATTGCGCACATCGAGCGTAGCCCCATGCCGCCCCGCAATGCTCGAGGCAATCGCGAGTCCAAGCCCGCTGCCCGACCCCTGCGCACCGGTAGCGCGATAAAACCGGTCGAACACCCGGTCCAGTTCATCGGGTGCGATGCCCGTACCCGTATCTACAACGTCGACGCCTACGCCCTGTCCATCACGCGTGAGGATCACATCGACCCTTCCGCCTTCCGGCGTATGGCGAATCGCGTTATCGATCAGATTGTTGAGCAAGATTCCCAGCGAATGTTCGTCGCCAAGCACGACATAGTCATCCGATGCATCGCGCGAGCGCTCCTCCAGTCCCAGATCGATGCGCTTGGCCTCCGCCAGCAACGACAGATCACTCACTGACCTCTCCGCGAGACGGCGCAGACTCATGGGCACCACCGCCGCCGCCCGGTTCGCATCCTCGCGCGCCATCGCCAATAACTGATGCGCGAGATGAATGATCCGGTTGAGCCGTCCCTCGAGACGCTCCAGCGTCTGGCCTTCACCTTGCAACGTGCCATCACGCCGGGCCGCCTGAAGCTGCAGCTTCAACGCGGTCAGTGGCGTGCGCAACTCGTGCGCCGCGTCGGCAACAAAGATTCGCTGCGCCTGCGACGCGTCGTCCAAACGCTGCAGCAAGTCATTCAACGCATCGACCAGTGGACGAATCTCGACCGGCACCCGAGCGCCGGCCTGCAACGGCTCAAGCGAGTTGAGCGAGCGCCGCGATAACGCCCTCGACAATCCACCGATCGGCGCAAGTCCCCGGGCCACGACAAACAGCACCAGCGCAATCGTCACCGGCACCACCAGGGCCAGCGGCCACAATGTGCGCCAGGCAAGCCGCAGCGCAAGATCCTCGCGAACGGAGAACGGTTGCGCTACCTGGATATATCGGTCCGGCTGCTGCAGGCCGAACACGCGCCATCGATATTCACCGCGTTCAATCGACCTGAATCCTTCAGCGACGCGCGGCAGCGCCGGCTCCTTGAGCGAATGATAAACAAGCTGGCCTTGCTTGTTCCAGATATCGATCGCGATACGGTCGTCGGCTATGCCGTCGAAGTCGTGGCTGCGCTGCTCGGCAGCGTCGGCCGTGGCAATATTCGCGGGCAACGACAGCGCGACGGTGCGCAGTTCGTAGTCGAACAACTCGCCCGCCTCGCGGCGCGCGGTGTCAAAGATGCCATAGGCCGCCGCCAGCGACGTCGCGGCCAGTCCGAAGATCAGCCAGCCGAGCAGCCAGCGGCGAATGGATCTCATTCGAGTCCCCTGAGCCGGTAGCCCACGCCCCGGACCGTCACTATCTGCTCCGCGCCAATCTTGCGCCTGAGACTGTGGACATGTACCTCAATGGTATTGCTGCCCACTTCCTCACCCCATCCGTACAGCTTCTCTTCCAGTTCCGCACGCCTGAATACGCGTGTGGGCTCCTCGATCAGCACCTGGAGCAACGCGAACTCGCGTGGCACCAGCGGCAACGGCACACCGGCCTTGCTTGCCTCGTGCGAGGCGGGATCAAGTGCTAGTTCGCCATGCGTGTAGATGGGCTGCTTTTGTCCGGTACGACGTCGCAGCGCCGCGCGCACGCGTGCTGCAAGCTCGTCGAGATCGAAGGGTTTCATAAGGTAGTCGTCCGCGCCCGCGTCGAGTCCGCGAACGCGGTCATCCACGGCATCGCGTGCGGTCAGGATGATGACTGACGCCGCACCGCCCGCCTTGCGGTACGTGTTCAGCACCTGGATGCCATCGCGTTTCGGCAAGCCGAGGTCGAGCAGTACAAGGTCGTACACCCCATTGCCAAGCGACAGCTCAGCGGCGCGACCGTCCGCCGCCCAATCGATCGCATACCCCAGCCGGCGCATCGAGTCGAGCACGGTTTCGGCAATCATCTCGTCATCTTCCACCAGCAATAGCCGCATCGTGAGTTTTTCCCGGTCCTGCCAATAAGTATCGAGCATGAATTCTCCGCGGCAGGTGCTTAAGCGTTCCTTAAGCATCGGCTTCCAGGAATCAGCCGCTCCTTTGACCAACGTTGTCAATTCACAGTGATCCTTAACACCCCCTTGTCTGCGAACGAGCAGTTTTAGCGGCGTGACCGTGCTGGAAAGTCCTTAAGCATCGCTTAAGCATGCGCATGCCACACTGCCTGTAACTGTGTGTAATAATTCATCTCTTTCCTGATTATTTCGCTGACACAAAGCTGCATCAATGAATATTCAAAACGCCCGCCGCTGGGCGCCGCGAGGCAAGCGAGTGTGGTTAATGAGCGCGCTCGCGCTTTGTGTCGCAAGCGGGGTCAGGCTTGCCTTGCACCCATTCCTGGGGCCGGTGATGCCGGGTGTCGCCTTCTGCATAGCGGCGGCCATGGTCGAATACTTCTTTGGCCTTATCCCTTCGCTGACGGTAATGTTGCTTGGACTGGGCATTGCCGATTTCCTGTTTGTGCCACCTTACGGCCAGATTGCAGTCATCGATCGCGCTGACATCATGCTGGCGATTTCTTACCCGCTCGTCACGCTGTCCACCATCACGCTCATTGAACGGCTGCGGCGCTCGCAATTCAGTACAGAGCTGATCGCGGCAGTGGCGCTCTCTCGCTACGAAATGCTGCTGCGCGCCGACAACGAACGGGCGCTGTCTCGCCGGGCGGTGGACGAAACGCACCGGCTGGTGCGGCATCTGCCGCACTACCACGACGCCATCATCCTCTTGCAGGCGGTTGAGCGCAGCGCGGAGCACGGCGCGAACGAAATGGCGCCTGGGCGGCTTTTTGCCAATGCCCATCCCGACGATATCAAGCGGCTGCAGCGTGGTTTGCAGCCGGGGCGACATCGCGTGCGCATGGCTTCGGGCGACGGCATGCATAGACTCGTGGAATGCATCTGCGAGCGTTTTACCACGCACGCCGGTGAGTTTCTGATTTTGCGCAGGATTGATTAGCGTGACAAAGGAAACGCCTGCATTGAACGCTTCGACCTTTTACCCCGGCAGTGACCATGCGGTCCTGATGCTGCACGGGCTATCCAGCTCGCCGCTGGAAATGCGCCATCTCGCGCGATACCTGAACAGCGAAGGGCTCACCACGTGCGCGCCGAACCTCCACGGTTACAGCGCGGGCACGCCGGAATTGCGCATGGAAGCATGGGTTGCGGCCGCCGTCAGGGAGTTCGATGCGCTAAGCGCCCGTTACCCGCGTGTATCCGTGTGCGGCCTTTCCATGGGCGCCACGCTGGCGCTGGCGCTCGTGCATGAGCGGCCCACCGCGCAAGCTATCGTGCTGCTGTCCGTCACGCTCGACTACGACGGCTGGGCGATGCCCTGGTATCGCTTCCTGCTTGGCTGGGCCTATTACACGCCGCTGCGCCATCGCTGGCGGTATCACGAGGAGGCGCCGTTCGGACTGCGCAACGAGGCGTTGCGGGCGAAGATCGGCCGGGCAATGCAGCGCAACGACTTGAGCGAAGTCGGCCCGTCGAGCATCTCGCTTCCCGCGCTGCACGAGGCGAGCCGCCTTGCCGCAAGCGTGAAAAAATCGCTCGCCGCGCTCAAGAACGATTGCCTGCTGATCCATGCAATCGACGACGAAACATCCAGCCCGCGCAACGCGCAGTTCGTTGCGGCGAACGTTGGTTCGACGGTTCTGCGCACCATCTATCTCGACGATTCGTACCATATGATCACCTCCGACAACGAGCGGGAAATCGTTGCGCGCGAGACGGCCGTGTTTCTCAAGGAAAGCGAGGCCGCCAGCAGTGCGGAAGGCGGCGCGAAGCCGGTGGTATCGAAGGCGCTGGCCCGGCGCCTGCGGCAGATGGCAGCCATCGGCAAATAAAGCCCGGGCGACAGCCCGGCGGCGGCCCACAGCGGCGTCGAAGCTTTCAAAACACTTTTTGGTAAATGAACGCTCCGCGCGCGGATAAGCGTCGCTTAAGCATGTCTCGCGCACTCTATGGTCGACGTGATCCTGTCATGCGTGCGGTGTGCGGTTTTCGCCGGATTACCGCAGTGCCGCATTCCGCGTTGCCTTTAACGCGGCATCGGATGGAAACGGGGCCTCGTTCGAGACTGAAAGCCAATTCCGCTTGGCGCGAGCCCGGAGAGACTGCCATGCAAAGCACCCTGTCGATCGCATTACGCGCCCATGCGGTGCTCCTGTCGGCGTCGGTGGCGGTGCTGACGGCGGCATGCCTTTGCATCGTCTTGCTGCTGCGCGTGCCGTTGGACGATCCGGGCACGTTCGAACTCAGGACGACGGTGTTCGTTATCGCGGTGCTCGGCGTGCTGTTTGTGCGGCATAAGGCAAGCTGCGCGTTCAACGCCGCCTTGCAGGCGTGGCAGATCGGCTTGAGCGATGTCAACGCGAACGATATTACGATCAGCGACGAGTGCCCGCACGCGTGGCTGGTTCAGATGTACGCAGAGCTTTGTCCGGCGGCGGCGCGTCGGCAGATCGCGTCCAGGTAATGCAGGTGCGGCGTGCAATACCCGAAGACCGAAGACGGTGGACTGACGGCGTTACAAGCCCTGGCCGCCAGTCGACCGTCTGTTTGTTCAGGTCAGGCTCGGTGGCTTCACACGAGGACGGTCCTGGCTGCGCTCAAAAGTAGTGGCAGACGTAGTCGACGGTTTCAATCACTTCAATCTCGAAGCTCGTGTTGCCCGGCACGGTGATGGACTCGCCAGCGCCGTATTCACGCCACGCTTCTTCTCCCGGATTACGCACGCGGCATCGTCCGGCATTGACATCGATCTGTTCCGGCGCTTGTGTCGAGAACGTCAGCAGGGCCGGGAAAATGACGCCTAGCGTCTTGCGAGTGCCATCGGCAAGCACGATGGTATGCGAGACACATTTGCCATCGAAGTAAATATTGGCGTGCTTGATGATCGAGACGTTGTCGAATTGTGCGGTCGTTGTCATGCGTGGAAATTCCTATGATCCGGTTTGTTGGTCAACGGCATGGGGCACAGGCCACCGGCACGGTGCTCTGTCGTAATCGTATCGCCTCGCTCGGGATCGGCATGGCCGAACCGTGAAGCGTGGTTTTGCTGCCCCGCAAAACAT
>Ga0302220_10000984_pt1 | contig 22632 bp, 16 predicted proteins | sample II_Palsa_E1_3_FD_194572 | JGI IMG/M metagenome (GOLD analysis project Ga0302220, IMG submission 194572) | Peat permafrost microbial communities from Stordalen Mire near Abisko, Sweden - II_Palsa_E1_3 | ecosystem: Environmental > Terrestrial > Soil > Palsa > Peat permafrost | place: Sweden...
CGTACACCAAGCGCTGCGGCGCAGCCTTGGCGCGCTCGAACACCGGCTTCATCAGCAGGCCGGTGCGGAACACGAAGCTGGTGAGCTGATCGTTGTACGCGACGAAGTCTTCCATCGGTCGCGTGGCTACACCCGAGTCCATCGCCGCCTGCGCCACGGCCGGCGGCAGTTGCAACAGCAGGCGCGGATCGAACGGCTGCGGGATCAGATACTCCGGACCGAAGCTGGGCGGCTTGCCGCCGTAGGCACGCGCGCTGACATCGGAAGACTCGCGCCGCGCCAGTGCGGCAATCGCCTTGACGCAGGCAATTTTCATCGCTTCGTTGATCACCGTGGCGCCAACGTCCAACGCGCCGCGGAATAGATACGGAAAGCACAGCGCGTTATTGACCTGATTCGGATAATCCGAACGACCGGTCGCCATGATGCAGTCCGGCCGTACCGCCTTGGCCTCCTCTGGCGTGATCTCCGGATTCGGATTGGCCAGCGCAAAAATGATCGGCTGCGAGGCCATCGTCGCCAGCATCTCCGGCTTCAGAATGCCGCCGGCAGAAAGGCCAAGAAAAACGTCCGCCCCGACGACGATTTCAGCCAGCGTGCGCGCCTTGGTGTCGCGCGCATAACGCTGCTTGTCTGGATCCAGATCGGTGCGCTCGCTGTGCAGCACGCCGTCACGATCGAACGCCAGAATATTTTCCGGCTTCACGCCGAGCGCCACCAGCATGTCGACGCAGGAGATACCGGCTGCGCCCATGCCGGTGGTCGCGATGCGGATGTCCTCGATACGCTTGCCCACAACCACTAGCGCATTGATCAGTGCCGCGCCGACGATGATCGAGGTGCCGTGCTGATCATCGTGGAATACCGGAATCTTCATCCGCTCGCGCAGCTTGCGCTCGACGATGAAGCACTCCGGCGCCTTGATGTCTTCCAGGTTGATGCCGCCGAACGTCGGCTCCAGCGAGGCGATGATATCGACCAGCTTGTCCGGATCGGATTCGTCGATCTCGATATCGAACACATCGATGCCGGCAAATTTCTGGAACAGCACGCCCTTGCCTTCCATCACCGGCTTGGCTGCCAGCGGACCGATATTGCCCAGGCCGAGCACCGCCGTGCCGTTGGTGATCACCGCGACCAGGTTGGCGCGCGCGGTGTATTCGGCGGCCGTGCCGGGGTCCTCGACGATCGCATCACAGGCTGCTGCCACGCCAGGCGAATAGGCCAGCGACAGGTCGCGCTGGGTCAGCAGCTGCGTGGTCGGCGTGACCTTGATCTTGCCGGGGCGCGGCAGGCGGTGGTATTCGAGGGCGGCAAGACGCAGTTCTTCAGGGAGGGACATCGGCGGCGTTTTTTGAGTTGGGGAGGGGCGACACCCGCCGCAGCGGATGGCTTTTCATGGTATCACCGGGGCAGCCGGCGAAGCCGAAACCCAGACGCTGCGGTAGTCAGTTACAAGCCAGCAAGGCTATACACTCAGCGACAGATCATCACCCTGCACCCGATTCATGTGGATGCCGTTGACGAAAACCGAGAACGCCAACTTGCCGGCCAGCCCATGCACATGCTGCATCCACGGCGGCAGCCAGTGCGGCGGCAGGATCGCACCGGATTCAAAATACGGTTGCAGCGCCACCACGTCGTGCAACGCCAGCTTGCCGGCAAACAGACAACGCAACAGATCCATCCGCCGCTCCTTCAGCGCCCAGCGGAAAAAGGTATGCACGGTGAGCAGACCGGCCAAGTAGACGTTGTCCTTGGCGAAGGCGGAGCCACCGGTCAGCGGCACGCCGCGAAACACACGCTGGGCCGAATGAAAACTGTCGGCCGGGCTCTGCCCGCAATCGCTGAAGTAACGGTAGACCTCGACGAGGTCCGCACCATTGAGCGCCATGTCGATCGCCAGAATGCGCAGGCTGATGCGCTTGAGTCGGGTAATGTCGATGGCACCGGATATCAGCTCGGCAAACACGGCCAGGCCTTCTTGCGTGGCAGTCACCCGCGGCGAGGTGCGCGCGAGCGAGGTCAGTAGCGGCTGGCGCCGACCGTTCAGCGCAGTCAGCGAATGGACGAACGCCTCGTGCGCCAGCAGTTGGTGGTGATCGTATTCGGTGAAGTGGGATTCCCCGCGCAACCGGATGCGGGTGGCACCAGCGGCCGCCTTGGCCGTGAGCTCGGGATCGACTTCCACGCGGATTGTGCCGGCACCGAAGAATTCGTCCAGCGTTCCACTGAGCTCGTCACGCAGGGCTTCGGAGGTAATGCCGGTATTGACGTCGTCGGCCAACAGGTCCGCACCTAACTCATCGGATAGCTCGACGAAATAACGCGCCGCGTCCAGATTGCTTCGCTTGCTGCCAGGTATCGAATCATCTGGACGTCCATACAGAACGATCGACGGGGCCGTGACTCCATCGGTACCGACCGCCTCCAGCATCTCGGCGGCGATGCGCCACGACTCGGCCGTTCGGCGCAAATAATCGCCGAGCGGATCGATATCATCACGGTCCTTGCCGCCGGCTTCTGCCTCGATGGCTGCCAGCTCGGCGCGTGCAGCGGAAAGATCCGGCCGCTTGTAGCTGACTTCCGGCAACGTAAACAGGCCCTTGCTGTAGGCCGCGATCATGCGATTTTCCAGCGAGGCCGACCATGCCACCGTAGGCAGGATGGTGATACCGCGTGCCGCCGCGAGCAGCCGCTTGTCGAGATCCGCGTAGCGCTGCAATTCAGGCTTTATGCCAGCCATTGAACCATTCATCGGCGAACCTGCCGCAGCACGTCGACGCGGCCGATCAGTTCGGCGGCAATCGGATCGGGTTTGAACGCCGCTCCGAATCCGCGCGGGCTGGCCGGCATGAAGGTGATGCTGCGACCGAAACGCGAATCCGCCCGCAGCAGCAGGGTGATGCGTCGCGGATTGACCATGATGGTGGCGTTGACGTTCATCACATCAGCCAGCGCGATGCGAGCCTGCTGGCCTCCGTTCTTCACCACCAGTTGATCGCCATCGAGCCAGACCTCGTCGACCAGATCAGAAATCAGCTTGCAATAAAGCACAAAGCCGATCAGGAAAATGATGCTCGGTGGCAGCAGCGATGGCCATGCCATCGCTGACTGGCCATGCACCGATGCATTCCACAGGGCGAGACCCGAGATCACCGGAATCATCAACCATACGATGGGAAACACGCGTTTGTAGAACACCGTGAACGTGGAGGACAACCGGCGCATGGCGCGATCCGCAATGACTAATGTGTCGATAGTAGTGCGAGACACTCTCGGCAGCGGCGGCCGGCCATGCGTTTCGAGAAAATATTTCATCCCAGGGTCGTACGCTGCCATGCCATCCGCGGAGGGCTCAGCTTCGATTAGAAACGATCAGCCGCGCATCCTATCCGATCGCGGCGGCTGAAATCATCGCTGCCGGCAGAGCGGAGCGCGCGCTGCTCGCCTGCGGAACAGGCCTGACCCGGAACAAGCACACTCCCGATGTGAGTGACCGTAGCGTTGATTGCCGATGGCCTCTTCGAAAAGCTTTTTTACGCGAAAGCGCTCTGCGCTTTATGAAATTGCGCGGTACAAACCACTCATCCCGCTTTGCAACATTGCATGGTCAACAGCGCTATTGTGCTGAAAGCCGTCAGTCGGGCCGGATGCATGCAAGCGCTTCATGTTGTGCGGAGCAGAATTTTTTCGACCTTGGGCACGTTCGTTGCTGCGACTGCAGCATTTTCATTTAGATCGATCCATCACGTGCAATGCCTGAACAATGCTCCGAAGATGGTTAATGAGTTCATCCCGGTACAAACCTTCACGACCACACCATCGCGGCGAATCACGCCATAAAGGACGAATGATGACTATCAAGACGTTACTTTTCATCGCAGGCATGGGCGCTACCTCGGTGGCTGCCGCACAGAGCGCCATCACCGTGGCGGTCGTCAACAACCCCGACATGGTGACCATGCAGAAGCTATCCGGTGAGTTCGGCAAGCTGCACCCGAACGTCAAGGTGAATTTCGTCACCCTGCCGGAAAACGAGCTGCGCCAGAAGGTCACCACCGACATCGCCACCAGCGCGGGTCAATACGACGTGGTGATGCTCAGCAACTACGAAACACCGATCTGGGCCAAGAACGGCTGGCTGATGCCGATGACGCCGCCGGCCGACTACGACGTCGCCGACTTGCTGAAATCCGTGCGTCAAGGCCTGTCCTACAACGACAAGGTCTACGCGCTGCCGTTCTACGCCGAGTCGTCGATGACGTACTACCGCAAGGATCTGTTCGCCGCTGCCAAGATCACGATGCCGGCCGAGCCGACCTGGACGCAGATCGGCCAGTTCGCCGCCAAGCTCACCGATAAATCCAAGGGCACCTACGGTATCTGCCTGCGCGGTCTACCGGGCTGGGGCGAGAACATGGCGCTCTTCGACACCATGGTCAACGCCTACGGTGGCCGCTGGTTCGACATGAACTGGAAGGCCGAGCTGACCTCCGCACCGTGGAAGAATGCTGCAAACCAATACAAGACCTTGCTGACCCAATACGGTCCGCCGGGCGCCACCTCCAATGGCTTCACCGAATCGGAAACGCTGTTCGCCAATGGCCAGTGCGCGATGTGGGTGGATTCCACCGTGGCCGCAGGTTACCTGTCCGACCCCAAGACCTCGAAGGTCGCCGCAAGTGTCGGCTTTGCGCAATCGCCACATGAAGTGACCAAGGCCGGCTCCAACTGGTTGTATATCTGGGCACTGGCGATTCCGAAATCGTCCAAGCATGTTGCCGACGCGCAGACGTTTATCGACTGGGCCACGTCCAAGGGCTATATCGCCACGGTCGCCAAGGCCAAGGGCTGGATCGCCGTGCCGCCGGGCACGCGTCAGTCGACGTATAGCAATGCCGAGTATCTGAAGGTGGCGCCGTTTGCCAAGCTGGTATCGCAAGCGATCGGCACGGCCGACCCGACCAAGCCGTCGATGCAGCAGGTGCCATATGTCGGCATCCAGTTTGTCGACATCCCGGAGTTCCAGGCCATCGGTACACGCGTGGGCCAGATCATGGCCGGCATCCTGGCTGGCCAGACGACGGTGGATCAGGGCCTGCAATTGGCGCAAACCTTTACCCAGCGCATGATGATGCAGTCGGGCAAAGCCAAGTAAAAGCCCCTGCCGCCGGTCGCCCACGCGGCGACCGGCGCACCATCGGAATCATCGTCTATGTCTTCATCCGCTGTCGCTGCATCGCCTAACGCAAAAAAGGCCAAGCCCAAGGCCCGCCTCTCGGGTGCACCGACCCGTCGGCTGCTTGCCCCCGCGGTAATCTTCCTGCTGGTGTGGATGATCGTGCCGCTGGTGATGACGCTGTATTACGCGTTTCGCCGCTACAACCTGATGATGCCGGAAGTCACCGGCTTCGCCGGCATCACCAACTTCAAGCTGATGTTCACCGATCCCACGTTCTGGGATTCGCTGATCAATACCTTGATTCTCGTCGGCGCCAGCCTGGTGATCACGGTCAGCATCGGGCTGGGACTGGCAATACTGTTCAATCGCACGTTTGCTGGTCGTGGCGTGGCGCGCACGCTGGCGATTGCGCCGTTCTTCGTGATGCCGGTGGTTACCGGACTGATCTGGAAGAACATGCTGTTTCATCCGGTCTATGGTCTGCTCGCGTGGATATTTCGCCATCTCGGGCTGAACCCGATCGACTGGCTGGCGCAATACCCGATGCTGTCGATCATCATCATGGTGTCGTGGGAGTGGATTCCCTTTGCGCTGCTGATTCTCCTGACCGGCCTGCAGTCACTGCCGGAGGATCAGATCGAAGCGGTGCGGCTGGACGGCGCCAATCGCTGGCAGGAATTTCGCCATATCGTGGTGCCGCACCTGGGTCAGGTGCTGTACGTGGTGATCATGCTGGAAAGCATTTTCTTTCTTACCTCGTTCGCCGAAATCTATACGACCACCTCGGGCGGACCGGGCACGGCTACCACCAACCTGCCCTATTACATTTATCAGTCGGCGTTTTTCCAGTTCGACATCGGCACGTCTTCGGCGGCCGCCATCGCGGCGGTGATCCTGGCGAACATCTTCTCGATCCTGCTGATCCGCTTTGTCGCCGGCAACTTGAATACAGGGAGCAGTCGATGAAAGACAAATCCATCGGCGGCACACTGCTCACCGCGCTGGCGTATCTGGTCGCGCTGGTGATGTTCTTTCCGATTCTGTGGATGGTGCTGACGGCATTCAAGACCGAACAGAACGCCTTCACCATCGACCCGCATTTTCTGTTCGTACCCACGCTGGACAGCTTCCGCGTCGCGCTGAGCCAGGGCAGTGGCTATATGCATTACGCGTTCAACTCGGTCGTGTCCGCTGTCGTGTCGACGCTGATCGGACTGCTGCTGGCGATTCCCGCCGCCTACGCCATGGCGTTCTTTCCGACCAAGCGCACCGACTTCACCCTGGTCTGGATGGTCTCGACCAAGTTCATTCCCGCGGTAGGCGTGTTGATTCCGATCTATCTGGTCTACAAACAGCTGAACATGCTGGACAACCTGGCCGGCATCACGCTGTTGTTCACCGCGATGAACATGCCGCTGCTGGTGTGGATGGTCTACTCGTACTTCAAGGACATTCCCAAGGATCTGGTCGAAGCCGCCGACATCGATGGCGCAAGCACGTTGCAGACGATGCGCAAGGTCATCCTGCCGCTCGCCCTTCCAGGCATCGCTTCGGCCGGCTTGCTGGCGCTGATCCTGGCCTGGAACGAATCGTTCTGGAGCCTGACCATGACCGATCACAGCGCGGCGACTTTGGCCGTCTATATCGCTTCGTTCAAAAGTGCCGAAGGCCTGTTCTGGGCGAAGATGTCGGCCGCCTCGGTGCTTACCGTAGCACCCATCATCGTGCTCGGCTGGTTCGCCCAGCGGCAGATGGTGCGCGGGCTGACTTTCGGCGCCGTCAAGTAATTCATCACCCAGTAAATCATCACGTGTCGCGTCACCCCATTTGTTGAAGAGGTTTGTACATCCATGGCCATCGTTGAACTGAAAGGCGTCATCAAGAACTACGGCGGCAAAGGTAGCGATGCCGCCGACAGCGCCGTCGACAGCTTCAATCTGACCACGAAGGACGGCGAGTTCATCGTGCTGGTCGGGCCATCGGGCTGCGGCAAAACCACCACCATGCGCATGATTGCCGGGCTGGAGAGCATCAGCGGTGGCTCGATCAGCATCGACGGCCGCGACGTCACCGAGGTTGCGCCAAAAGATCGCGATATCGCGATGGTGTTCCAGAGCTACGCGCTTTATCCGCATATGAGCGTGTTCGAAAACATGGCGTTTGCGCTGCGCCTGAAAAAGATTTCGGATGCCGAAATCACCAGCCGCGTCACCGAGGCTGCCAAGGTGCTGGATATCGCTCACCTGCTCGAACGCAAGCCGCGCGCACTGTCGGGTGGCCAGCGTCAGCGCGTGGCGCTGGGTCGTGCCATCGTGCGGCAGCCGCAGGTGTTTCTGATGGATGAGCCGCTGTCGAACCTGGACGCCAAGCTGCGCGTGGACACCCGCGCCGAAATCGTCAAACTGCATCGCAAGCTCGGTGTCACCACCTTCTACGTGACGCACGACCAGGTCGAAGCGATGACCATGGGCCAGCGCATCGTGGTGATGCTCAAGGGCAAGATCCAGCAGATCGACACGCCGCAGCGTCTGTACGAATGGCCGTCCAATATCTTTGTCGCCGGCTTCATCGGCACGCCGTCGATGAATTTTCTGCGCGGGAAAATCGGCGCCGACAAGCGCACTGTAAGAGACGACCACTTCAGCCTTACGCTGAGCGGCCCGCGCGGCGATGCTCTGGCGACCCATGCCGCCACCGAAGCCGTGATCGGCATTCGTCCCGAACATCTCAGTTATCTCGCCGGCAGCGATCCGGTGAATGAAAACGTGCTTTCCGGCGTTGTCGAAGTCGTCGAGCCGCTGGGCTCGGTGACCATGATCCAGGTCACGGTGGGGCCGCACCGTGTGACCGCGCAAATTGAAAGCCATCTTACCGTGGCGATGGGCGATCCGATTCGCCTGCGTTGCCAGACCGACAAGCTGCAAGTGTTCGATGCAGCCAGCGAGCAATCCCTGCTCAAGGCACCTGCGGCGATTTGATGGTTCCCGGCCGGTTGAACCAGCCAAATGCAAATGCCGCCGCCAGCTCGTCCTTACCTCACCCGATTCAAGAAGATTTTTTCCATGCGAAAGTTGAACGCGAGCACTCTCCACCAGCTTGATTCGGCCGTTGCCGTGCCGGCATACGACCGCAGCAAGGTCAGCGTCGGCATCGTGCATTTTGGCGTTGGCGGTTTTCACCGCGCCCATCAGGCGATGTACGTCGATCAGCTGATGAACGATGGCAAGGCGATGGACTGGGGTATCTGCGGCGTCGGCGTGATGCCGGCCGACCAGCGCATGAAGACGGTTATGGACGCGCAGAACGGCCTCTACACCCTCGTCGTCAAGCATCCGGACGGCAGCTATGTGCCGCGCGTCATCGGTTCGATCGTCGAATATCTTTATGCACCCGATGACGTTGAGGCCGTGCTGGAGAAAATGGCCAGCCCCGAGGTGCGCATCGTGTCGCTCACCGTCACCGAAGGCGGCTACAACTTCCACCATGTCAGCGGCGAATTCAACTTCGACAACGTGGACGTGAAGCACGACCTTGAAGAAGGCGCTGTACCGAAGACCACGTTCGGCCTCGTCACCGAAGCGCTGTCACGCCGCAAACAACGCGGCATCGCACCTTTCACCGTGATGTCGTGCGACAACATCCAGGGCAACGGCGATGTCGCCAAGGCGACGTTTACCGCCTACGCGCGCCGCAACGATGCCGAGCTGGGTGCGTGGATCGTCGACCACGTGAAGTTTCCCAACTCGATGGTGGACCGCATTACGCCGGTGACCACCGATACCGATCGCGACGAGGTGCAACAGCGCTTCGGCATCGACGACGCGTGGCCCGTCGTGTGCGAGCCGTTCACCCAGTGGGTGCTGGAAGATCATTTCAATCAGGGCCGCCCGGCGTTCGAGGACGTGGGGGTGCAGGTCGTCGACGAAGTGATGCCGTATGAGCTGATGAAGCTGCGCCTGCTCAACGCTAGCCATCAGGCCCTGACGTATTTCGGCTATCTCGCCAGCTATCGCTACGCGCATGAGGTCTGCCAGGACCCGCTGTTTGTCGCGTTCCTGCTCGGCTACATGGTCGAAGAAGGTTCGCCGACGCTCTCGCCGCTGCCAGGCGTGGATCTCGATCTTTATCGCAAGACTCTGATCGAACGTTTCGCCAACCCGCAGATCCGCGACACGCTGGCACGCCTGTGCGCCGAAAGCTCCGATCGCATCCCCAAGTGGCTGGTACCAGTGATTCGCCATCAGCTCGAACACAATGGCGAGATCAAGCGCAGCGCGGCAGTGGTCGCCAGCTGGGCCCGTTACGACGAAGGCATCGACGAGCAGGGCGAACCGATCGAGATCGTCGACCGCCTGAAAGATCAGCTGCACGCCATCGCGAAGAACAATCGCAGCAATCCGCTGGCTTTTATCGAAAACCGCGAACTCTTCGGCGATCTTGTTGATCATCCTCGCTTCGTCGAGGCGTATACCTGGGCGCTGGACTCATTACATCGTGTGGGTGCGCGCGCGACGCTCGAAGCACTTCGCTCATAGCAGCCATTCGCTAACCGCTTAGATATTTAATGGACGTCTGGACGTCCATTAAACTTTCAATCGCGATCCCGCTGCCCGCGATGCCCGTGTGGCCGTTCGATCGGGCGTCCGCCGCGCTGGCGGCGCAACCTTGCCTCCAACGTGGCCGCCTGTTCCTCGCGCTCATCATGCAGCTTGAGATAGTTGCGCCAGCGCTCCGGCGTCAGCTCACCCGTGTCCAGTGCTACCTGGATCGCACAACCTGGTTCGCTGCCATGGCCGCAGTCAGCGAAACGGCAGGCCTCGGCCAGCAGCTCGATATCGGCAAACAGGTCGAGGTTTTCCTCGCCGGTAAGCTTCAGCTCGCGCATCCCGGGCGTGTCGATCAGGCAACCGCCGCTGGGCAGCTGCAGCAGCGCGCGATGGGTGGTGGTGTGGCGGCCGCGGCTGTCGTGCGTCCGCACCGCGGCCGTTGCCATGCGGTCGGTACCAAGCAGTGTATTGGTCAGCGTGGATTTACCGGCACCGGACGAGCCCACTAGCACCGCGCTGTCGCCCGGTTTGAGGTACTGCGCCAGCAGCGCGACGCTGGCCGGATCCTTGCTGTTGAGCGGATGGATCGGTGTGCTGTCCGGCAGGCGCGCACGCAGCGCATCGATCTGCTCTTGCGCGTCGTCGCGGGTATCGAGTTTGCTCAGCAACACCACCGGCTGCGCGCCGGAGTCTTCGGTCAAGGAGAGATAGCGTTCGATCCGCGCGGGGTTGAAATCGCCATCGAGGCCCGTCAGCACCAGTACGTAATCGATATTGGTGGCGATCAGCTGTCGCTCGTAACGCTCGCCGGCCGCCGCGCGCGAAAGCACCGTGCGTCGGGGTGACACGCTGACGATGTGCGGCGGCATACCATCCGCCACTTCGACGAAATCGCCCACGGCAGGACGTTCACCAGGATCGATGCCACGCTTCAGAAACCGGCCGTCAGGCTGTGCGCCGAACAGGGTTTCACCATCGTGCAATTCGTAGCCAGCCCGATGCTGGGCAACCACACGAGCCAGTCGCAAGCCATCGGCGGGCAGCACATCACCACGCCAGCCAATGCGTCGCAGGCGTTCGATCGATTCGGCATCACTCATTGGGGAGATCTGGCTTCACGGGTAGGTTGATTATGCCTTGCCCGCGCATGGCCTGCCGATGAACCGGGATTTGCCACCAATTTGCCCGGCTGATCCTCGCGCTCAGCGCAGGCGCGCTGCTAGCATCGACTCTTCGGCCGCGGTGCCGGCAGCAAACACAAAGGATGTCGGCGTTGGCTTCGATGACACACGGTTTTACAACACCCAGTTCCATAGCGCCGAGCGCGCATCTGGCCGATGTTCGCTACGAGATCCGCGGCGCGCTGACGCGCCGCGCGCGCGATCTGGAAGCCGCCGGCCTCGACATCATCAAGCTCAATATCGGCAACCCCGGCCGCTACGGTTTCGAGGCGCCGGCACATCTGCGCGAAGCGATTGCCAGCCATCTACATGACAGTGAAGCTTATGGGCACGAGCAGGGGCTGGAGATTGCCCGCGACGCCATCGCCGTCCAGCAGCGTGCACGTGGCGCGCGGCACGTCGATGCCGAGCGGATCTTTATCGGTAACGGCGTCAGTGAATTGATCGACCTCAGCCTGCGTGCGCTACTGCAGTCCGACGATGAAGTGCTGTTGCCCAGCCCCGACTACCCGCTGTGGAGTGCCGCGACGATCTTGAATGGCGGCCGGCCGCGCTATTATCGCTGCCTGGCAGCCAACGGTCACCTCCCCGATCCCGACGAAATCGAGGCGCTGATCACTCCACGCACCCGCGCGCTGGTGCTGATCAACCCGAACAACCCGACGGGCGCGGTGTATCCGCGCGCGTTGCTGGTGCAGCTGGTGGCCGTGGCGGCGCGGCATCGTCTGCTGCTGCTGTGCGACGAGATCTACGACGAGATTCTTTACGACGACGCGGTGTTCCAGCCGCTGGCCGAAGTCGCCGGGGAGCTTCCCTGCATCAGCTTCGGCGGCCTCAGCAAGGTGCATCGCGCCTGTGGTTACCGCGTCGGCTGGATGAGTCTGTCGGGTGATCCGGCACGCACATCGGCATATCGCGACGCCCTGCAGCTGCTCGCTGCACTTCGTCTATGCGCCAACGTGACTGCTCAATGGGCCGTGATTCCCGCGTTGCAGGATGCCCCGACGATCGGTGCATTGACCGCACCCGGTGGCCGACTGCATGACGCACGTCGGGCCGTGATCGACGGCGTCGTCGCCAGCGATTATCTGGATCTGGTCACTCCGGGCGGTGCGCTGTATGCGTTCCCGCAGGTTCGCGCCAGCCGTATCGCCAGCTTCGACGACAACGCGTTCGCGCTGCGCCTACTGGAAGAAGAATCGGTATTGGTGGTACCCGGCTCCAGCTTCAACGTGGCCGCAAGTCGGCATATCCGGCTTACCCTGTTGCCGCCACCGATGCAGTTGCGCGAAGTATTCGTGCGCATGGAACGGGTGCTGGGACGGATGGCAGACGAGCAGCCGCATAGCTCTATCGCTGCGCTCGCTTGAGCGTTCTGACAGGCACGACAGCCATGCAAGGTAAAGTCCCGAAACATTCCTGCCGAGCCTTTGTTTTATGATGCCTGCCACGCCGCCGCTTCACTACCTCGCACTGGGCGACTCGTACACCATTGGCGAATCGGTGCCGACTGAAGCACGCTGGCCGGCACAGCTGGTGCAACAGCTTCGGCGCAGCGGCGTGGTGATCGACGATCCGCGCATCGTCGCCGTCACCGGCTGGACTACCGATGAACTTTCGGCGGCCATGGACCAGGCGAAGCTCGTCCCTACCTACGATCTGGTGACCTTGCTGATCGGTGTCAACGATGAATACCGCGGTCGCCCCGCCGGCGACTATCGCCCTGCATTTGCGGCGCTGCTGCGGCGGGCCATTACGCTGGCAGGTCACCGGCCGCAACAGGTCATTGTGGTTTCGATTCCCGATTGGGGCACCACACCCTTTGCGCGCAATGATGCCAGGGGCGCCGTCCGGATCGCCGACGAGCTGGACGTCTATAACGCCATAGCCCGTGACGAAGCCGCGCGTGCCGGCGTGCACTGGGTCAATATAACGACCATATCGCGGCAGCATGCCAATCTGGTGGCCTATGACGGGCTGCATCCGTCTGCCGCCCAATACACTTTATGGGTGGATGCGATCCTGCCAATAGCTCGCCAGGCTTTGCGCCCGTCCCGCTAATCAGAGTTTTCCTGCTGGCGCAGCCTGCCGCACCGCAACAGCACTGCAACCATTTCGCCATGCTGCGGTGACCTGATGGCCCGACACTGGGGTCCCGGTACCTACCGGAGTACTCGCCATGTCGAACTTTCATTGCCGTAGCGCCTTCATCTCCGACGTGCATCTGGGCACGCCCGACTGCAAGGCCAGTTATCTGCTCGACTTTCTGCGCAAGCTGCGCTGCGAAAAGCTCTATCTGGTCGGCGACATCATCGACATGGAGGCGCTGACCCGCCGACACTGGTGGCATGCCGAGCACAGTGCCGTATTGATTGAAATCATGGCCATGGCCCGTCGCGGCGTCGACGTTACTTACATTCCCGGCAACCATGACTGCCCCTTGCGCGGCATGGCCGGGCAAACCTTTGGCGGTGTAAAAATTCGACTCGATGCCATCCACGAAGGCGCTGATGGCCGCCGCTATCACGTCAGCCACGGCGACGAGTTCGATCCCGAACAGGTCGGCCGCAGTTGGATGATGCATCTGGGTGAGGCGATGCACCGCTTCATCTGCTGGAGCAACCGCCGCCTGCATGGCGTGCGCCGCCGGCTCGAACTGCCGTATGTGCCGCTGTCGATCATCATCAAGTCGCATATCGGCAAGGCGCTGGCGTATATCCGCGCTTATGAGGACCGCGTGGCGAACGACGCGGCCGAGCGCGGTTTCGATGGCCATATCTGCGGCCACATCCACTACGGCCAGGTACGCGAGATCGGCGGGGTGCTGTACCTGAATGACGGCGACTGGGTAGAACATTGCACGGCGTTGACCGAGGACCACACCGGCGCCATGGAACTGATCCACTGGAGCGAACAACCCACCGCCCTGGGTCGTGCCAGCCGGGAGCTGCTGTTGCCATCGCCCGCAGCAGCACTTGCACTGGCTCCGCTGGCTGCACGCCGGCGCAGTCTCACCGAACTTCGGCCGGCAGCCTGACGTTTAGCCAGTTATCGCTCAGATAGCGATTTTGCTTGAACCCGCCGTACAACGGCGCCATATGGGATCATTGACCTCTTTGCTGGAGTCCTCCCATGCCCCTCGACAGCGCCACCCGCGAACGTATTGAAACCGTGCTCAAGGATCACCGCGTGGTGCTCTTCATGAAGGGCGACCGCCGCCAGCCGCAGTGTGGCTTTTCCGCCGCGGCCACCAACATGCTCAACGAGCTGCTGCCCGATTACCACACGATCAACGTGCTGGAAGATCCTGAAATCCGCGAAGGCATCAAGGCCTACGGCGAATGGCCGACCATCCCGCAGCTGTATGTCGAAGGCGAGCTGGTCGGCGGCGCCGACATCATCCGCCAGCTCTACACCAGCGGCGAACTGCACGAGCTGTTCGGTGCAGCCAAGCCGGATCGCACGCCGCCGGAAATCACCATTACCGATGCCGCCGCCGAAGCGATCCGCCAGGGCACGGCCAACGCGCAGGGCGTCGCGCTGCATCTCGAAATTGGCCCGGACCATAGCGCCGGCTTCCAGCTCGCGCCGGCCGGCGAACACGACATCGTGGCGCACGCCAACGGCCTCGAAGTCCACTTCGATCCGGCCAGCGCCCAGCGCGCCAAGGGCATCGTGATCGACTGGGTTTCCACCGTGCAGGGCGAAGGCCTGAGCCTGAAGTTTCCCGGCGCACAGGAGATAAAATCGCTCACCGTGCATGAACTCAAAACCAGGCTCGCCGCCGGCGACATCACCCTGATCGATGTGCGTCCTGCCGCCACGCGCGCGCAGCTCGCCCCGTTGCCGCAGGCGCGCATCCTTGAAGACGAAGGCTACGAAACACTCGCCGCCCTGCCCAAGGACAGCGCGCTCGCCTTCATCTGTCAGCACGGCATTTCCAGCCAGAGCATCGCCGAACGCTTTGCCGCGCACGGCTTCAGCAACGTTTACAACGTGGCCGGTGGCATGGAAGCGTGGCATTCGGCCTGATCGAAGCTGCAGCATGTCCCCACATCCAACCGCCACCACTATCGGCCAGTCGATGGCGGAAGCCGGCAAGGCGCTCGGCCAAGGCAAGCTGGATGACGCCGAGCGTGCACTGAAGCAGGTGCTGGCTGCCGACCCCGGGCTGGCCGACGCGCAGTACCTGTACGGCGTCACCTGCCTGATGGGCGGCCAGGCCGCCAAGGCCGCGAACTGGCTGCGCAAGGCCGTCGCGCAACGTCCCGCCGACGCCAACATGCAGACCTACCTAGGCTGCGCGCTGCATGATGCCGGCGCGTTCGACGAAGCGCTGATCCACCTGCGCCGCGCCTGCGCACTGGCACCGCGGCAAGCCAAGCCCCGCTACAACCTCGGCAAGGCACTGAAGGAAGTGGGTCAACTGCGTGATGCCGACGAAGCCTTTCGCCACACGCTGACACTGGACGCGCAACACGTGCTTGCTCGCCTCGGTGTGGCCGACATCGCCACCATGCAGGGCGACATCCCGCGTGCCGTAGCCGAGTACCGGCACGTGCTGCGCCAGCAACCCGAGCGCGCCGAGGCATGGCATGGGCTGGCCAATCTCAAGACCGAGTCGCTGGGCCCGGCCGACATCGCGTTGATCTGCCGCGCCTTGCATCAACCCAACCTGCCATCCGATACGCGGGTGATGCTCGGTTTCAGCCTGTTTCGCGCGCTGGAAGACCAGCACGACTACGCCGGCGCTTTTGCAGCGCTACGCCAGGCAAACGCCGACAAACGGAGACAAGTGGCGTGGGATGCCGCCGCCGAGCGCGCGCAGATCGACCGCATCATGGAAGCGTTCAGCGCCCCGCTGCCCGCGCCGATAGACCCCACGCTGGGCCACGAAGTCATCTTCATCGCCAGTATGCCGCGCTCGGGTTCCACCCTGGTCGAACACATCCTCGCCACTCATCCCGAGGTCGAGGGTGCCAACGAAATTGCTGATCTACCCCAGGTCATCGAGAACGAATCACGTCGCCGCGGCCTGCCCTTTCCGCAGTGGGTAAGCGCCGCCACCGCCGACGACTGGCATCGGCTGGGGCAGGACTATCTCACCCGCACCGCACGCTGGCGCGAGCGACACCCGCGGTTTACCGATAAAAACGTCATCAACTGGCCGCTGTTGGGTGCCGCACACCCGATGCTGCCCGGTGCAAAGATCATTCACTGCCACCGTGACCCGGTGGAGACTTGTTTTTCCTGCTACCGCCAACTGTTCCGCGACGGCGTGCATTACAGCTACGACCTCGACGAGATGGCCGAGTGCTACCGCGACTACGAACGCCTCAGCGCGTTCTGGCTGGCACGCCATCCACAACACGTGCTGGATTTCCCCTACGAAACCTTGGTGCAGCAGCCCGAAACACAGATCCGTCGCCTGCTCGCCTTCTGCGACCTGCCCTTCGATCCCGCCTGCCTGACACCTCATCGGACCAAGCGTGAAGTGCTCAGTACCGCGAGCGCAGCGCAGGTACGCGAGCCGATCCGCACCGACACGGCGCACAGCGCACCGTATCTTGATTGGCTGCAACCGTTGCGGAAGCGACTGTCAGAGCAGGCATAGAAGCCACACGTGAAACACGCACGAAGTTCGACACGGAATGCTTTGTCATTTCGCGCACGAACGGAAGATGTGTGCTCGATAGGATGCGCACAAACCAACAAGGCCGCCGGTTGCCCGGCGGCCTTGTTGGTTTGTGCATCTCTTTCCCTCATGCCGCCGCTCCTGACGGCATGAGGTTGGAGGGTGTGGATTAGAAATCGTACTTCGCGTTGAAATTCACATAGCGCGGCAGCTCCGTCGACTCCGCGGTATGGTAGACGGGGTTGTACAAATACGTTCCCGAGTTGCCGCCCCCGGCCGAACCGCCAGTACCAATCGCGTATTGGGTGTAATAAAGCGTCGCTTTCTGCTCGTTGAGCACGTTGTGTATTTCCGCCTGCAAGGTGAGATGTTTGCCCGCCCAGTCCGGTGTGTACGTGATGCTCAGGTTGAGCTGGTGGGTCCACGGCGTACGGCCGCTGTCACCCGGGGCAGACGGCATGCCGCCGTAACCCACAAACGAGCCCGGATTGGCGGGATCTGGGACAAGCGAAATACCACTCGGCACGCCACCGCAGTAGTGCTGGTAGGGGCCGTTATATGCATCCGCATAAATCGTGTCGCCGAAACCGCTCAGGCAGGCGTTTGGTGCACCCGACTGCATGATCAGAGTGGCGCTGGCGATCCATTCCGGCGTAATGGCATACGAGCCGAAGGCCTTGATGGTATGGCGATGGTCGTTGGCCTGATCACCGTTGGCGTATTGCATGAGGTCAGGGAAATCCCACTGCGCCGTGGTCGTACCTGAAAAAGCGCCAATCCGACTGTTCGAGATCTGCCCAATAGCGGTGTCGGTCGGACCCTCAGTGCTACCGTACGACTTGGAGAACAGGTAGTCGATCTTGCCGAACCACTTGCCGTCCCAGGTGTGCTGCAGATAGGTATCCAGGGCGTAGTACTTGCGCGACGGCTGCGGGAATCCAATGAAAGGTTGACCCGCCGTGTAAACCCCCTGTCCTGTGTTTGGATTATAGACAACTTGACCACCGGGTGCCCCGGCGCACGGGATGTAATTGGTCTTGCCAGGGTTTATCAGACCAGCAGCGCAGTACGCACTGTTGAGGTCGGTGTCATCCACGAGATTGCCAGCCTTCTCGTAGGTCGCCGACGAGCCGAACACCAGACCGGTGTCGCCAAGCAGCTTCTGGAAGCCAAGCACGTATTCGTCCTGATACTCCGGCTTGAGGTTGGTCGAGGCATAGTCCTTGATGCTGCCGGGAACGCCATTCTCACCATCCGAAGAGTAGAAACCTGGCGTCGTCACACCTGGAGCCAATGCGGTGGGAACTACGGCCAGCCCGGTCGGAAGACCATTCGCATTGATGCCCGTATAGGTATAGACGACGCTGCCGTTGATTGAGCCCAATGCACTATTGCGCGTGGCCAGACCCGCCGGCAATGCCAGGTAGTAACGCCCTGCGTTACCGAAGACCTTCATCGTGCTGTCGCCGAACACGTCCCAACTGAAGCCCAGACGCGGCGCCCATTGCGGGCTGGTTTGCTTCACATAGGCTTGACCGTTGAGACCGTCAGTTATGAACTGAGGCGTCGGTCCGCCGGGCGATGTCAGGGAGGACAAACCTATGAACGATTGACCGCTATTAGCGGTGTTTTCGAACTGGTCGTTGCGCAGGCCAAGGTCAAGCAGCAGGTTGGGCGTGACCTGCCATTTGTCTTCGATATATTGCGCCTTCTGGATAGCCGCAATCGAAGCGTCCTGATTTGCAAAGTTTTGAACGACGTAATTGCCGGCACCAGGGTTGCCGGTAAAAGGCGCATTAGAAAATTGGGACGGAACGCCGTTTACGTAGGCAAAGGCACTGCCATTAAGGACATTGGAACCATCGTTATCGTCGCGGTACCGGATGTTGTCGATACCGAATTTGACGTCGTGGTCGGGCGTGACCTTCCAATCAAGGTCGACGCGCAGATTGGCAGTCTTGGTTTTGTGGTCCGGATTGCCGATGGTTGTATCAACGATGTTCGGGGCGCTAACCCCCGGTGGCACAGTCACCCCTGGACCAAAGGTCACCGGAGGCGTATCCGAACCACTCACATCGCTATAATACTGCCCAGTCATTATGCCGTACTGGGCTTCGAGCGTGAGGTCGTCGGTGATGTACGAGGTGAACTTGAGGATGCCGACCTTGAAGGTGTCCTTGGTCAACACGCCCTCACCGTAATAGTCGCCGACCTTCTGGTTCGAGTAGTCGTAGTTGTAGAAGTTGTTGCTGGTCAGATCGCTCTGGGTCTGGACGCCCGTAAACTCCAACACGTTACTGTCGTTGATGTTCCAGTCCAACTTGCCATACAGCTTGGGGCTTTTGCTAGCTTGCGTATTGAAGAAACCCTGCGGCGTCGTTACGCCAAAGTTCTGCAAACCACCCACGTTGCTGTCATGCTGCCATTCTGCCGTGATGTAGAAGAACAGTGTGTCCTTGATCAGCGGGCCGCTGAGGTAGGCGTCATATACGTTCTCCCAGTCGGCGTCCTGCTTTTTGCCCGTTTGGATCTGACCGTAGCCGGCAGGATAGGCCGTGGTGCCCTGGGTCGGGGCCAGATAAGGAGAAGGAATACCTGTACCTAGACCATTATCCAGAACACCGACTGGTGTCAGGGGATTGTTGTAATGCACGTTGTCGAAGTTGCCTTGGGCAAACGATGGTTGCCAGGACACGTACACACCGGCATGGAAGTCGTTGCTGCCGCGCTGACCGATCTGACTGATCACGCCGCCGGTCGAACGGCCGTATTCAGGACCATAGCCAGAGGTGATGGTCTGTTGCTCGGCAATGGCGAAGTACGGCAGCGCAATGCCGCCGGAACCACCGATCGGATCGGTGGTGTTGAAACCGTTGAGGTAATAGGCGTTTTCCACGACGCTGTTGCCGCCGAAGGAGACCAGTGGAGTACCGGTCGGACCCGTGCCGAGGCTGCCGCCACCCAGGTTAACGCCGGGGGCCAGCAGCGCAATCGCTTCCGCGCTGTGAGCCAGCGGCAGAGTCTTCAATTGCTCCGCGGTGATCACCTGATTCTGTCGGGTGGAGGACACATCGATCGGCGGCAGCTTGTTGGCCGACACCGTCACAGCGGCGAGATTTTGCGCGTTGACGCTGCCGCCACCGGCTTCAGAAGCCGTAAACGGCACTGCCGTGCCACCAGCCACAGTCACCTGCACATGGTCGTGCGTAGCCACCGCCTTGCCGCCCTGCATCAGCGATACAGTGTAGTCACCCACCGGCAACTGATTGGCGCCATAGCGGCCATCGCTGCCAACCGATACTTCGCGAGTCAGGCCAGTCCCGTTGCTGACGATGCGAACCGTCTCGCCGGTTGCCACCGGAGCGGTACCAAAGACCGAACCTGTCGTGGCCTGTGCGAGCACCTGCCCGGAAAGACCAAATCCCACGGCGATAGCGAGTGCCAATGCGGTATGACGAACCGGCGTCCGGTTACGTAGCCCGCTCTTCCCCTCAGCTGCGAGTGCAAGCTTATGAGCATTCATCGTGTGCTTAGTATTCATTAAAGTAGATCCCCAAAGGCAAATGCAGCTGACTAAATTGTAGAGAAACGGATCAACAAACTATCCGTCTCAATGACACTAAATTCTGCGTAAAAACAGATAACAGATCCCGGTACCGAAGCCCCAACCTCGTAATAAGCCCATCAAGCTCGAACCGCTGAAATCGTCCCTTAACCGACGTGTAACAATGCGGCCTCAAGCGAACATTAAGCCTTGGAATAACAAAAAGTCAACAGTGGGAATACATAAAAATTCCGTATCTTTCACTCAGTGAGAGCATTAAGTCAGAAGCAATTTCGTAATTAATTGCGATTACGAAATATAATACGGTGTCGCGCTTTAATTTATGTCTCTTCCGAAATGGCAGCAGCGTTAGTTAGACACGCAAAAGTCATTTGCATTAAGCTATTTATCGCGGTAATGGAAAATCCTGACGCCGGACGTAATTTATTGTCGTCGCCATGTCGCCACGCTTGATCTTTGACCTACTTGTCTCAGATAAATGGCTTCAACAATGAACTTCACGTGCTATGTTTCGCCTGCCTTTCACGATGGGGAAGCACGATGCGGATGGGTCTGGCTATCGATGCGGCATGCGATTTGTCGCAGGCCTTTTTGCAGCAGCACAAAGTTTCCATCATGCCAATCACCGTGCGGGTGGACGGCGAAGTCTTTATGGACGATCGCGAACCTGCCGAGATGCAGCGCTTCATCGATCGTCGCCTCGGTAGCCGTAGCCACTCCGCCGAAACCGTGCCCTGCTCGGTTGAAGAGGTGCAGGACCTGTTCCTGGACAAGCTGGTGCTTGAACACGACTGCATGTTCTGTCTGACCATCATGGCGACGCGCAGTCCGATCAATGAGCATGTGAACCGTGCGAGCTTTGCCATCCTGAAGAATTATCGAAAGATTCGAGAAGCGGCTTCCGTACCCGGGCCTTTCATGATGCGCGTCATCGACACGCGCAATATTTTTGCCGGCTCTGCACCCGCGGTATATGAGGCGGCCCGAATGATCGAGGCCAATGAAGCGCCGGCGGCGATCCGCGAACGGCTGACTTACATAGTCAACAACAGCTACGGCTACATGTTGCCGCGAGACCTTTACTACTTGCGTGCGCGCGCCAAGAAAAAAAACGACCACAGCGTGAGCCTGTTCAGTGCCGTGCTGGGTTCGGCGCTGGATATCAAGCCGCTGCTTCGCGGCTACCGCGGCGAGACCGGCCCGGTCGGCAAGGTCCGCGGGTTCGATCACGGTGCAGAAACGTTGTTCACCTACGCAGCGCAACGCGTGCGTGCCGGCTTGTTAGTGCCCTTTGTGTGTGTCAGCTACGGCGGAGACCTCGGCCTGCTGCCGACGCTGCCAGGCTATGCCGGCTTGCAGGCGGCCTGTCAGGAGTGTGATGTCGAACTGATGGAAGCGCCAATGAGCATCACCGGCATGGTCAACGTCGGCGAAGGCGCGGTGACGCTTGGTTTCGCTGCCGAAGAGCATGTCGCGGATTTCTAGCATTCGGGTATTTCAGCGGCTGGCAGCACAGCGCTGACCATCGCAGAACCAACAGCTCAAAAACCGTAGTTGAGAAACCCGCCATCGACAGCTACGACCTGGCCGGTGATGTAGCTGGCTGCAGGCAGGCATAGAAAGGCAATCGCAGCGGCGACTTCTTCCGGCTCGCCGATACGTTTCAGCGGCGTGCGTTCCAGCACTTCGTCCAGATAATCGACATCGGCCAGCGCTGGTTCCGAACGCTGTGTACGGATGTACCACGGCGCCACCGCGTTCACCCGAATGCCGTCCACCGCCCACTCGGCCGCCAGGTTGCGTGTGAGCTGATGCAACGCGGCCTTGCTCATGCCGTAAGCCGAACCGGTGCGCACATGTGTCACGCCGGACACCGAACCCACGTTGACGATGGCTGCATTCGCGTGCTGCACCAGCTGCGGGTGCGCCAGCCGGCACATCTCGAACGCCGCAAAAACATTCTGCTCGAAGATCTGGCGGTATTCATCGCTGCGATAATCCAGCGTGGCCAGCGGCTGGTTGCCACCCGCATTGTTGACCAACAGGGAGAGTGGCGCACCGAGGTCGGCGATCCAGTCGAAGACCGCCAGACGCTCTTCGGCCTGAGTAAGGTCTGCACCAAAGGCGAGTACCTCGACCTCGGGAAAATCATCGGCCAGCTCTACCATCACCTGTTCGAGGTAATCGGGATCTCGCGCCACCAGCAATAAGTCAGCACCGAGCCCGGCGAGTTCGCGCGCTGTCGCATAACCGATGCCCTTGCTGGCTCCGGTGATCAGTGCGGTATGGCCTTGCAGTTGCCAGGCGTCGATGCGGCTAGTCATGCGCTCAGCTTAAAGCGTCCGCGGCGAACGCGCAGCCTTGATCGAACAGCCTTGCCTGAGTCCACTTACCGCGGGACACTCCACCTATCGACCGCACGCGAGAAACACTGGATGAAGCAGCTCCCGATCCTGCTCTGTGTGGTTGCCCTCGGCGCTTGTTCGAACAAACCGCCCGAGCCCATCGCCAAGGCGCCG
>Ga0302220_10000985_pt1 | contig 22624 bp, 21 predicted proteins | sample II_Palsa_E1_3_FD_194572 | JGI IMG/M metagenome (GOLD analysis project Ga0302220, IMG submission 194572) | Peat permafrost microbial communities from Stordalen Mire near Abisko, Sweden - II_Palsa_E1_3 | ecosystem: Environmental > Terrestrial > Soil > Palsa > Peat permafrost | place: Sweden...
CCGCCACCCGGGACAGCGTGAAGGACCGCCACGCCAGGGCAGCGTGACCACAGAACGTAACCAGAAACCAGTAAGGAACTAATGAGCGGCTGCACTAGAGGCCGAGCTCGGCCTCGAAGCTGCCTTCCTCCAGGCGCTCCCTGACCGCGGTCAGGAACCGGGCCGCGTCGGCCCCGTCCACCAGCCGGTGATCGTAAGTGAGGGCCAGGTACACCATCGAGCGCACCGCGATGACCTCACCGAGGGCCGGGTCGTCGACCACCACGGGGCGCTTGACGACGGTCCCGGTGCCGAGGATGCCCACCTGCGGCTGGTTGATGATGGGCGTGTCGAACAGCGCGCCGCGGCTGCCGGTGTTGGTCAGCGTGAACGTCCCGCCGGACAGCTCATCCGGGCTGACCTGCCCGGATCGCGTCCGCGCGGCCAGGTCGGCGATCTTGCGGGCCAGGCCGCCCAGGTTCAGGTCGCCGGCGTTGTGGATGACCGGCACCATCAGGCCGCGCGCGGTGTCCACCGCGATGCCGAGGTGCTCGGCGTCGTGGTACGTCACCTGGGCGTTGGCCGTGTCGATCACCGCGTTCACCATCGGGTAGGCCTTGAGCGCCTCCACCGCGGCGAGCGCGAAGAAGGGCAGGAAGCTCAGCTTGACGCCCTCGCGGGCCTCGAAGTCAGCCTTGGTCCGGTCCCGGAGCCGGGCGATGGCGGTCACGTCCGCCTCGACCACGGTCGTGAGCTGCGCCGACGTCTGCAGGGACTCGACCATCCGCTGCGCGATCACCTGGCGCGGCCGGGACAGCCGCTGGGTGGTACCGCGCAGTCCCGACGGGACGAGCGCCGGACGGGACGGCGCCGCGGGCCGCGCCGCGCCGTCACCAGCAGGAGCGGCCGACGCCGCGGCGGCGGGCGCGGGCGGTGCGGCAGGCGCGGCGGGCGCTTCGACCGGCCGGGCCGCCTCGGCCTCGCGCCGGGCGCGGGCGGTGTCGAGCACGTCCTGCTTGCGGATACGGCCGCCGACTCCGGTGCCGGACACCGATTCCAGGTCCACGCCGTGCTCGGCGGCCAGCTTGCGGACCAGCGGCGTCACGTAGGGCCCGTCGCCGGTGGGCAGCGGGGTGGGCGTCGTGATCTGTCCGCCCTGGCCGCCCTGGGACTGATACGACGGCTGGGACGGGGCTGGCTGGGACGGGGCCGACGGCTGGGCGGGCGGCGACCAGGCCGGGGCGGGCGCTGGGGCCGGGGCCGGGGCCGGCGCCGGGGCCGGGGAAGCGGAGCCGTCACCGTAACTGCCGCCCTGCCCTGCGGCCGAGCCGTTGCCGGAGGCGGGGGAGCCGGAAGTGTCGCCGCCGTATCCGCCCGGCTCGGCGGCGGCCGGCTCGGCCTGGGAACTGGCCGGGGCCGGGGCGGGCTCAGCCGGACCGCCCGGCGCGCCAGAGCCGTCGGCCAGCACGTCCGCGCCTTCCTCGATCACCGCGAGCTGCGCACCCACCTCAACGGTCTCGTCCTCGCCCACGGCGATGCCCCGCAGCACACCAGCCGCGGGGGAGGGGATCTCGGTGTCGACCTTGTCGGTGGACACCTCGAGCAGCGGCTCATCCGCCTCCACGCGCTCGCCTTCCTTTTTCAGCCAGCGCGTGACGGTGCCCTCGGTGACGCTCTCGCCGAGCTGGGGCATGGATACCGAGACCGACATTGTTCCCGTGACTCCTTCGTTGTCCGCCGCTCACGAAAGCGTGCGGAGGATGGATCCGTGCTTAAGCATGTACGTGCAGGGGCTTGCCGGCCAGCGCCAGCATCGCCTCGCCCATGATTTCCGACTGGGTGGGATGCGGGTGGATCAGCTGCGCCACATCGGACGGCTCCGCGTCCCAGTTGTAGATGAGCTGGCCCTCGGCGATCAGCTCGCCGACCCGGCTGCCGACCAGGTGGATACCCAGCACCTCGCCGGGCGTGCCGTCTTCCTTCACCGCCGCGATGACCTTCGCCGCGCCCTGCGTCTGCAGGATCACGCTCCGGCCGTTGCCGCCGAGCGGGTAGACGAACTCGGTGACCTGGAGGCGGCGCTCAGCGGCCTGGGCCGAGGTGATGCCCACCGAAGCCACTTCCGGCTCGGAGTAGGTGATGCGCGGCACCCCGTCGTAGTCGATCGGGGTGACGTCCAGGCCCCCGATCCGCTCGGCGACCAGGATGCCCTCGGCGAAGCCGACGTGGGCGAGCTGGGGGGTGGCGATGAGGTCGCCCACCGCGGAGATGCCCGGGACGCTCGTCCGGCAGTACTCGTCGACCTTGACGTAGCCGCGCTCCATCTCGACTCCGGCGTCCTCGAAGCCGAGCCCGGAGGAGACCGGGCCGCGGCCGACCGCGACCAGGAGCAACTCCGCGTCGAGCGTCTTGCCCCCGGCCAGCGTGACCGTCACGCCGCCGTCGGTGTGCTTGACGCTCTCGAACCGGGCGCCCAGCTCGAAGGCGATGCCCCGGCGGCGGAACGCCCGCTGCAACAGCTTCGCGCTCGACTCGTCTTCCAGCGGCAGGAGCTGGGGCATCATCTCGACGATCGTCACCTCGGAGCCGAACGACCGCCACACGCTCGCAAACTCGACCCCGATGACGCCGCCGCCGAGGATGATCACCGAGCTGGGTACCCGCCCGTAGCGCAGCGCGTCATCGCTGGAGATGACCCGCTCGCCGTCGATGTCCAGGCCGGGCAGGCTCCGCGGCACCGAGCCGGTGGCCAGCACGATGTGCTCCGCCTCGTAGACCGTGTCCCCCACCTGGACCTGGGTCGGTGAGACCAGCTTGCCGTAGCCCTCGATGGTGTCGATCTTCCGGCTGGCGATCGTCGACTGCAGGCCCTTCCAGAGCCGCTCGACCACCTTGTTCTTATAGGCCAGCACGCCCGGGATGTCGATGCCCTCGAAGCTGGACCTGACGCCGAACGCTTCGCTCTCCCGCGCCTGGTCGGCGATCTCCGCGGAATGCAGCAGTGCCTTGGTGGGGATGCATCCCTTGTGCAGGCAGGTCCCTCCGACCTTGTCCTTCTCGATCAGTGCCACCCGCTTGCCCAGCTCGGCAGCACGCAGCGCGCAGGCGTACCCTCCGCTGCCGCCGCCCAGCACGACGATGTCGTAGCCGCCCTCTGCCACGGAACGCTCCCTATCTGTCATTCAAAGTTGCTTCCATCATTTCACCCGGGCAGGACCGCCCGAAGGCGCGCTTCCGCAGCGCGTGCCGCCCTACCGGAGTGAGTCTGCCCATCCGGGGCGCCCTTACCCCGGCGTTTGCCGCCACGGTCACTCCGCCGTGAGCTTGCCGTCCGCGAGGTCCTCCGCGATTCGCACCAGCGCCCGCGTCGCTGCGCCGGTGCCGCCGCGCGGGGTGTAACCGTACGCGTCCGACTCGTTGAAGGACGGCCCGGCGATGTCGAGGTGCGCCCACGGCACGTCCGCGGGGACGAACTCCCGCAGGAACAGGCCCGCGACCAGCATGCCGCCGCTCCGGTCGCCCGACACGTTGGCCAGGTCGGCGACGGCCGAGTCCAGGCCCTTGCGCAGCTCGCTGGGCAGCGGCATCGCCCATGCGGCTTCGCCGGCCTGGGTAGAGGCCGCGGCCACCTCGGCGGCCAGCGCGTCACCGTTGGACATCACGCCGGCCACGCGGGGGCCGAGCGCGACGAGCTGCGCCCCGGTGAGCGTCGCGACGTCGATGATCAGGTCGGGGGAGTCGTCTGCCGCTCGGGCCAGCGCGTCGGCCAGGACGAGCCGCCCCTCGGCGTCGGTGTTCAGCACCTCGACCGTCTTGCCGCCGTGGATGGTGATCACGTCCGACGGCCGCTGTGCGGACCCGCTCGGCATGTTCTCTGCCAGCGGCAGGTAGCCGACCACGTTGAGGGCGGGCCGCAGCACCGAGATGGCCTGCAGCGCGCCGAGCACCGCGGCGGCCCCGCCCATGTCCGACTTCATCCATTCCATCGACTTCGGCGGCTTGAGCGACAGCCCGCCGGAGTCGAAAGTGATGCCCTTGCCCGCGAGGACCAGCGTCCGGGTGGCGTTGGGGTGACTGTATTCCAGCCGGACCAGCCGGGGCGGGTGCACCGAGCCCTGGCCGACGCCGAGGATGCCGCCGTAGCCGCCGGCCGCCAGCTCCGCCTCGTCCAGCACCTCGATCCTCAGCCCGCAGGCGGCGGCGACCCGCTCTGCCTCGGCCGCGAAGGTCACCGGGACCAGGTCCGACGGGCCCGTGTTGACCAGGTCGCGGACCAGGGTCACGGCGTCGGCGAGGATCTGCGCGCGGTCCGCGGCCGCCTGCGCCTCAGCCCCGGGCACGGCGGTCAGCAGCGTCAGCGCCGCGTCGGTGCTGACGCCCGTGGTCCGGTAGCGCCGGAACGCGTACCCGCCGAGCAGCGCGCCGATCGCTACGGCCTCGATCTCGGCGGTGTCGCGGGCCGGCAGGGCCAGCGCGATGCGGCGCTTCCCGTTGCCCGGGACGTGGCCGTTGCCGCCGTCCTCCCGCGGGGCGGCGAGGCCGACGGGCCGGGCCGCGGTCAGCACCCGGACGGCCGCACCCGCCGCGCGCCGCAGCGTCTCCGGATCGAACTGCTCATCCGGGCTGCTGCCGCCCGCGCCGGGGGCGCCCAGCCCGACGGCCACGATGACCGGTGCCGGGAGCTGCCCGGCCGCCGGGATCTTGGTGATCTCCTCGGCCCGGCCGGTCGCGTCGAGCGCGGTCAGCAGGTCCGTCAGGGTGCCGCCGAGCGCGTCATCGACGTCCGCAGAACCGGGGGCGGGCCGCGGGCCGTCAGCCGCCTGGACCACCCCGACGATGAGGGCGTCCGCCTCGAGGTCGCGGGCCGATGTCTCGCTGGTGTGAATCGTCATCCTCACCCTGCCGATGCTAGTGCCTGACCCGGTGCGCGCCCGCCATGGCTGCCGGGGCATCAGGGCTGCTCCGCCGCCTGCTGCGATGAAATCCGGCGCGTGCGGGGGAACGGCATGACACGGGCTGGCGTGCCGCATGCGCTGGCAGGGGGCAGATGCCGACAGAGCGGCGCCTGGGACCAGCGGGACGACTGGCGCATTGCTGAATTAGACCTTATTTCACTACAGCGCTAACTACCCAAGCCCCGCACAAATAGCCACACCATTCCCCGCATTAACCCTTGTTCCCGTCGCGCCGGCCAGGCACCGGACCGCGGCCGCGTGCTGCGGCTGCTGTTCAGCTGGCCGGGATATTTCGGCACGAGCCGCGCGGCTGCTTCGCCCTGGCCGTTTTGCCCTGGCCGTGCTGAGGAGTCGATGACCTTACCTGCCCGGCTATTGTCGAACCGGTAGCCGCCAGCCTGGAGGTTCCGTGAACGAGCTCGCCCTCGCCCTGACCGTTTTCGTGGCCTGCGCGGTGGAGGCCATCGAGGCCCTCACGATCGTGCTCGCGGCCGGCCTGACCCGGGAGTGGCGGTCCACCTTTCAGGGCATGGCGGCCGCGCTGGTCGTGCTGGCCGTCGTGGTCGCTGTGCTCGGCCCGGCGCTCACCCTCATCCCGCTCGGCGCGCTGCGGCTGGTGGTCGGCGCGCTGCTGGCCATCTTCGGCATCCAGTGGCTGCGCAAGGCGATCCTGCGCGCCACCGGGCACAAGGCGCTGCACGACGAGGCCAGCGCCTACCTGCGCGAGGTGGCCGCGGCCGAGCACGCCGCCCGCGAGTCGCGGCGCGGCGTCCGGGACTGGTACGCCTTCACCCTGTCGTTCAAGGGGGTGCTGCTGGAGGGCCTCGAGGTCGTGTTCATCGTCCTCACGTTCGGGACCAACCAGGGTCACATCGGGGTGGCGGTCCTCGGCGCCGCGGCGGCGGTGCTGGTCATCGCCGGCGTCGGGGTAGCGGCCCGCGCCCCGCTGGCCCGGGTCCCGGAGAACGCGATGAAGTTCGCGGTCGGCATCATGCTCACCTCGTTCGGTACGTTCTGGGGCGCTGAAGGCGCCGGGGTGCACTGGCCGGGCAATGACGCGTCCCTGCTCGGGGTGATCGCCGCGGTAGCTCTCGTCTCGCTCGGGTACACGGCCGTGCTTGGCCGCGGCGGGCCCGGTGCCGCTGAGCCCGCCGGGGCGGCTCGGCTGCCGGGGGAGACGGTGAGCTGACCATGCGCGTGCCGGCCCCCAGCGGTAACCGTCCCACGGAGGTGAAACGTTGAGCAGGCTTCGTTCAGCCTGGGATTTTGGCTACGACTTCGTGGTCGGCGACGACTGGCGCGGCGCGGTGGTCACCGTGACGGCCCTTATCGTCACCGCGCTGCTGGTGCACCTGGCCCACGTCAACGCCTGGTGGCTGCTGCCGGTCTGCGTACTCGCCGCGCTCGGCTGGTCGCTGCGCCGCGCCGTCGCGGAAAAGGGATAGCGACGGCGCGGCGCAGCGCGAGCGGCTAACTGTTGTAGATCGTCCCGACGCTGCGGCTCGTGCCAGGCCGCGCTCCGGCGGCGCTCAGCTCATCGCGGTGACGATCAGGCAGGCGGCCGTGGCCGTCTCGACCAGGGCGCCCAGCACGTCGCCGGTGATCCCGCCCAGCCGCCGGACGGCGTGCCAGGCCAGGACCAGGGCGACGAGCAGGCCCACCGCCTCGGCGACCGGCAGGATCCACTCGACCGGCACCGCGGCGACCGCGGCGGCCAGGTAGATCCCGCCGATGGTGACCGCCAGCACGCCCGCGGTGATCAGCGCCGGCACGACCGGGGGCACGGTCCCGGCCACCAGCGCGCCCAGCCCGTCGGCCCGGGCCGCGGGCACCCCCGCGCGGCACGCCCACGTCAGCGCGAGCCGGCCGGTCACCGCCGCCACGATCACCGCGGCCGGGCCCCGGCCGGCCGCGTCAGCCTGGGTCAGCCCCGCGACCTGCAGCAGCAGGGTCAGGACCAGGGTGACCACGCCGAACGGGCCGATGTCCGAGCGGCGCATGACCTCGAGCGCGGCCGGGGCAGGCCGCCGGCTGCCCAGCCCGTCGGCCAGGTCGGCGAGCCCGTCCAGGTGCAGCGCGCGGGTCAGCACCGCCAGCGAGCCCACCGACAGCACCGCCGCGACCAGCGATCCGGTATGCAGCAGGTGGTCGCACACGTACAGCACGGCGGCGGCCAGCACGCCGAGCAGCAGTCCCACCACCGGGGCCCAGGCCATGGCCTGCCCCGCGGTCTGCCGGGACGGCCCGGCCAGAGCGGCATCCGGCGCGGCATCCGGCGCGGCTGAATTCCGCGGGCCCGCGGAGCCACCGCCGGCCGCGGGCAGCACGCTGAGCAGGGTGATCGAGAGCGTGAGTCCATCACGGCGCATGGCGGTTCACCTTAGGGCCCCAGCCCGGCCCGGTTACACCCTTCCGCCGCCCGTAAGAAACACGTACTATCTCAACTATGGCGGAATGGTGGTCAATTGAGGTCTTTCACGCCGACCTGCCCGCCCGGCGCTGGAAGGATTCGTACGAGGACGCGCTGATCGAGGCGGCCCTCGCGAACGGGGTACTGGAGTGGGAGTGGCACGAGCACCGCACCGGTGTGGTCCTGGAGCTCAAGTTCCACGATGACGCCGCGTGGGAAGCGTTCCGGGCCCTGCCCGCCGTCCGGGCCGCCCTCGACGCGGCCCCCGACCCGGTGAACGGGCTGATCATCTACCGTGGCCGCGGCGGTTCCTCCGGTGCCCGCCGGCCCCGGCGGCGCGGCCCCAAGCCGAGCGCGGGAGCACTGGCCCGCACGCAGCCCGAGGAAGAGCGGCGGCTGGACGTCACGGAAGCCAGCCCGCCGGAGTCCCCGGATCTTGTCCGGACGGGCGCGCCGGGCACCGCGCCACCACCCGGATTGTGACCTGGCGGGGCAGGTCGTTTCCCCTGCCGGGTGAATCCATGGCCCGGCACAGGGCAGGATGGAAGCATGAGGGATACACGAGTCTCGGCCGACGACTTGCGCGCCGCGATCGAGCGGACCGGTTACTACCCCGGACTGGTCACTGACGCCGTCTGGTCCGCGCTCGGCCCCGAGCCCGTCCAGGCCTACGTGGTCCAGCACGATGCGATCTTCGATCCGGGCATGGAGGTACGCCGCCACATCACGGTGCTGGCGCTCACCCCGACCCGGCTGATCTACTCCCACACCGACGAGCATCCCGCGGAGGAGCCCGACACCCGGGCGCAGGCGGAGACCAGCACCGAGGCGGTCCGGTTCTCCCGCGTCTCCTCGGTGGCGGTGACCCGGGTGGTGCCCGACCCCGGGACCTACATACCTGGCGTGACGATGCCGAGCGAGGTTGTGCTCACCGTCGGCTGGAACGTGCTGTCGCACGTGGAACTGGAGCCCGCGCACTGCGGCGACGAGAACTGCGAAGCCGACCACGGCTACATGGGCACGATCACCGCCGACGACCTGACGCTGCGGTTCAGCGAGGCGGCCGACGGCGAGGATGGCGTCCGCCAGGTGCTCGCGTTCGCCACCGCCCTCGCGGACGCGACGGCAGGAACCGGCCGCTAGAGTAACCGTGCCGGGCGTCCGGGTGGCTGCGGGACGTGGTCAGGTCATGACGCCGGGTCCCGCAAATGAGGGCATAACTGGGCACGCTGATGCGCATAGTGCGCTTGAGGTGTATTGCCATTACGCTCCTTTAAATGGCAGCATGTCCCGGCAGCAGCCAAGTGCTCGCGCGGCTGGCTGGCCCGAAGCAGTACGGCAGGCAAAGGACCACCTCCGCATGACCGCCGAGCCGAGAAGCGCGCCCCTCGTACCGTCCTACGGCCACCGGACGCTCGCCGAGCTCGGGGCCTCGATTCTGGCCTCGGTGGGGGGCTCCGGAAACAACGTCCTCGGGCTGCCGGAGGTCCCGCGGGTTTGCCTGCTCGTCGTGGACGGGCTCGGCTGGGAGCTGCTGCGGGCCCACCCCGCCGCGGCGCCGTTCCTGTCCGAGCTGGCCATGAACGCCCAGCCGCTCGCGGCCGGGTTTCCCGCCACCACCGTGACCAGCCTGACGTCACTGGGCACCGGCACCCCGCCGGGGCAGCACGGGATGCTCGGCTACCAGGTCGCCGTCCCGGGTGAGCACTGGCTGCTGAACGGCCTGCGCTGGGACAGCCGGATCGAGCCGGAGGACTGGCAGCCCCGGCAGACGATCTACGAGCGTGCGGTGGCCGCCGACATCGCGGCGTACTACGTGGCGCAGCGGGCGTTTCGCGTGTCGGGGCTGACCCGCGCCTCCAGCCGCGGCGCACGGTACGTTGCCGCGGACAGCATGGGGTCTCTGGCCGGGGAGGCCGCGGCCGTGCTGGAGGACGCCGACAACGCAATCGTGACGGTCTACCACGGCGACCTGGACGCGACCGGGCACGTCCTCGGGGTCGGGTCCTACGCCTGGTACTACCAGCTGGCGCACGTGGACAAGCTGGCCGAGCAGATCGCCGGCGCGCTGCCCAGCGACACCGCCCTGTACATCACGGCCGACCACGGCATGGTCGACGTGCCGCCCGAGGACCGGATCGACGTCGACGAAGTGACCGAGCTGTGGCAGGGCGTCGAGCTGCTGGGCGGGGAGGGGCGCGCCCGGCACGTATACGCCCAGCCCGGCGCCGCCGCCGACGTCCTGGCCGCGTGGCACGAGATCCTCGGCCGCCGGGCCTGGGTCGTCTCCCGCGACGAGGCCATCAAGGACGGCTGGTTCGGCCCGGTCGACCCCGCCATGACCGCGCGCATCGGCGACGTGATCGCCGCCCCCGCCGGCAACTGGGCGATCGTGGCCACCCAGTCCGAGCCGCGGGAGTCTTCGCTGGTCGGCATGCACGGCTCGCTGGCGCCCGCGGACCAGCTCGTCCCGCTGCTGACCCTGCCGGTCAACTGATAGGCGCGATCGGCCGCGTCGTTCCGTTTCCTGCGCGCCGGGCGGTGCTCGGTAACGGCTGCCGGCCTTAAGGCGGCGGCGAGTACGCCCACTCGGCGGCTGGTGGTGAGGCGGCTGCGGGACGTGCCGATGTAGGTGCCGGAGGTCGGGGCGACGTCGCTGTAGTCGCGACCGGTCGCCACCGTGACATAGCCACTGTCCGCCCGGCGGCCGTTGCAGGGATCGAAGGGCACCGCGATCGCGTCGTGTGCCCGCGGCATGATGACCTCCACCCACGCGTGGGTACCGCCCTGGCCGAGCAGATGGCCGGAGACATAGCGGGCCGGCAACCCGACGATGTGACAGAGCGCGAGCATCACGTGGGCTGAGTCCTGGCAGACTCCCCGGCCCCCGGCCAGGGCCTCGGCGGCCGTCGTCCGCACCGAGGTGGCACCGTCCTCATAACGGATGGCGTCGTGGACCAGGGCGCAGATCCGCTCGGCGGTCTCCAGGGACGGTTCGGCGCAGCCGCGCAGGCCGGTGGCCAGGTCGCGCAGCCGGTCGTCGGCGCCGGTGAGCCGGGTGGGCCGCAGCAGGCCGGGACTGTTCAGGGCCGCCGCCGGAACGACGGTTGGCCCGTGGTCCCGGATGCGCTCGATGACGGCGGCGAACCGGAACTCAGCGGTAACCGCCACGTGTTCGGCGCGGAGCAAGGCGATGACGTTGCCGCGAGCGTCCCGGCGCAGGCGCCGTTGGGCCGCGGGACCGTGCACTTCCAGCCGGTGCGCGCGTCGGTACTGGTCGCCATGGCGGCGGGGCGGCACGACGACCAGCCGGTGCCGCAGCGATCTCACCGGCGCGTCGTAGTCGTAGCGGAAGCTTTGCTCGAGAACGTAGGTGACGTGCCCGGCGTTATCAAGGTTCACCGCGCGGTGATCAAGCAGGGGTGCCTTGAGCACCCCGGAGTCGAGCATTATCCGGTCCCTCCCCGCCTTCCGGCCTGGGCCCATTGCTTCGAGGCGTGCTGCGGGCCGCCGGAATCCATCCAACTCATCGTCCCCGCGAGGTGTTTCACTGCTGTTAACGCACTCAGGCGGTCTATATACCCAGTCGTCACGAAACAACCAAACGATGATTGGGCTCGCGTCCAAGCAGTTGCGCACTCTCGGGACTACTCGGGACTACTCGGGACCATGAGCAACTGACCGCTGGGGACTACTCGGGACTATCAGCAACTGACGCCAGTCACCGGGATCACCTCAAGAGCGGTCCCGCTATCCCGGCTGGGTGTCGCTGGGCAGTTTGACCAGGACCACGGGGCACGATGCGCCCGCCGAGCAGCGCAGGCTTACCGCCCCGACCAGCAGGCCCCGGAAGGTCGACCGGCCGCGGACGCCGACGACGAGCAGGTTCGCGTCATTCGACGCCGTGATGAGCGACTCGGCTGGATCGCCCTCGGCCACCAGCGTCCGCAGCGGAACCCGCGGCGACGGTGCCACCGCGCTCACCGACTCGGTGAGCAGCTCTGTGCCCGCCTTCTGCATCTCCTCCCGGTCGAACGCCCCCGGGATCGACATGAACGGCATCTGCCAGGCGAAGATGGCGGTCACCTCGCCGTGGTGCGCTTCGGCCTCGGCGAGCGCGAAGCGCAACGCGGCCTGGGCGTGCACCGAACCGTCCACGCCGACCACCACCCGGTACGTCATGCCGTCGCCTCCCGCTGCCGACGCGCCCTGACGGCCGGCGGGGCGAGCGCGTCCGCCGACAGCTGTTCGAGGGTCTTGCCCTTCGGCTCGGGCAGCAGCCCGATAGTGAGCAGCATGCCGACGGCGGCCACGACGCCGGCGATGACCTCCGCGCCTCTGAGCCCCAGCGAGGAGGCGAGCATGTCGGGGAAGAGGAAGGCGCCGGCGAACGCGCCCATCTTGCCGGCTCCCGCCGAGATGCCGTGCGAGGTGGTCCGCACCTGCACCGGGAAGATTTCGGCCGGGTAGATGAACGTCGTCGTGTTCGGGCCGAACTCGGTGAAGAAGTAACTGATCCCGTACAGCAGCACGAACGGGGCGACGTTGGCGCTGACCGCCGGGAGGAGCCCGATCAGCAAGAACATCAGCGCCATCATCCCGAATCCGAGTATCTGGATGGTCTTCCGCCCGGTCTTGTCGAGCAGCAGGATGGCGACCACGTAGCCGGGTATGGCGAACACGGCGAAGATCGCCAGCTGGAGGAGGGTGTTTTCCAGCAGCGACGCGTGCGCGTTGATCAGCTTGAGCACCTCGGGCGAGGAGATCGTGTTGCCGTAGTAGCAGAAGTCCAGCAGTGCCCAGCAGACCGCCGTGCCGATGAGCCACAGCATCATGCGGCGGCTGCGGGCCAGGATCGCGAAGCCCCCCAGCGCGCTCTGCGGGTTCCTCGCCTTCGACTCCGCCGCCGCCCTCGGGGGCGGCGCCGCGCCGGTCGCGGTGGCGATCGCGGCCTCGGCCTCGTCGGATGCGCCGCCCGCCATCGCGAACCGCGGTGTCTCATGGATCTGGCGGCGCAGGTAGAACACGGCCAGGCCCGGGATGGCGCCCAGCGCGAGCAGGATCCGCCAGGTGTAGTCGTCCGAGAGGCCCGAGCCGAGCAGGATGGAGGCGATCAGCGGCCCGAAGATAAGGCCCGCCCCCTGCATCGAGAACACCAGCCCGACCATCCGCCCCCGGGACTGCTTGCCCGAGTACTCGCTCATGATCGTCGCGGAGACCGGGTAGTCACCGCCGATGCCGATGCCCAGGATGATGCGGCAGACCAGCAGGAAGACAAAGCCCTGCGCGAATGCGGAGGCCAGGGCCCCGATGGCCAGGATCAGGACCTCATAGCCGTAGATGCGCTTGCGCCCGAGGATGTCGGCGATGCGCCCGAAGACCAGGGCGCCGACCGCGGAGGCGAGGAGCGTAGCGGAGTTGAGCCAGGAGACCTCGCCGGTCGACAGGTGCCACTCGGTCTTGAGCAGGGCGACGACGATGCCGATCACGAACAGGTCGTACGCATCGGTGAAGAAGCCCATGCCCGAGATGAACATGATCTTCAACTGGAACCGCGTAATTTTGGAGTCATCGAGTGTGGCGAACGCGTCGGGTTCTGACGCTGGGGCCGTGATGTCACTCATGGCGCGACAGTAAGTTGGCGTACGCGACCCGAAAACGTATGCACGGTGGTAATTCGGTAAACACTGGTTAACGGTTACGGTGACATTTTCACTGGTCAGCTGGTGCAAACGGGCCGGAATTGCGGCGCGCCGTGCGGATGAGCAAGGTGAGTTCACCGCTCGCCCCCGGCCAGCATGTCCCGAAAATCTGACCGCCTTTTTACCGGCTGAGGTGTTCCTGCAGGGCCTCCAGCGGGCCATCCCAGTCGCGGGCCAGCGCGGCCAGGAACTGTTGCGCCACTTGCATCGGGGCGGAACGGAGCCGGTATCGCACCCGGCGCCGCTCGCCGGGTTCGGCCGTCACCAGGCCCGCCTCGGCGAGCAGAGCCAGGTGCTTGGCGATAGCCTGCCGCGTGATCGGCAGGCGCCCAGCCAGGTCAGTAGCCGTAGCGGGACCGCCCGACGCCAGTGCGGCCAGGATGGCGCGCCGGCTCGGGTCCGCCAGGGCGACGAAGACCTGTTCGGCGATCGCTTCGGCATCAGGCAACATCGAGATAGTCGACCAGCTCGCCCAGTTCCTTCGCCCAGCCCCGGGTGTTGCCGTCGAAGGCCGTGCGGTGGACGTCTTCCGGTACCTGCGCGAAGCCGCTTTCGGTCACGGTGAGCCGGGTGCCCGTACCGGTTGCCTCGAGGGTGAACTCGACATAGGTGCGGCGCGGATCGTCGTCGGGCAGGCCGAAGATGGGCCAGGTGAAGCCGAACACCGTCGGCTCCTCCACCCGTTCGATCCGCATGTCGACGGTGTGGCCGTCGGTCCACGTCATCTGGGCCGATCCGCCCGGACGCAGATCGATCGTAGCCTGGTTGCCGAACCAGCTGCCCAGGCCCCGGGCCGTGGTGAGGGCCGCCCACACCTCGGCCGGCGGGTGGGTGATCTCGACGACCCGCTCGATGCGATCGGGGAATCCCATGACGGCCTCCGTTAGTAGCAACTGATCGGTTGCAATACTATTGCAACCGATAGATTGCGTCAAGGGCCGGATCACCAGCGGGCGGGCGCCAGTGGCCCGGTCACCAGCGGGAGCGCCGCGGTCTGCGGTGACGCAAAGCTGCGGGGACCGGCCCGCCTGGAGCCGGCGGGGCCAGCTCGTGGCGGCCGGTGCGGGCGAGCCAAGTGAGGGCGCCAGCGATGAGCGCGAAGCTGGCCGGCTGGGGGCCGGCCACGGCCAGCGCGCCGGCGCTGACCCCGGCGGCGACGGCCGTCCGGAGCACGAGGACGGCCGGGCGGCCCCGGCGGAACCGGCTCCAACCGCGAGGCGCGGCGGCCAGGTCGGCGAAGGCTTCCCGGCGCCCATCCAGCGTGCGCAGCGTCGTATAGGCCGCGGCCGCCGCGCTGAACCGGGCCCGGTCACCGCCGTCGGCGCGGTCCGGATGGACGGCGGCGGCGATCCGGCGCCAGGCCGCGCGGACGTCATCGTCAGTCACATCCGGCCGGGCCGCCAGCCCGAGGATCGCGAACGGATCGGGCCCGCTCACCGTGCCTCCCGGCCGAATACCTCGTCCAGGAACGCGCTCAGCTGCACCGGCGGCCGTGCCGACGGTGCATGGCCAGCCGATGCAGCAGGGGCAGCCGGTGCGGCCGGAGCCGCCGGTATGCCGCCGCCGGGATCTGGGGCGCCGGCATCTGCGCCGCCAGCATCTGTGGCACCAGCGGCGGCCATCGGCAGCGTGTCGTCGGCCGCCGGCCGCGGCAGCGGGAACTGCGTCCGGCGACCGGCGCGGGGCAGGGCCGCGGGCGCGGCGACCAGCCGTTTCACCTGAACGTAGGTCGCACCGCCCTGGTACACGTAGGCGGCCTGGCCCACGCCGAGCCCGCGTACCAGGTCTGGGTCCACCACCGGCATGAGCTGCACCCGGGAACTGCCCTCGTCGCTCCACCGGGCCGCGGTGATCATCGTGGCGGCGACCGGTCCCGTGGTGGCCGAGGGCGCCCCCACCAGCCGCCGGGTGCTGTCGACGTACTTCCTGGTCCCGGCGAGCCCGACGACCGGATCCGGGTAGGGCGTGCGGAGCAGCCAGATCCCGCCTTCGGCGGTGGCCGCGATCCGGTACCGCTCGTCCTCATCGGCGGCCAGCCCGGGCCACGACTGTGCCGAGACCTGCACGGCCAGTCCCAGGGACCGGGCCCGCTCGTACAGCGCCCAGATCGGCAGCCGGCGCGCGACGGCGCTGAACTCGTCGACGGCCAGCAGCACGTCCGCGTCCCGGCCCGGGCCGGTGATGTAGCTGGCCAGCATGTCCACCAGCGCCCGGGCCTGAGCCTCGGCCACCGAGGTTTCGGCCGTGCCCTCCAGGATGCAGTACCAGGCGTCCGCGTCCGCGAAGCTGCCCGCGGGCTCGAAGCCGGTCCCGAGCCGGCGCCACAGGCTGCGGAACCGCAGCGCCACGTCGGGGATCAGGTGGGCGCCGGAACGCAGCGCCGCGAGCGCGTCGTCATCGCCGCCGGCGTAGGCGGTCGCGAGCCAGGCAGCGTCGAGCCGGCCCAGGAAATCCGCCGAGTCGGCCGGCGGGGCGGGCGGCGCGTGCACGGCCAGCGCCACGATCGCCTCCATCACGTCGGTGTAGTAGGCCGCCGCGCCGTGCCCGTGCTCGATCAGGTCGAGCAGGGTGGTGGTCAGCCGTCCCGGCGGCAGGTCCCACAGGGACAGGTTCGCGTCGTCCGGCCAGATCGCCGTGGCCCGGGCGCCCGCGTCCCGCAGCACCCGGCGCGCCCGGTCCGCGATCCGGCGTGAATCGGCGCCGCCCTTGCAGTCGAGCACCACAAGCAGCGGGCGCCGCCCGGTCCCGGCCGCCTGCCGGCTCAGCGCCGTCGCCATGAACCCGGCCCAGAGCCGGAGCAGCAACGTCGTCTTCCCGGTGCCGGTCGTGCCGATTACCACCTGGTGCGAGCGCAGCCGGGAGTAGGGGAGAGCGGCGATGGGTTTCGCCGGATGCCGTACCGCCCGGATCGTGCCGCCGATGACCACGTCCCCGTTCCGGTAGGTCAGCGGGACCGAGCCCGGTGCGGCGATGCGGGCCCGGGCGCTGCGGGCCTGGCGGCGCCACTGGCGCCGGTCGAAGCTGATCGCCGAGCCGGGGGACAGGCCACCGGTGCCGGTCTCCATCCGGTAGATCCGGACCGCCCAGGCCAGGCCGCCCGCCAGCAGGCCGAGCGGGACCGCAGCCGGGGCGATCATGACGGCGGCCTGCGCCACATGCCCGGACACGCCCAGCCGCCACATGCTCAGCCACGCGTCGTAGGGCGCGCCCGCCACCCGGTACCAGCGCGGGCCGGACGGTACCCCCGGTGAGCCCGGGGCGGACAGCGCGGCCGCCGCCAGCCACACCGCCAGCATCGGCAGGCACCACAGCGCCGCGCCGTAGAGCCGCCGGGGCGGCCAGCCGCAGGCCCAGGCGGTCACTGCCGCGCCCGCCGCGACGAGCGACACGGGGGCCGCCGCGATGATCACTGCCGCGGCAGCCATCACCTTGATCAGCCGCCACAGCGTCCGGGCCGCGGCGCGCAGCAGCAGGAGGGCCACGTACTGGCGGATCAGCATGCCCGCTCCCCGCCGGTCCCGGCCGACCCGGTCCAGGGTGCCCCGGCGGCGTCCGGAGCAACGGTCAGGGCGGCGTGCCGGGGCAGGTCCCGGACCTCGATCCGGGCCGCCAGCGGGCCGAGCGCGTCGCAGGCCCGCAGCACGGTGGGCCGGGCTCCGGCCGAGCAGACGTACAGGACCCGGGCGTGCCGAGCCGGGCGGCCAGGTACCGCGGTGTCGGCGGCCGCGCAGCCGTAGTCGCCGGTCCGGGACAGTAGCTCCCGCATGACCGAGGTGGTCCGGCTGACCGTCTTGCGGGTCACTTCCGCCTCGATGGCCCAGCATTCCCCGGCCCACGGCACCGCCGTGCCGTCCGGCCAGTGCACCTCGCCGTCCGGCAGATGCTCCCGCAGTCCGGCCCGGCTGCCTGCCCGGACCCGCAGCCGGCGCTCGCTGCGCCAGAACGCCCCCGCCTGCTGGTATTCCGCCCTGGCCGCTAAGGCCAGCCGCACCGCGGCGACCGCGCGGGTGTGCGCGAGCCGGGACAGCGCGGGGGAGATGGGCGGGTAGTGCAGGCCGCACGCCGCCAGCCCGGCGCGGGTCAGCCAGACCCAGGAGGGCCCGGGCCCGAACCGGCCGGACTCCGCATACCCGAGCCGCCGCCAGCGGGTCGCGGCGGCGCGGGCACGCGGAACGGTGCCGCCGAGCACGACGGCCAGCAGGTCGACCTGTGCGGCGTACATCTCGGCGATGAAGAGCATGCCGTCAATGTCCCGGTCGCCGAGCCCGCGCGGGCCCGTGCTCGCGGGACCGCTGGGCCGCTCGCGCACCGTCATAAGTGAAGGACATATTTCTCCGGATCCACCCCTTGCGTGCGGTGTTCCGTCTTTCGAAATCCTTACGGGCGCAGCGGGTGCCGGGACGAGCGCCAGCCGTGAGCCGGCCGCCTGGGCCAGCCGCGGGCCGGCCGCGTGGTCGGCGCCTGGGCCCGGTTCGAGCCCGCCATGGCGAAGCGCGCCTGGCCGTCGAGCTGGCGGGCCATCATCTGGGTCTGGTGACCGTCAGGGTCCGGCGACGTATCTGGCCGTGCACGAGGCGATCGCGTGAAGTGTCAAGGCCAAGACCGCCCGGTGGCAGCGCAGGTTCGTGGCCTGTCATCGCCGCACTCGGCAAAGCGGTGCCCGCCTGTAAGGTCACTGTCGACCAGCTCAGCCTGGTGGTCCAGAACGGCCCGGAACCGCTGTGGGACTGGCATCCAGTGGGGGGCCGCCCGCCTACTGGGGCACGTCACGGCGTCTATGGACCACAGCCTTTAGGGCACTGGGCAGGCGCCGCGGATTTCATCGAGGGCGCGGCTGACCCGCAGGTCCGGGCGGAGCTCGCTGCGACCCGGGACCGGCTGGCGCTGCCGCCGGAGGCGGTCGCCCGGACGATCGCGTTCGCAATCGCGCAGCCGGCCGACGTCAACGTCAACGAGATCGGGCGTGGGCGGTCAGAGTGGCCGGGACCAGTTCTGGCCGATCAGGTCCTGGCCGAAGCTCCGGTGCGGCGCCTCGTCCACCAGCCTGAAGTCGGCCCGCTCGTAGATCCGCCGGGCCTCGGCCAGCACGCTGTTGGTCCACAACATGATCTCCCGGTAGCCGGCTGCCCGCGCGAACCGGAGGCACTCCTCCACCAGCCGGGCGCCGATCCCGAGCCCGCGAGCCGACGCGTCCACGTACAGCAACCGGAGCTGGGCCACCTCGTCGCTTTTGCGAACGCAGAACACCGACCCAGCCGGCTCGGCATCCACCTCGGCGATCCAGGCCGCTTCCCGCTTCGGGTCGCGGTGCTCGGCGTAATCGGCGACGATCCGCGCCACCATTGCCTCATACGTCCCGTCCCACCCGTACTGCTGCGTGTATCCCGCGGTCTGGGCCTGCACCACCCAGCCCAGCTCGCCCGGCCGGGGCGGCCGCAGGACGTAGGAGCGCGGCTGGTCCGCGCCCGCAAGCACCCCGGTGACCTCCCGGATGCCCGCGAGCAGCCGCCGCCGCGCGGGGCCGCTCAGGCCGGCCAGCAGGGTGCCGATCTGCCGGGCCGCCTGGGTGTCCAGCCCGGCCTGGATGGTGCGGCCCGCCTCGGTGAGCGCGATCACCTGGCGACGGGCGTCGGCGCCGGAACGTTCCCGGGTGATGAGCTGGCCGGCTTCGAAGCTGGCCAGGATCCGGCTCAGGTAACCGGCGTCGATGTCCAGGCTCCGTCGCAGCTGTGCGACCTCGATCACCTCACGCTGCCCCAGCTCGAAGATCAGCCGCGCCTCAGTCAGCGAGTACGGCGAGCCGAGATAGCCGCCGCGCAGCACGCCGATCACGTTGGTGTAGAGCCGGTTGAAGGCCCGCATCGCCGCCACCGCGTCGCCGGTGACCGGCTGAGGTCCCGCGTCGCCGGTGACCGTCACGTCGCCTCCCTGGTCATGCTTGACGATCCATTGCCAAAGTCAACGATATGGCTGACGCGCGCAACTGGTCAACGGCCGCTGGAGGTGACCTGGGAGTTCGCGTGAAGGCCCGACGCGGCGGAGAATTGAGGCATGCCTCTGCCCCCCGCGCCTCAGGCCCTGCGTCGGCCTGCCCGCTGGGGGGCCCTGCTGGCCGGTGCACTGCCGCTGCTGGCCTTCCCGGCTCCTAACCTGTCGGTGCTCGCCTGGTTCGCGCTGGTGCCGGGCCTGCTGCTGATCAGCCGCTCGCCGTCGGGGCGTGAGGCAGCGGTACGGGGCTGGTGGCTGGGCTGCGGCTACTTCGTGGCCGCGATGTGGTGGCTGGCCCCGGAGATCGGGCCCGCCGTGCTGATCGTCGCGGTCGTATTCGGTGTCCTGATGGCACCGTTCGGCGCCGTGGTGTGGCGGCTGCTGCGGCCGCCGGCCAGCGTGCACCGGGCGCTGGCAGCGTTGGTGGTCGTGCCGAGCTTCTGGCTGGTAACCGAGTGGATCCGGTCCTGGCAGGCGTTCGGCGGGCCGTGGGCGGTGCTGGGGGCCAGCCAGTGGCAGCACCCGGCCGTGCTCGCCCTGGCCGCGGTGGGCGGCGTGTGGCTGATCAGCTTCGCGCTGGTGGCCGCGAACACCGCCATCGCGATCGTCATCGTCTCCGGCCGGCTGGCACCCCGGCTGGTGGCGGCTGTGGCGGGCGCGGCCGTGGTGGCCGCCGGGCCGGTCGCGTTCGCGCTGACCCCGTCGGCTCCTACGGCCGGTTCGGCCACGATCGCGCTGGTCCAGCCGGGTGTGGTGAGCAACGGTACGGCCCAGGTCGACGGCAGCCAGATACTCACCGCCACCCTCAGCCGGAACGGCACCCTGAGTAAGGCGCGGCCAGACCTGATCGTCTGGGGCGAGAGCAGCGTCGGGTTCCACCTGCAGGCCAACCAGGGGCGGCTGCGGGATATCGAGCAGCTGGCGGCCACCGACCACGCGGAGATCCTGGTCAACCAGGACTTCTACGTCAACAAGGACCAGCACGGCAAGGTCGCCGTGCTGGTCGCGGCCTCCGGGATCAAGGGCACCTACACCAAGACCCGCCTGGTCCCGTTCGGCGAGTACATCCCGTTCCGCTCGGCGCTGTCCTGGCTGACCAGCATCAGTAAGGCGGCGCCGGTCAACATGGTGCCGGGTTACGGGGCGCACCCCTTGCAGGTCACCGAGCCCGGCGGACGGACGCTGACCATCGGCCCGCTGATCTGCTTCGAGTCGGCATTCCCGGACATGTCCCGGGTGGACACCGATCGCGGGGCGCAAGTGATCGTCTACCAGACCGCCGACTCGACCTTCCATGGCACCTGGGCCCTGGCCCAGCATGCGTCGCTCGGTGCGCTGCGCGCCGCCGAGAGCGGCCGCCCGGTCGTGCAGGCTGCGCTGACCGGGGACTCGGCCGCCTTCGACGCCCGGGGGCGGGTGCTGGCCTGGATGAGCGGTTCACAGCACGGGGTGATCCCGGTCCGGCTCACCCTTCCGGTGACCTCGTCGCGGACTATCTACGACCGTCTGGGTGACTATGTGCCCTGGACGGCGTTGGGTATCGCCGTGCTGTTCGGTTTTGCGCCACTGGCTGGCTGGATGCGCCGCCGCGATCATTCTGGCGGCAAGGGTGGTGCGGTCGGCGGCGATGAGGCAGACTATGGTGCAGGTACCGGGTTGCATGTACCGGGCTAGTTCCTTCGGGTAGGCGTGAGGACGCAGGGGAAGGCGAACCTCGTCGTCGGCCAGGAGGAATCGTGTCTGTACAAGGTGTTTTGCATATTCATTCGGCGCCCCCGGCGCTGTGCCCGCACATCGAGTGGGCCGTGGCGGGGGTTCTCGGTGTGCCCGTAAACCTGCCCTGGGTCAATCAGCCCGCGACGCCCGGCTCCTTGCGCGCCGAGCTCACCTGGGAAGGGCGCCCCGGCACGGCCGGAGCGGTCACCTCCGCGCTGGCCAGCTGGAACCGGCTGCGCTTCGAGGTCACCGAAGACGCCAGCGCAGGTTGCGACGGGGTCCGGCACAGCTACACGCCAACGCTCGGCACGTTCACCGCGGTGACCAGCGGCACCGGGGACATTCTGATCCCCGAGGGGCGCCTGCGCGCCGCCCTGGCGATGTCCCAGTCTGACTCCGAGCTGCGCACCGAGCTGGACCGACTGCTCGGCCGAGCCTGGGATGAGGAGCTGGAAGCTTTCCGCTGCGGCGGCGACGGCGCCCCCGTGCGCTGGCTGCACGCCACCGGCTGACCTGCACCGGTCTTCGCTGGTCCCGACTGACCGTCCTCGGCTAACGAGGGCCGTATGGGCGCCCGGGACGAACGGCCCCCTCCGCCACGCCGATTGCTTCCCCGCCACCATGGCCGCGATCGAGGTGATTCCCGATGGTCCGTAGTGCGAGCGGCCGAGCACCGCAGTATCCGACGACGCTGCGCGCGTGCTCGGCTCGGGCTGTACCGCCGCGCCACCTTGACGCTCGTCCTCAGGACAGCGGGCGCCGTGGCCGATATTCTGGCTATGCCCTCGCCGCCCGACGCGAGCGCGGTGGTGGCGGTGAGACCTGGATTGTCGTCCCGCGCCTGGACGGTGCGGGGCGGACGTGGCGCGAGCCGCGGATTCTCGGGCTGGCGAAGCTGCCCGCCGTGTCTCACCTGAGGGTGGCACGGCCGAGGCCAGGCCGCGCCGCACATGAACACACTAGCGATTATCAAAGCGCCTATGCGAACATAGTATCGATAGGCCATCAGGGGAAAGCTCACCAACTTCAAAGTGTGATCCCCCATCACGGAGTATGAGCAAGCCTAGATGGAGAGTTAGATGATCAAGGTTTCTAAGCCAGTCCGCGACGGCTCCGTGCGCGTCACCTTCGCCCTGCCCGCCAACGAGCCACCGGGGGCGGTGTCCGTGGTCGGCAACTTCAACGACTGGAACCCCTTCACCCACCCACTGCGCAAGCGCTCCAACGGCACCCGGAGCACAGTGGTGACAGCCCCGCCGGGGACCACACTCCACTTCCGCTACCTGGCCGAGGGCGGCCGCTGGTTCGACGACGAGGCCGCCACCGTCAACGGTCATGGAGCTACCTTCTCGGTCTGACGTGGGCTATTCGGACACGCTGTTGCCCGCCAGCCGGGTGCTGCCCGATTGCCTATCCCAGCTCAGGTTCACCTGACCCGGCTCGGGCTCAGACGGGATATGTGACAGGCCCTGCGGTGTAGGTGCGTCCGGCCGGTGTGGTCCACGTGTGGTACCCGGGCTGGTGTTGCTCAAGTTTCCAGCCGTGAGCTTGTTTCGCGTGATGGTGATGGCGACAGCGGGGCCCGCCGTTGCACGCACAGGTGAGTCCGCCTTGTTCCCAGGGCACGGTGTGCTCGTAGTCGCAGCGGCGGGCGTCGCGCCGGCAGGGCGGCCAGCTGCAGTTCCCGTCGCGGATCTCGACGAGATGGCGGAGTTTGTCGCTGGGGTCGTGAGCGCTGGTCTGGTGCTGGTGGTCACAGTCGTCGACCGGAATGGGCTCAAGATCGACGGCCAGCTCCGGCCAGCCTGTTCCGCCCGGTTCGCGGAGGCTGGGCCCAGCCAGCCGTAGTCGCCAGGTCCCGTATCCGCCGGGCG
>Ga0302220_10000997_pt1 | contig 22500 bp, 20 predicted proteins | sample II_Palsa_E1_3_FD_194572 | JGI IMG/M metagenome (GOLD analysis project Ga0302220, IMG submission 194572) | Peat permafrost microbial communities from Stordalen Mire near Abisko, Sweden - II_Palsa_E1_3 | ecosystem: Environmental > Terrestrial > Soil > Palsa > Peat permafrost | place: Sweden...
TCGCCGCAGGTTTTCAACCTGATCATGAAGCGCCGCCGTCTGGCGGGTTCGCTGATTGGCGGCATTGCTGAAACCCAGGAAATGCTCGATTTCTGCGGCGAGCACGGCATTACATCGGACATCGAAATTATTCCGATGCAACAGATTAACGATGCGTATGAGCGGATGTTGAAGAGCGATGTGAAATATCGCTTTGTAATCGACCTCGACTCGCTCCGGAAGTAACCGCCGGTCGCTTTACCCAAGGATTTATTCCGGTAGTTCCACGGGCCGTCACGCCGGTGGGCCAAACGCCCGCCAGCCGTGACGCACAGGCCGCGCCCGTTGCGGCGGCCTGCCCTGCTCCCGCCTCGCATCGACATGCCGACACGCCTCCCCAACGGGCCGTCCCCGACGGGACGAGGTGCGTTGGCTGTACGTCCTTTATTCGGATTGTCCCGCGTATGTACTGTTTGACAGGAGATTGCCCGTGATTGACCGTATTCAGGCGATGCGCACATTTATCCGTATCGTCGATACCAATAGTTTCACACGCGCCGCGCAATCGCTCGATATGCCGCGCGCGACGGCTACGACGCTGGTTCAGAATCTGGAAGCGTTGCTCGGCACCGCCTTGCTGGTGCGAACGACGCGCCGGCTCAGCCTGACTCCCGAAGGTGCTGCGTACTACGAACGTTGTGCGCAGATCCTCGCCGACATTGACGAGATGGAAGCCAGTCTGCGCCATTCAACCGACCAGCTGAGCGGCCGTCTGCGCGTCGAAATGCCGGGCGCGGTGGCAACCGCGCTGGTGTTGCCGGCACTCGACGATTTTCATGAGCGGTTTCCAAACATCGATCTCGCGATCGGCGTCAGCAATCGCGCGGTGGATCTGGTCGGCGAGGCGGTGGATTGCAGCATCCAGCTCGGCGAGTTGCCGGATTCCGGCCTCGCGGCACGGCGCCTCGGCATGCTCGAACTGGTGACCTGCGCTAGTCCCGAGTATCTCGGGCGCCACGGCATGCCGGACGATCTCGACGCGCTGGAGAATCACGTCGCCGTGCACTGCATCTCGCCGCACAACGGGCGCGCGGTGGACTTCGATTTTGAAGTCGGTGACACGGCGCTGAATGTGAAAGTCAACGGCTTCCTGAAGGTCAGCGACGAGCAGGCTTATCTGACGTGCGGGCTCGAAGGGCTCGGGCTGATCCAGCCGGCGCGCATTGCCGCGCAACCGTACCTCGATGCGGGACAACTGCGCGAAGTGTTGCCGCAGTGGAAGCCTGCGCCGATTCCGGTGTCAGTGGCATATGTGAAGAGCCGGCGCGTATCGCCACGCGTGCGGGCTTTCGTCGACTGGCTGGCGGTGCTGTTCGAACAGGCCGAAAACGTCGATCAGGATCTGTCGCGGGTGCGACAGTTGCTGCGCGGCGGATTGCATCCGGCATGAGTGTGAGGGCATTGCGCCTGGTGTGATTGGGTTCGGCCCAGACGGAATGCCCCTCTTTCAGCCTCAACCGCAACTATTTGAACACCTCAGGCGCCGAAAACGGTGCCTTGTCCGGCTCAGCCCGATACTTATCCTCGATCGCACTCACGCAATTGGTGAATTGCGTACGAAATTCGACGGGGTTGTCGCTCGGCGGCGAGAGGCCATCCGACGTCACGTTCCATCCGTCAGTCGTACGGATGGCGTCGAGATCGAAGGATGCAGCGGTGCCGCTCTCCAGTATCACCGCCTCACGCTTTTCGCCGCCTGGCACGCGCAGCATCGCCTCGCAGCCCTGTTGAAGCCGCACAGGCGCATGAGGAGCCGAACTACCGAACGGTGCGACGTTGTCGGGCGCCGTAAGGTACATGCGCAACGACTCAAATTGGGAAGGCACTGCGGCCATGACGAATTGCACGTCGGCCTGTGAGATGCCATCGCTACAGCCAGCCAGGGAACCGATCAGGACCACCAGCTTAAGGCGAGCAAAAATGCGCTCAGGCAGATCGGGATTAAGGCCGTTCATCGAGCGGACGCTCGCCATTCGGCCGTTGCTGAATTCATGCGCGCGAACCCGAGCGGGTTCCGCGCGTCGACCGGAATCGTCATCCGGCCGTTCGATGTGGCAGTTACAGATGTCATCTCGCCTCGTGTCTTTCGAAATCTTTCCACGCCGAAAGGCATCGGTAAAGTGAGGCGCTTCGGCTACCCCGTATATCGGCAGGCCAAGGCAATTTCTTTAGGTTGAGGATATCGGAGCAGCTGATACCCACACTGGGCACTAACGCTTTGGGCCCTTAAATCGGGTGAGCATCTTGTCCCGCGGCGGCAGCGCGCGTCGCGGCCGTGCTGCTCGCCGGATCATGCGTACCGCGCGCCGCACGCATGCGCGCCTCGCCCACCAGACGTGCCAACGTCGCCGGACTCATGCGCGCCGCAACCTCGCGCACATAGTCATGATGACGCGTCTCTAACGTTGCATGCAGATGGCGCGCCTGCAGATACCGAAGCAAGGCGATGCGCCGATGCCCTAGCGCCATGCTCTGCTCCAGCAACGCCAGCGCCGCGTCGCGATCGCCCGCGTCGTAGGCCTGTTTGAGCAGTTCTGCAGTGCGCGCGCGTGGCATCCTCATTCCCCTCGTGGCTTAATCAATGCGCTTAAGGCGCTCAACGTGCCGCGACCACGGCCTGCAGGCTGACCCGTGCGCGCAGCGCGTCGTAGTCCGCCCGGGTCCAATCCAGTTCGACGCCAATGCGGCGCGTCCCGTCGCGGATCTTCGGCTTATGTAGCGCGAGCGTCAGCGCCTCGAGCGCGGGCCACTCGCGAAACGACAATTCCGCTACTTCGACGGCGAGGGTTTCGAGCATCCTCGTATGCGGCTTGTCTGCCAGAAACGCGCTCACCCGCTCGCAATAGCGCTCGTAGTCGATCATCGCGTACGCGCCCTCTTCCGACGGCTCCGCACGGTAAAGGAGGCTTGCATCGATCACGACGGGCTGCGGCGCGCCATACTCGTGCCCATGCAGGCCGATCCGCGTCGCCACCACGAGCTCGTCGATAAACACGCGCCAGCCGCGCCCTAAGCGCGGCGGCGCGACGAACGAAGCCATGTCCTCTTCGAAGGGTTTCACGACAGCAGCGGCAGAGCCGCGTCGAGCATGATGCGGCAGAAGTAATCGGCGAAGCTGCGGCGCACGACCAGCTCGAAGGTGTCGTCGTTGACCGGAATCAGCACGATCGACGCCTTGAAATAATGGCTCTGCGCACATTGGCCAGCAGCGAACACGCGTGGGTGCAGATCCAGCGGGCAACCGCGCGACAGCACGTCACGCACTTTCTCGCCGCTCACTTCGAGCAGCGTGTAGCCGCTGCCGATATCGACCGCCGACGCAAACTGCCCTGCCAGCGCCTGCGTGAGCTTCGCTTCGAGCGTCGCGCCCTGTTGCTGCTGCGAGCGCACCAGCCACTCGTCCGGACCAAGCCACAGCACGTCGTAGCCATTGCCACGCGCCACGGTGTTCGGTTTGGCGGGCGGCCGGCAACCGGTCACGCTTTCCACCGCAGTGACGAAAGCCGGATCGCTCACGTCGCCGCGTAGATTCGCGAGGTCGCGAAACGGCCGCTCGCTTAAACTGAACTTCTTCGACGCAACTGCCTGGTGCGTCTTCAGCAAATCGCCGACGCCCACCAATGGGGACTCCTGCCACACCTCGCCTACGGCGCGCTGCACTATCGTCGAAGCCGTGTCCGGTGCTTTGTTTCTCGCTTCATTCCACATGTTGACGCACTCCTTCGGTATCGTAGAAAACCGGGCTGGCAATCTTTGCTGCAACCTGTTTGCCGTTCGCGAGCGGAATCGTCACGCTCTCGCCCATCTTATTGAGACCACCTTTGATAACGGCAAGCGCGATAGAACGCTTCAGGATCGGGCTGTAGTAGCTCGACGTGACGTGTCCGAGCATCGGAGCCGTGTCCCCCGAGAACGGACCCGCCACGATCTGGCTGCCTTCGGGAATCACCAATGACGCATCATCCGAAAGCAAGCCCACGAACTGCTTGCGGCCTTCCTTCGCCGTATCGGAACGCGTCAAGGAACGCTTGCCGAGGAAGTCCTTCGACTTCGCGACCAGGCCGCCCATGCCGAGGTCGTACGGCGTGATCGAGCCATCCGTATCCTGGCCCACGATGATGTAGCCCTTCTCCGCACGCAGCACGTGCATCGTTTCCGTGCCGTAGGGCGTGATATCGAACTCAGCGCCTGCGGCCATCAATGCTTCCCACACGGCACGGCCCATGTTCGCCGGCACGTTCACTTCGTAGGCCAGTTCGCCCGAGAAGCTGATGCGCATCACACGCGCAGCGACGCCGGCTACCGTGCCTTCGCGATACGACATGAACGGGAAAGCAGCGTTGGCAAAATCGATATCGCTGCACACCTTCTGCAACACCTTGCGGCTCTTCGGTCCGACCACGGCAAACGTCGCCCAGTGGTCCGTCACCGAGGCGAGCCGTACCTTCAGGTTCGGCCATTCGGTTTGTAGCCAGCGCTCGAGCCACGTCAGCACGCGCGCAGCGCCGCCCGTCGTGGTGGTCATCATGTAGTGCTGTTCGGCGAGGCGTACCGTGACGCCGTCATCGAAGACCATGCCGTTTTCGTCGAGCATCAGGCCATAGCGGCACTTGCCGACTTCGAGCTTGCTCCACGGATTGGTGTAGACCCAGTTGAGGAGTTGCGCCGAATCCGGGCCCTGAATGTCGATCTTGCCGAGCGTCGATGCATCGAGAATGCCCACACCATTACGTACGGCCAGGCATTCGCGCGCCACCGCAGCGTGCAGGTCTTCACCGCTTTTCGGGTAGTACCACGGACGCTTCCAGTTGCCCACGTCCTCGAATGCCGCACCGTTCTCGACATGCCATTCGTGAATGCAGGTCTTGCGGATCGGATCGAGCAGGTCACCCAGTTCGCGGCCCGCAAACGTGCCGAACGTGACCGGCGTGTAGTTCGGCCGGAACGTGGTCGTACCGGTTTCGGGAATCGTCTTGCCGAGCGCATCGGCCAGAATCGCCATGCCGTTGATATTGCCGAGCTTGCCCTGATCGGTGCCGAAGCCCATGGCGGTATAGCGCTTCACGTGTTCAACCGATTCGAAGCCCTCGCGGGCGGCGAGCAGAATATCGGCGGCGGACACGTCGTTCTGGAAATCGACGAACTGCTTCGGGCCACGTGCCGCGGCTTCGCGGCTGCCCACCAGCCACAATGGCAACAACGGCGCTTCAGCAATCTCCGCGATATGCGGCACTTGCGGACGCGTCACGTTGAACCCCGCCGCCTTCGCCGCTTCAACACCCGCGTCGACTGCAAAGCGTAAGCCGCGTGCGAGGCTGAATTCTCCTGCCGCCGCTCCGACGCTGGTCTCCGGTTGCATCGCCTTGCCCGGCACGAAGCACACCTTCTCGTCGTTCCAGTGTGCCTTGCCGCCCGATTGCGCAAACAGATGCAGCACGGGACTCCAGCCGCCGGACATTGCGAGCAGGTCACACGGCAGATCAGGTTGCTTCGCGCCTACTTTGCCGTTCGCATATGCCGCGACCTCGACCGAACCAACCCGCAGCTTGCCGAGCGCAGTCGTGACGACTGCGTTGTTCAACACCTTCACGCCATGGCGGCGTGCCGCAGCCGGCAACGCACCATTGCCTTGTCCGCGCGGATCGACCACCGTCACTTTCGCCCCGCACGTCTTCAGATCCAGCGCGCATTGATAGCCGTCGTCGTTGTTCGTGAACACGACGGCCTCGCGGCCCGGCAAGACGCCATAACGATGGATATACGTAGATACCGCCGACGCCAGCATCACGCCGGGCAGATCGTTGTTGCCGAAGACGATCGGACGCTCATGCGCACCGGTCGCGAGAATCACGCGTTTGGCGCGGACTTTCCACAGCAATTCCCGCGTGCCTTTGCGCATGGAAACCGGCAGATGCTCGGTCAAACGCTGCGTCACGGTAACGAGGTTGTGGTCCTGATAGCCGAACGCCGTGCTGCGGCTCAGGATCTTCACCTCCGGCATCTGACGCAGTTCCGCCTCGATCTTCTCCACCCAGTGCGACGCGGCGCGGCCATCGATTTCCGCACGCCCCGACAGCAGGCTGCCGCCGAGTTCGCGCTGATCGTCGACGAGAATCACCCGTGCCCCCGACAAGCCCGCTGCATGCGCCGCGGCCAGCCCGGTCGGGCCACCGCCCACCACCAGCACGTCGCAGTAGGCAAAGCATTTGTCGTAACGGTCGGCGTCCAGCACCTCGGGCGCCTTGCCCAAACCCGCAGCTTCGCGAATCTTGTCTTCGTACTTCGGCCACCATTTACGCGGCCACATGAAGGTCTTGTAGTAGAACCCAGCCGGCAGGAAGCGCGAAAATTTCTGGTTGATCGCCATGCGGTCGTGCTCGAGGCTCGGCTCGGCATTCACGCTCGTCGCTACCAACCCCTGATACAGCTCCACTTCCGTCGCACGTGCATTCGGCACCGTATAGGCGCCGCGCTCCAGTTGCACGACGGCATTCGGTTCTTCCACACCCGCCGTCACGATGCCGCGCGGACGGTGATACTTGAAACTGCGCGCCACAAAGTGCACGCCGTTGGCGAGCAACGCCGACGCCAGCGTGTCGCCCTGAAAGCCCTGATAGGTGCGGCCGTTGAACGTGAAGGTCAGCGGGATCGCTCGATTGATGCGCCCACCGGCGCCGAGGCGGTCTTTCTGGCTCATTGCTTGTTGCCCTCGTGAGCGTCGTTGGTAGCGGGTTTAACAGTTGAGCCGGCGGTTGAGCCGCCGAAGGTTTCATAGCCGAGAAACTGATAGGACACCGTATCGCGCGTCGCCATGAACCAGCGGCGGCAGCCCTGCGTATGCAGCCATTGCTCGCGGTGCACGCCACGCGGGTTCTTACGCATGAACAGGTAGTCGCCCCATTCCTTGTCGGTCAGTTTCTCCGTGTCGAGCGGACGGGCGATATCGGCCTCGCCGCCGCACGAGAATTCGGATTCGGCGCGCGGCCCGCACCACGGGCATTCGATCATCAACATGTGTTTCTCCGATGTGTGCGTTCAGCGTTAGTGGGCGACGGCAGCAGCGCCGTGTTCGTCGATCAGGTGACCTGTATAGAACCGGTCCAGCGAGAACGGCGCGTTCAGCGGATGCGGTGCGTCATTGGCAATCGTGTGGGCGAAGACCCAGCCCGAACCCGGTGTCGCCTTGAAGCCACCCGTGCCCCATCCGCAGTTGAAATACAACCCCTTCACGTCGGTCTTGCTGATGATTGGGCACGCATCCGGTGACACATCTACAATGCCGCCCCACTGCCGGTTCATCCGCACCCGTGAGAACACCGGGAACATTTCGACAATCGCTTCGAGCGTGCCTTCGATGATGTTGAAACTGCCGCGCTGGCCGAAGCCCGTGTATTGATCGACGCCCGCGCCGATCACCAGATCGCCCTTGTCGGATTGGCTGATATACGCGTGCACGGCATTCGACATGACCACGGTGTTCACCACCGGCTTGATGGCCTCGGACACCAGTGCCTGCAGCGGGTGGCTTTCCAAGGGCAGGCGCACACCGGCCATGTCGGCCAGCGTCGAGGTATTGCCCGCGGCGACCACGGCCACTTTCTTCGCTTTGATGAAACCCTTGACCGTATCGACGCCCGTCACCGCGCCACCTTCACGGCGAATGCCGGTGACCTGACAGTTCTGAATGATGTCGACGCCATGCTGATCCGCACCGCGCGCAAAACCCCACGCCACCGCATCGTGACGCGCTACGCCGGCACGGCGCTGGATCGACGCGCCCAACACCGGATAGCGGCTGTTGAGATTGATGGTCGGCTCGATTTCCTTGATCTGCTCGGGCGTGATGAATTCGGCATCCACGCCGTTCAGGCGGTTCGCGTTTACACGACGCTCGGTATCGCGCACATCTTGCAGCGTATGGGCGAGATTCATCACGCCGCGCTGGCTGAACATCACGTTGTAGTTGAGGTCCTGGGACAGCCCCTCCCAGAGCTTCATCGCCTTCTCATACAACGCGGCCGATTCGTCCCACAGGTAGTTCGAACGCACGATGGTCGTATTGCGCGCGGTATTGCCGCCGCCGATCCAGCCTTTCTCGAGAATCGCGATGTTGCGCACGCCGTGTTCTTTGGCGAGGTAGTACGCAGTCGCCAGACCATGCCCACCGCCGCCGACGATCACCACGTCGTACTCACGCTTCGGTTCCGGGCTTCTCCACTGCCGCTCCCAGTTCTCGTGATACGACAACCCGTTGCGGAACAAACTGAATATCGAATAGCGGCTCATGTGGTTAGTAGTCCATTAGTTAGCATTCGATGACGTTCACGGCGAGACCACCGCGCGACGTCTCCTTGTATTTCGTCTTCATATCGGCGCCGGTTTCCCGCATCGTTTTGATCACGTTGTCGAGCGATACGTAGTGCTGGCCGTCGCCTTTGAGAGAGCCATGCGCGACGCGTTCAGCGCCTTGATCGCGCCCATCGCATTGCGTTCGATGCACGGAATCTGCACGAGGCCGCCGACCGGATCGCAGGTCATGCCCAGATTGTGTTCCATGCCGATTTCGGCGGCGTTCTCGACCTGGGTCGGCGTGCCGCCCATCACGGCGGCCAGCGCCGCAGCAGCCATCGAGCAGGCCACCCCCACTTCGCCCTGGCAGCCCACTTCGGCGCCGGAGATCGAGGCGGTTTCCTTGTAGATGATCCCGATCGCCGCAGCGGTCAGCAGGAAGGTGACGATGCCGTCGTCGTTCGAACCCGGCACGAACTTCACGTAGTAGTGCAGGATCGCCGGAATCACCCCGGCCGCGCCGTTGGTCGGCGCCGTCACCACGCGCCCTCCGGCGGCGTTTTCTTCGTTGACGGCCATCGCGTACAGATTGACCCAGTCGAGCATCGATAGTGGATCGCGCAACGATTCTTCCGAGCGCAAGCGCAGATTGCTGGACAGATCGGCGGCACGGCGCTTCACGCGCATCGGACCGGGCAACTCCCCGCGTGCCTTGCAGCCGCGCTCGACGCAAGCGGCCATCGTGCGCCAGATTGCCAGTAAACCTTCGCGGACTTCCTTACGCGAGCGCGACGCGCACTCGTTCGCCAGCGCCACCTCCGCGATCGACAACCCGCTCTCACGGCATACGCGAATCAGATCGTCGCCGGTGCGAAACGGAAACGGTACCTCGCCGCCTGCGCGCACACCGTTGACCCGATCGCCCTCGCGATTCACCACGAATCCGCCACCGACCGAGTAATACTCTTTCTCGACCAGCAACTGGCCGTTCTCATCGAAGGCCTGAAAGCGCATCCCGTTCGGATGAACCACGCCCGTGCCCGCCATCAGCTTGCGGAAGAACGACAGGTGTTCCTTCTCGTCGTATTGCACGCGATGTTTGCCGAGCAGCAATAACTCCTTCTCCTGACGAATCAGTGCGAGACGCGGCTCGATCAGGTCCGGATCGATCGTATCGGGCAGATGACCTTCGAGGCCGAGCAGCACCGCCTTGTCCGTGCCGTGGCCTTTGCCGGTCGCGCCGAGCGAGCCGTACAGCTCGACCTTGACGCGCCGCACGAAGGCGAGCAGGTTGGCATCCTCGACATGCGACGCGAAGCGGCACGCGGCGATCATCGGGCCGACCGTGTGCGAACTCGACGGACCGATGCCGATCTTAAACAGATCGAAGACGCTGACGTTCATGTGGGCTGCCTGGTCGTAATGGGTCAAATGGGTCGAATTGCTGGATCGGAGAGCACCGCTGTGGTGGCGCAGACCGTTTGCTCCGGCGAATTCCACGTACTTTTCTGCATGACGCAAGTACACCAAAGCGTAAAATTGGCCGATAGAACAAAAACGCCATCGACCTGGGACGGCGACGCCACCGCGCCATAAGGCACGGCAGCGGTTCGTTTCTGCGATGGTTGATGGCGGAAAAGCGCAAGTCGCGGCAGCGCGGATCGGCGACGCTAGGGTCGTCGCGCGCATGCGCCCGCGCGCGTCCCGCCGGGTTGGCCCCGGTTTGGCCCCGTCCGGCCCCTTTGACTCCCATTTGCCTATGAGGCACCCTGGCGCAGTTGCACCATGAAAACCGCAGAATCGTTACCGCTGACTTCCATCGACGGCGTCCTCAAAGAGCGCATCCGTTTCGGCATCGTGCTGCTGCCGAATTTCACGCTGACGGCGTTTTCCGGCTTCGTCGACATGCTGCGGCTATCCGCCGACGAAGGCGATTACAGCAAGCCGGTGCGTTGCTCGTGGAGCGTGATCGGCGACACGCTGGCGCCGGTACGGGCTAGTTGCGGCATCCAGATCACGCCATGGGAGACCTTCGAAAACGCCGAGCCGTTCGATTACGTGGTGGTGGTGGGCGGCCTGCTGCACTCCGGTCCCCAGGCCAATGACGAGACGCTGCAGTTCATCCGCCAGTCCGCGCGCGGCAATACCACGCTGGTCGGCATCTGCACCGGCGTGTTTGCGCTGATGCGCGCTGGCGTGTTGAACGAGCACCGCATCTGCGTGAGCTGGTTTCACTACTGGGACTTTGTCGAGCGCTTTCCGTCGGTGAACTCGGACGCGCTGATTGCCGACCGCCTGTTCGTGATCGACCGGCGCCGCATCACCTGCTCCGGCGGGCGCGCGTCGATCGACATCGCCGCCGCGATTCTGCTCAGGCACTTCGAGCACGCGACGGTGCAAAAGGCGCTACGCATTCTGCTGGTCGGCGAGATGCAGAAAGGCAACGCGCCTCAGCCCCATCCTCCGGGTTTGGAACCCGCCACGCATCCGAAGGTCAAGCGGGCGATCCTGCTGATGGAACAGCATGTCGGGCGCTCGTTGCCGCTCGAAGAACTGGCTTGCAAGCTAGATATGTCGCCGCGGCAACTGGAGCGGCTCTTCAAGGCGGAGACCGGCAAGAGCCCGCAAGCGTTCGCCAAACAGGTTCGCCTGCGGACCGCCGCGTGGCTGTTGACCAGTTCGGACCGCACCGTGGCCGATATCGCATCGAGCTGTGGTTTCTCGGACGCCTCGCACCTGGGACGCGAATTCCGCAAGCAGTTCGGCGTGCCGCCGGTGATGTTCCGCGAGCAGCGCGGCGCCGTGCCGGCTGAGGACGCCGCGGTGTTCGACGAAACGTTTCCTGGGCGCGTGGACGTCTATTAAGGAATCTTAACGATGATGCCCACAACAACAAAAGCGGCCCGATCCAGCGGCCGCCTTTGCCACGCGAAGCACTAAACGGTTAGTCGCCGTATTGCGATTCTTCCGCCCATACGGCATTTTCCCGCGCCATCAAGGCAGTAGACGCTGCCGGACCGAAGGTGCCGGCGGAGTATCCACGCGGCCGTTCGCCCGACTTCTTCCAGCCGTCCAGAACCGGCTCCGCCCACGCCCATGCCGCTTCGAGTTCGTCGCGGCGCATGAAGTGCGTGAGACGTCCGCGAACCACGTCGATCAACAAGCGCTCATAGGCTTCGGCACGGCGCTCGGTGAACGCCTCCTGCAGATCGAGGTTGAGGTTCACCGGCAGCATGTGCATGCCGCTGCCCGGTTCCTTGGCCATCATCTGCAACTGGATCGATTCTTCCGGCTGCAACTGGATCACGAGGCGATTGCCATAGTGGTGCGGGCCGCTCGGAATGATCGAGAACGGCATTTCGGAGAACTCGATGACGATCTCCGACACCTTCTTCTGCATACGCTTGCCGGTACGCAGGTAAAACGGCACGTTGGCCCAGCGCCAGTTATTGATCTGCGCGCGCAACGCGACGAAGGTTTCGGCGCGGCTGTTGGCCGGCACGTTGTCTTCTTCGAGATAACCCTTGACCGCCTCGCCATCCACCGCGCCCGCGGTGTACTGGCCGCGCACGGTGTCGCGCGCGATATCTTCGGGCGTCATCGGACGCAGCGAGCGCAGCACCTTGAGCTTTTCGTCGCGCACCGCATCCGGGTCGAGCGACACCGGCGGTTCCATGGCAACGATGCACAGCAGTTGCAGCAGGTGGTTCTGCACCATGTCGCGCAATGCACCCGTCTTATCGTAGAAGCCCGCGCGGCTGCCCACGCCGACGGTCTCCGCCACCGTGATCTGCACGCTCTTGATATACGGCGCCTGCCACAGCGGGCCGAAAATCGCGTTGCCGAAGCGCAGCACCATCAGGTTCTGCACCGTTTCCTTGCCGAGGTAGTGGTCGATCCGGTAGATCTGCGCTTCGCTGAAATGCCGGCCGACATCGGTGTTGATCTCCTGCGCCGACGCCAGATCGTGACCCAGCGGCTTTTCCAGCACCACGCGCGCATGCTCGTCGATCAGGCCCGCGGCCGAGAGGTTGTCGCAAATGTTCGTGAACAGATCGGGCGAGGTGGCGAGATAGAACACGCGCCGCGCGTCGGGCCGCGATACTTCCTTCAGACGCTGATAGTCCTCTGCCGAATCGACGTCCATGCGCACGTATTCGAACATGGCGAGGAATTTGTCCCAGGCGGCGGCATCGAACGCTTTCTTTTCGATGAAGGGCTTCGCCTTCAATTCCATGAATTCGCTGATGTATTCCTCACGCGACCACGGCTTGCGGCCAATCGTGAGAATGCGGGTCTCCGGCGGCAGATTGCAGTGCAGATGCGCCATGTAGAGCGCGGGCAGCAGCTTGCGGAACGAGAGGTCGCCCGTGCCGCCGAAGATGATCATATCGAGCGGCAGGTCTGGGGTGGCAGAAGCGTGTTGGGTAATCATAGCGCGATGTCACCGTCGTGAAAGGCGTCGCTAAAGGCAACGTGAAAGGGCAAAAATGCCGGTAGCCGGCATTTTCTGGCAAACGCCTATGGTGCAACGTTTTCGGATTGTTTGCACGCCGCATGCGGCCGACGGTGTAGAAAAACTACAGGTTTATGCGCGCTGCAAAGCCGCGCGCGCCACCCGGCACGCCCCCAGATCCCACGCGGCACAACCGACGCTCTTGAATAGCACGGGCGTGCTGGCCGCAGACAGCGACGCCGTACCGCTCACCACTGCGGCGATGCCGGTCACACTGGCCCAATCCACGCCTGCCTGGATGAAGTCCCCGGCTTCGTGTTTCGCGCCGGCCAGATCGTCGACGTAGAGCGCGCTGCCGTGCACGGTGCGCGCGCCGAGTTCCAGCATCGCCGGCGTGAACGCCCCGACACCGATCACCAGCCGCTCCGCGCGCGGCGCTTCGTCGTAGACCGCCTGTTTGCTGGTCGTGAGGGCAATCACGACATCGACGGAATCCGGCACGTCCGCGCCCGCCAGCGGCTGCAGATTGCGCGCTTTGTCGCGATGCGCGGCGCAAAATGCTTCGGCCTTCGCCGGCGCACTGCCCTTTACCCGCACGAGGGCGTCGGGGAACAGTTCGCCGATCGCTTCCGCGTGATTCGCGGACTGCGTGCCGGTGCCGATCAGCAGAAACTCGCGCGGCGCCGAGCGGCCGGATGCGCCGCCTTTGAAAGTCTGCACGCCGAGCATCGACATAGCGGCGGTACGCCGGCCAGTGACGGTCGGACCGTCGAGGATGAACAGCGTCTCGCCGGTGTCGGCGTCGAACGCCATCACCTGGCCATGGATGGTCGGCAAGCCGCGCGGGCCGTTGGCCGGACAGACGTTGACCAGCTTGTGGATGCCGAGATCGGGCGCGGTGGCCGGCATCGACAGCATGATGCCGCCCTCGTTGAGCGGCACGACGAGCCGCTCCGGGCTCACGATACGTTGCTGGGCATAATCGATGGACGCGGTTTTCAGCGCCTCCACGAGTTCCGCATAGGGCGTGAGCCGCGCGGTGGCAGCGGCGTCGAAGATCTGGGTGGCCGGGTGAGTCATAAACGGGGTGTCTCCATCAGCATGCGCCGCTTAGCGCACGAGAAAGCCATACGTTAGCGGATCGCGCTCGTCGACGATCCAGTTTGCGAAGCCGCAGATATGCGCGTCGCCCTCGATTTCCGGAATCACCGCGTCGAAGCGTTCGAGCTTCGTTTCGGACAGCACCCGGCCGCGAAAAATCGTGCCGATCACCGATTCGTTGACGAGCGTCTCGTCGCGCCCCAACTCGCCGCGCAGATACAGTTGCGCGACCCGCCCCGCAGTGCCCGATCCGGTCGGCGAACGATCCACCTCGCGGTCGGCGAACACGCAGCAATTAGCCTGCGTCGAGCCTGCGTGGCGCGGCGCGTTGTCGATGATCGTGCCGTAAATATGGTTGATTTCGGGGATGTGCGGATGCACCACCTTGAACGCTTCGTTGGCCGCGCGCTTCACTTCGGCGCCGAACTGGATCAGACGGTCCACCTCCGTTTCGCGCACGTTCAGGTCGAACGGCTTGCCGGACGTGTAGAAATAAAACGCACCGCCGAAGGCGATATCCCCCTTCACCTCGCCGAAGCTCGGCGTGCTCACCGTGACGTCGCGCTGCCAGATGAACGAAGGGACGTTGACAAAGCGCACGCTGCCCGCGTGATCACCATCCCATTTGACGAAGGCTTCGATAAAACCGCACGGCGCATCGATGCCCACACGCGTCTCCGGCTCGGTGCGCTCGACCCAGCCGAGCGCCACAGCGGCGGTCGCCAGCGCGATTACGCCATGACCGCAATGGTCGCTATAGCCTTCGTTATGCACGAAGATGATGCCGAAGTCGGCGCCCTCGCTGACCGGTTCGGTCAGGTAGCCGCCGTACATATCCGCATGGCCGCGCGGCTCGAACATCAGCGCGCGGCGCAGGTGGTCCTGATGCTCTTTGAGCCACGTGCGCCGCTCGACAATGGTCTTGCCGGGAAACTTCGGCAGCCCGCTCGTGACGATCCGGAACGGCTCGCCGCCTGTGTGCACTTCGACCGTGCTAATGACGCGATTCAATTTCATAGCGCGTGGCAACCCTCGCCCGCTTGCGGCGCGTGCGCCGAAAATACCTTATTGCACACCATTCGGTTGTCTCCATCCTGTTCTATACTGGATCAAAATGTAGACCACCTTTGGTTTCACATCAACCAATTTCAAAAATTGTTCCGGCAATCTGGTTCGAATAGAGATCAGTAAGCCACTGACAAACAGGTGTTTATGGCCAGCCCCGCCCTCGCTATGGAAAGCACCTTTCGCCCGAAGCAGATCTACGAGCAGGTCTCCGAGCGCATTCGCGCCGAGATTCGCAACGGGCAGTTCGCGGCGGATTCGCGTCTGCCGTCGGAGCGTGAGCTGGCCGCCCGGTTTGGCGTGGGACGCCCGGCAGTGCGCGAGGCGATAGGCGCCCTGCAGAACGAAGGACTGGTGATTACGCGCCGCAATTCGGGCACCTACGTCTGCGCGGATGCATTGCAGCGCCTGGCGGCGGCGCCGCTGGAACCCGCGTCGCTGGCCGATCCGGATTTCAGCCCGACCTCGACGCTCGACGTGCGGCTGATCCTCGAACCGGCTATCGCCAGGCGCGCGGCAACGCACGGCCAGCGGGACGCACTGGCCGAGCACTATCTCGCACAGATGGATTCGATCGTCGACATCGCCGATCCGGAGCAGCGCGTCCGATGGAACAACAGCGACCGGTTGTTTCATCGCCAGTTGGCGGTCATGACCGGCGACGCGTTGCTGGTGAAAATCGCCGACGAAGTCGCGAAGACCATGGACCAGCCGCTCTGGAAGCGGCTCAAGGACGACGGCATTTACGATGCAGGCCGGATTCGCCTTTACGTGTCTGAACACCGCTTGATCTACGAAGCGATTGTCGGCGGCGATGCCGACGCGGCGGCGTTCTACGTCGCGCAGCACATCATGCGCGTGCGCCGCGACATCGCGCCGAAGTGACGGGCAGCGCGGCCGCCGGCGCCGCGATCCCGCACCGGCGCGGCCCTCAACGCACCCAATGCTCCAAGTCCTAGTCCTTGGTCGAGCTCGCGGCGTTGCCGGAGGAATGGCCACCTTGCTTGAACATCGCCTGGCAGGGCGGGCTCAGTTCGCTCACGTGCTGCTTCATGCATGCCGTGATCTTGGCCTTGTTCGGAATTTCCGCGCTGCAAAAATGCATTGCATCGCCGCGGCAGGCCTTTTCCTGTTCGTCTTGGGTCGCCGCGCGCGCTTCGCTGACCGTCAGCAGCGCAAGCAGGCCGGCGGCAATCAGGGCGGGGTATCGGTTCATAAGGGCTCCGGGTTGGCAAGTCGATCGAAGGCCGATACAGGGGCGGCGCAATCATGCCGCTCCGACACCACAACGAAAGAATTTTTGCTGCACTGCACACCGAGATTTTTGACACTCCTACAATGGGAAAATTAGGTATTAACCCCTACCCCCCTTGATCAGGTGCCGAGATGTCCAGCCAATTCGTTTCGTCCCGTGTCGCTCCCGTCACCGCCGGCGAGCGGGCGTCATCGTTGCGTAAAACGATCAGCCGCCTCGCACGCCTCATGTGGCGTTCTTCCGAGCGTCATAGCCTGTATCAGGTGATGCTGGCCGCCGGTCACGACGAAGGGCTGCCGGACGCCCTCGTCCACGATCCCCGTCAAACCGGTCAGCGCTGATCAGCAGCGAATTCTCCCGCTGCCCATCTGTCCCCTCAGCAGAAATCGGACCCGGGAAGCTACCCAGGGCGTGGCATCGTTCAGTCCGCCGGGCGGCTGGCAGGGCGAGTCAGCGTCAAACCGCGGCCGGCGTAAAAGCGCGCGACCGTAGCGAACGGCATGTAGACATCGCTTTGGTACGGCGCGATGCCGGACGGATTGTGAAACCAGACGCCGTCCGGATCGCGCCCATGCAGCAGGATCAGATGGCCGCCGCGCTGTGCGTTCGGCGCGTGCGGACGGCGGATTTCCGGGCTCACCGAAATGATCGCCAGCGTCTCGTTGTCGATGCGCGCAGCAATCTCCTCCAGCGTTGCCTCGGGCAACACCTCCACCTGCAGACCGAAGGCCTGCTCGGCCCAACTGGCGAATGGCCGGTAAATCAGGCCATCGACGCCGCCGTCTTCGCGCATCCGGTACACCTCATGGTGTAACGCTTCGTCGAGCAGCGTGGCGCGCGGCGCATGCTCGATGCCCCAGAAGTCCAGCGCGGATTCGAGGCACGTCAGCCCGCACAGACGTTGCGCCCAGAAACGGTAGTGCTCCTGCTCCGTGAAGCCGCTGCGTTGCCATGCGGGGTCGTCGCACGGATCGGCGTCCTCTTCGACGATCGACTGCACCCATTCAGGGCTACCCCATTGCGAGTAGTACGGCACGCCGGTATGGCGAATGGTCTTGTGTTTCATGAATGAGATCGGGATAGTTGGGACGGCATCGCAGACGGAACTCTGCCAGATCGACCGAAGGCATGTCTTGCTCAATTGCTAAACCGTCTTCACGGCGCGTGTTCACGGCGCAACCGCGCCCTAAGAAAGACCACAATGGATCACATTTCATTACACGTCGGTCTACGTTTCCTCGGTAAAATACGCAACGCGCATTGGGCATGACCCGAGCGTGGAATCGGCCGGCGCACTCCGATCAGGCAAACCCGCGACATCCTCGCTGGGGCTCCACAAAAGCAGCAACGCCACGTTTTTTTGCTGTACATTTGCTCTCCCATGCGTAGCCGGTCGGCTCGCAAAGAAGGCGCTGCAACCCATCGCCATCAAGTCTTTTCGCGTCCTTCACCCGATACCATTTAAAAAGAGACGGACCTCCACGCAGTATGGCCAACGAAGCAACCTCACCTGACTCCATCGCAGTCGCGGAACGCGTGCGCGAGTTGATGAGCCGTCACGGCATCGGTAAGCGGCAACAGACTACGGAGCTCTGCCGCATTCTCGATCTGAGTTTTTCTCAAGGGCACCGCAAGCTGCGTGGCAACAGCCCATGGACGCTGTCGCAGATCAAGAAAGTGGCCGAGGTGTTCGGCGAACCGGCTGCGCAACTGTTCGGCGCGCAGTCGCTCGACCCCGGCATGGTCGGCGCCATTGCTCAGGAATCCGTGTTCTCGGTCGGCGGCATCGAGCTTGCGTGCACTGCCTGGGTGGGCGCGCCGCTCGAACCCGGCAGCCGCCCCGAATTCGTTGCCTATTCGAAGATGGGACAATGGCGTGTCACGCGTCATGATGGCGCGCTGTATCAAAGCGCATTCGAAGTTCACAAGATCGAGATCTACCCGCGCCGCTCGGAAGCGGACAAACCGCTGATCGCGGTGGTCGACGACGATCAGGCCTCCGCCGACAACCTGCGCGACTATCTCGAGCGCAGCGGTTTCACTTCGGTGGCGATCTACGGTCTTGGTGCGTTCGTCGAGCAGTTGCAGACGCAGGTGTTCGACGGCGTCGTGATCGACTGGCTATTCGGCAATCAGACTTCCGCGGCGGCCATTCGCGCCGTGCGTGCATCTGAAAACCCGGAGGCGCCGGTGTTCGTGCTGACCGGCGAGCTGCTAACCGGCAAGGCCAGCGAGTCGGAGATCAGCGAGATCATCCGCAATTACAACGTGGCGTGCTATGAGAAGCCGGCGCGCATGGCGATTCTCGTCGCGGATCTGTCCAAACGTCTGAACCGGGCTTGAAACGCGCGTGAAGCGGGCTGCATAGAGCGGACGTGAACACCGGATAGACTGCAGGCCAAATCGCGCCGGGCGCACCGCCAGCGGTCAACGCTGCAAGCCAACATCAAACCAGACTGCGCACCGCCAGCGCCCGCTGCAACGCGGCGCGCAACTGCTCATAGTGCACCGGCTTCACCAGGTACTCGAAAAACGGCGCCGTGTCGGTGGGCGGCGCTTCCGGTGCATACGCGCTGATCGCGATCACGGGTGCGCCTGCGGACGGTCCGCTCCTCGCGGTGAATTCGGCGAAGAAGGTGTAGCCGTCCTGATCCGGCATATGCAGGTCCAGCAGCAGCACATCGCAGCGCCGCACGTCGAGCCATGCGAGGGCATCTTTGGCATTGGCGACTGCGGTGGCCTCGTAACCCATGTGCGCGATCATTTCCAGCAGCGATTCGCGAATCAGGCCGTTGTCGTCGACGATCAACACCTGCGAGTGGCCGCCGTCCTGGGCGCTCGCCGCCTTCGCATCGGGTTGCTTGACAGCCTCGACCGGCCCCACCGGAATCGTCACGTTGAAGGTCGTGCCCTCGCCCACCTTGCTTTCCACCGCGACGCTGCCACCGAACAGCTTCAAGAGCCCCTGGACAATCGCGAGACCCATGCCCGCCCCCTCGAAGCGCCGGGTGCGCGAGCCGTCGAGTTGGGTAAATTCCTTGAACATCAGCGGCAGTTGCTTGGGCGGCACGCCCGGCCCGGTGTCGCTTACCTCGATGGTCAGCACGGCCAGCCGCTGCACCAGCCGCACCCGTACCGAACCCTTCTCGGTGTAGCGGATCGCGTTGGTCACCAGGTTGCTGACAATCTGGCGGATCCGGTGCGGATCGGAGTCCACCGGTCCAGTCAGGCCGCTCGCTTCGCTGGCGAGCGTCAGCCCTCGCGCCTGCGCAGCGGGTGTGTGCTCGTCGACGATCGAAGCCAGCAGTTCGCGCGGCTCGAATTGCTCATAGCGCAATTCGAGCTTGCCGGCGCCGAGGCGCGCGTAATCGGTCAGATCGCGCATCTGCGCTTCCAGATGCCGTGCCGCGCTTTCGAGCCGCTGGATCACTTTGCGGTCCGCGTCGGACTGAAAATTGAAGCCGAGCAGTTCGATCGACGACACGATCGCATGCAGCGGCGTGCGCAACTCGTGGCTGATCATGCCGAGGAAGGCGTCCTTCGCCAGACTCGCTTCACGCGCGGCACGAGTGGCCTGGTGCTCGGCTTCGAGCGCGGCGCGTTGCTGGCGGATCAGGCGGCTGCGGCGGCGGCCGTTCACCACCAGCAGCAGCGTGGCCGCGGCGGAGAGCAGCATCAGCATGATGCCGGCGGCAAACAGCATGCGCCGCTTGTCGATGAAATCGCGGCTCAGCGCTTCGCGGTCGGCCACATCGGCAAAGCGCCGGGTCAAGGCCAGATCGTTGACCTCCTGCCAATGCGCGCGCAACGCTGCAACGATAAGGTCGGCCTGGTGAGGATCCTTCGGCAGCGCATCGAGGTTGGGCTCGAGTTCGTCCAGCGTCTCTTCGAGCGTGCGGATCTCATCCTCCTGGCGCTGCAGCAACGCGAGCTGGCCGGCCAGCATGCGCGTCGAGCCGGCCATCACGTGCAGCTTCGACTGCAGCACTTCATAGCGCAACTGCAACCGCGGGTAATCGACATCGGTGCCGCTGCGGTACAGCAGTAACTGGTTCTCGAGGCGGGCGTAGGCGATCTGCAGTTGCGCGGCGTCCCAATAGAAGCCGTCGTACGTGCCTGTCAGCAACTGCGTGGAGCGCGGGTTGAGCAGGTTGGCGTACATCAGATAGCCGATCGCCCCGACCGGCGCGGCGAGTGCGGTGACCCAAACCCCCACCAGCAGCCAACGCCGCAGCCGGTGCGGCATCACTTGACGATCAAGCCCTTGATTTGCCATACGAATTTCGAGTCCGCGGCGGCGCCCGAGAGTTCCGATGGGAACGCATCGCGCGGATACATGAGAAACAGCGGTCCGAAGTCGCTGACCTTTAAACGCTTGCCGTTCATGCTATACGCAACGATCACCCCGTAGCGATCGCAGTCCGATACCGGGATCGTTTCCGTGTAGTCGTCGAGCGTATGGACTTCGATCTGGCTGCCATGGGCGCCGACCAGCTTCAGGATATCCGCGAGCGCGGGACCTGTGAAGGTCGAGCGGGCCGTCCAGGTGGTCGATGTCGTGATGGAGTGAACGGGCAGCGCAAGAAGCTGCGCTTCCGTCAGGTGATAGACGGTACGGGAGGGGTCATTGGTTGCGGCAACCTTGCCCCCTACGTCGAGCGACAGCGTGGCGGCATGCGCGAGGCCGGCCCCAAGCGCTCCTAACGCGATCGCGAGACACGAAATCCAGCGCGTGCCTTTGCTGGCGTAGACCATGTGACAGACCTTATTCTCATCTGTTTTCTTGTTCCGCCGTGACCCGCTTGCCCGCAACCGACCCGTTTCCTCCCGATACCCCGCCGGTATCCAGAGGCGTCGCAGACCCGATCCCGACGTGCTCTCCGCCGTCCCCGCCCTCGTGGGGCTGAACGGCCAAACCGCACGCATCATATCGTCAAACTGAGGGACATCAAAAAGCGTGGCTGAGCGCCCAGGCACTGCGCACGCTCTACCGCCGCTCAGGCCTTGCCGTCCGCCACCCGCAGATGCCGCGCCGCCCTCTGCGAGGCCACCACGATCAGCTTCATCGTCGCGCGCGTGGCACCGACGAACAGCTTGCGCGCGCTGCGCTCGTCGAAGCTGTCGAAATCCACTTCCGTGAAGATCACGCAGGGCGCCGATTGCCCCTTGAAGCGGTAGATCGACTCCAGCAGCACGTCGCCCTCGCGGTATTCCGGGTTGCCGAACAGGTCGTACTTGCCGGTGAAGCTGCGCAGGCGATGCGGTCCGAGCTGATCGAGCGAGCTCAGCGCCGAACCTTCGCGCCCGCGAAACGACAGCACCGCAATGTCCTGCTTGCGAAACCCTAGTGAGAGCGCCTGGGTAATCGCCCGCTTGGTGGCGTCGATGCAAGCCTCGGCCGCGTGCGCCTCGTCGTATGTGGAGAGCGACAGATCGGAGCCGTCGAACGGACTGCCGGACGAGAGCGCCGCGGCCAGCGGCACCTCGCCGCCCACCACGTCGCGCACGAAGTCGAGAATGTCGCGCGGGCTGCGATAGTTGGTGGTCTCCTTGAGCGTAGTCCAGCCGGGCAAATCGACTGGTGCACGCATGTAAAGATTCTGCAGCGGGTCTTCGAGCCACCACCACGCCGCGTCCGGTCGCAACAGGCGTTCGAGCGCGCCAACCCAGGGCTGCTGGAAGTCCTGGCCTTCGTCGACGATCAGGACGTCGAATTGCCAGCGGGCGTCGATCGGCGTGTCGGCAAAGGTCTTTTCGAGCTGGTCGAAAATGTCCGCGGCCTGGAAGTCCGGCGTGCGGCCGCCGTCGCGGGCAATCCAGTCGCACAACTGGTGATAGTTCGCCACTTTCGCTTCGGGCGGCGCCACCCGCGCGATATGGTCGGCGAGCGGCCGGTTGAAGCACACGTACAGGGGCCGCTGGCCGCGCGCGACCGCATCCTTCATGACCTGCACGGCCAACTGCGTCTTGCCCGAACCCGCGGTACCGGCGACGCGCAGGCGAAACGGCGTGAACTCGAGCCGCCGTGCCCACGTCGCGAGACCGCCGGCGAGCCGGGTGACGAGCGTGCCCGCCTGGCCGACCAGGGCGCTGGCATCGGGCGACAGCGCGAGTTCGTCGGCAAGAAAGTGGTGAATCTTGGCAGCGCAGGCAAGGCGCGGTTCGTCGGCCGGCAACGCCTCGCGGATGATCGCGGCGAGCCGCTCCTTGCGCGTGGCATCCACGATCCGTGCCGGGTTCACGCCGGCAATCGCCGCATCTTTCACGACGTGGTCCGGGCAGTACAGCAATTCCT
>Ga0302220_10000998_pt1 | contig 22498 bp, 18 predicted proteins | sample II_Palsa_E1_3_FD_194572 | JGI IMG/M metagenome (GOLD analysis project Ga0302220, IMG submission 194572) | Peat permafrost microbial communities from Stordalen Mire near Abisko, Sweden - II_Palsa_E1_3 | ecosystem: Environmental > Terrestrial > Soil > Palsa > Peat permafrost | place: Sweden...
CTGAATCAAACAGCACGACCTCAAACCCTGCTCACCAGGAGAAAAAGGCTGCATAAATTTTATCCGTCGAGGCGACAACTAGCTTGAAATCTTCCGCCGTTTGCGTGTAGGGTGCGTTGTACGTCCAAGTATTATCGGTATAGGTCCGATTCAACAGATTGTCCACCGCCAACGTCAGATCGACGGTGCGGTTGAGGTGGTAACGGGCACTCACATCGAAGGTGGTACTCGAACCCTGGGAGTAGGTGCCGGTCGCGGTGGAAGTGGCGTAGTTCATGCTCCCGAAGAAATGAGCCTGGCCCTCGAGATCGAGCTTGCCGGTCGGACTCCAGGTCACTCCGAAGTTGCCCATCAATCTGGGAATTCCGGCAATCTGAGTGTCGAGCGGCGTGCTGGTGGTCGTGCTGGTGAGGACAGCATTGGTCACTGTAAACGAGCCATTCAAGCGTAACCCGGGGGCAACTCGGTACGATCCGATCAATTCGATACCTTGGGATCTTTCATCGCCGGCATTGCTGTAGAAGTTGCAAGTAGTGCTCGAAGAGCCTGCCAGGAAGTCCCGACATAACTGCTGCTGATACGCCGAGGGCGCGCCCGAGGCTGCGCTCGTGGTCGACAGGATCGCGTTGCGGATGGAGTAGAGGAAGTAGGTGGCGCTCAGGCTCAATGGCCCGCGGTTGTAGTCGGCACCGATTTCTCGTTCAAACATATCCTGAGGGACAAGAAAAGGATTGGCGATAGACGGCGTCGACGACGCACTCCCATAGGAGCGCAGGGAGTTATTCAGACCGGGACCCCGAAACGTCTGGTTCACCGATGCCCGCAACGACAGATCATCGCCAACAAAGTAGCGCGCGGAAATGCTCGGATCGAAATGGCTCTCGCTCGTACCCCCGCCCAATTGCGGATTATTGCCCTCGGTGGAGGCGATTTCGCTGGCGAATCGGTCTTCCCGCGCGGCGAGGGTGATGATCAGCGGTTTGACCGGCTCGATTCGGGTCTGTATGAACAGACCGCTGTAACTCTGTGTTCCGGTACCGATTACCGAAGCAGCTAATGTCCCGGTCGGCGCGCCGTAAACGGTGGGCGTGTTGTAGATCGACTCGTTGTCGGCGGCGCTCAGGCGCCGGTAGTCCAGTCCCACCTGGATATCCCGCCAAATGGTACTGATGTCTCGCGAATACACCGTCGAGAATCCGCTCTCGTGATAGCCCTGATCGCCATATTGCGTGTAGTACTGGTCGATCGCGTCGCTAGCCTGCCCTGCGGGCAAACTAGACTGTGAGGAGGACAAGGACAGGCATCCGCCCGTCGATTTCCAGTAACAGGTTGCACCGTTGTACTTGTTGAACGTCACCTCCTGGGCCCAGACATTCGTTGTCAACGAGCTTTGCTGGTCCAGCGTCTTAGTGAAACTTGCCGCGAAATCCGGGCTCGTCTGCTTGTTGTCGCCATACAGATAGGAAATCTCTTCGTTGTTCTCGTGATAGCCGAAGCGCAAATAGCCCTGCAGATCGGACGACGGATGCAGATAGGCCGTCAACTCGGCATTGCTGTCGCGGGTCCAGATCGGCCCCTTGTCTGGATAGCGCCAGAGATAGGAGGACGGCGTGAGCTGATAACCATGCGAGTCGAGTTGGTCAACGGACAAGTTCAGGCTCAGCACATCGTTGACCTTGAAGTTCTTGCTCAACGACAGGTCTGTCGAACCAAAGCTGCCGTAACTTGTTGAAACCGTTCCGCTATTGTCCTTCGGCTTCTTGGTCACGATGTTGATCACGCCAGCCACGGCCATATTGCCCCACACCACCGATCCGCCGCGCACGATCTCGACATGATCGATGTTAGCCAAAGGCGCTTTGTACCATTGCACAGTGCCGTAAAACGGGTCCATGATCGGCACGCCGTCAAGTAGGACGAGCACGGTCACGTTACCGAGGCCACGCATGCCCAGCGACTGCCCGGTCGGGTCCTTGTCCGTTTCCGGCACGCTGCTGAGATTGATACCCGCCACGCTGCGTAGCAACTGGTCGAGAGTCTGTGCCGGACTGCTGTCGATGTCGTGTCGTGTGATGACCGTAGTACTTTGAGGTATTTCTGCCAGCGTCGCGTCATTGCGGCTGGCGTTAATGACGATAGGCGGTAATTGGGTCGGCGTATCGGAACTGTCAGCGAAAGCCAATTGTGCAGGGAAAATCAACGCCAGGGAGGTGGCGAGCAGGGAGCGCTTCATATTCTCGGGTTCTCACGATTTCAGATAGTTCGGGCCGTGTGGATGCACGACGTCGCCGCGTCGCATCGGTCGATGCGTCGCGCGGTTACAGGATTGACTATCGGGAAAAAGCGGGAGGTCCGCGTGGCCTTCCAGACGGAAAGGCGCCCAAAGGCGTAAAGCGGGTGGAAAGGATGGGCGCAGCAGCAATCGTCACGAGCATGAGGAGAACGAGCAGCGACGCAGCCGCAGTAGGAAACGTGGCATGGTTCGCCAACAGATCGCAATAACCGCAGGCGGTCATCCCGTTGTCATGCACATGGTGCGTATCGGCTGACGGTGCGGTCGCCGAACACAATGCCGCAACCGGTTCCCTGTTATAGGCCGCCACCACGAGTTGACTGACGACGGGCGCCAGCACGATCAGCCATATGGCGATCATGCCTAGCCAGGCGGTCAGTCGACGGTGGTGGGTGCGTAGATTCATCGGATACGGCGGAAATTTGCCCGGGAGTCTACCATCCGACGATTTTTTTTGCTATGTGGCGCGAAGCGCCTTGGCATAGGCGAGCGTCGCCAGATGCGCCGGAAACCGCCTAAGCACCTCAATCCGATTTGCACGACCCTATATCGAACAGCGCGTTAAGGCCGCAGGTCGCGGTATACATCTTGCCGCTGTCGTGAGCCACACCAGGGATTTCCATCAAGCGCTGATTGGCTCGTTTCGGGCCCAAGGTCGAGAGATAGCGGAAATAGGCCAAGCCCCGTGTATAGCGCGTAGGACCCTGCGCCTCGGCACCACATCGCGTATCCATGCCGTCCGCTGCCAGATCGTCGTCAGCGGTTCCCAGTAAATAAACTATATCGCGCGCCAGATAGGTGTGCTCAATGGCCGACGCCGAGACCGGCTGTTCAATATAAGGAGGAAGCTTGCTGCCCAAACCAAAATTCCAGCGGTCGTAATCCTTGCACATCAGCGTGGCCGGCCGCGCAAAGCCGCCGTCGGCAACGGGACGTTTGTCGTTGAAATAGAGGTAAGTCGATGGATTGGCCACTACATAGCGAACCCGTATCCCCTGTGCGATCAGCACACTATCGCCACGACCGACAGCGGCATAACGCTGTACAAATTGCCCGCCCGCGGAATGGCCTGCCAGCACAACTTGCTGAAGATTGGGAAACAAGGTCCGATTGGCCAGGCGTTGAAAGATCGTGTCGATCACGGCGAAAGAACTGATTGGTGCGGGATCCAAGGCATCGTAGCCGGCATGCCATGCATCGCGCCCCCAACGCAAAGTGATCGGTGACAAATCGTGGGCGGCGACATCGACCACGGTCAGGAACTGCGGTGTAATCACCATGGTATGCGCGCCCGCGACTCCCGCCTTGCTTGCGGCATAGGCTCCAGCGCGCAAATCGCGACGAGGCCAACCATGAATGACAATAAGTGCTCGCGTCACATCGGGCTGTGGACTATCCCAGTCGCGCGTGACGTGTAGCGGAATCACACCGCTACCGGCAGCAGTCTCGATTGTCAGACGCCCGTCCTGGACCTGCGGCACAGCCGTTTTAGTGAGATCGCTTTCATTGGCATAACAAGCGCGGCTTGCCGCAAGCAGGAAAACCAGACAAAACAGGAAAACAAAGCGAGTAACAGGCATGGCTCACGCTCCGTCAAAGACTGAATAAGTCACATGCCGGTGCGATTTTATCCGCCCCTCATGCATGCGCTTTGCTCTAGTCACAACGGATGGTCAAGACAGACGTTGACCGAGAGCTTGGAAGCGAAATTACGAGTCATTACCTGGCGTTATCTCGGACTCGCTTACCATCGCTTCCAGCGATGCAGCCGCGGGCTCCGAACCGAAACTCATCGCATGCAGCTTAGTCCATGACGGTCGAACAAATACCGCGTTTTCGCCGATAATCTCGCTCACTGCGTACGCGGACTTCGAGGTATCGCGTCGCACAGGCTCGCTCAAGGCATAGCCATCGGGGTTGGTCAGCGCCGCAACCACGGGTGTGTTGGCGTGCGGGCCGCGCCGCGTCACAATGGCGATTTCCCCGGAAGCCAATTTGACGTAACAACCGGGAGGATAAATACCAAACTCCTTGATCACCACCGCAGCCAGCGGGTCGGCATGATTCTCAAGAAATAATTGTCGAGCAGCCAGATTCGGCAGCTCGGCAAGACGCGTGGCGCGCGAACTCAATTTAGACACGAACATATCGATATAGCGTAAGACCTGCGCCATAGTCGAGGGATTGCCAAGATTTGCAGGATAGCCACCGCCACCCGATTTTTCATGATGTTGCTCGACAGCGGCTAGCCAATTTTCGTCAGTAATCCCGATTTTTCGCAACAACGCCGCAGCTTCGATGGGATGCGCCAGAATTTTCTCGTGCTGCACGTCCGTCACCCCCTGACGAACCTGGCTCGCCAGTTCCCCCTGCAAATCGGTGATGGTGATATTCATGGTCAGTGCCGCGCCCACCAATGACTCGCGGTCGGCTTCACTCCATTTCAAACGCACGGCAATCAAACTACATACCGCAGCGACCTCCAAGGCGTGAAACACGCCGTAGTCGCTATGCAAAGACTGGTCATACCGGAGAATCAAGAACAGCAGCAAGTCCGGACTTCGATCGCTCAATTGCCCGATTTGAGTAATGCACCGTTTGATAAAGCGTGCATCGGGATCCGCCCCTTCATCGGCCAAAAAACTGCGCAGACCGGTTTGTAAGTCTTCCCAACTTTCGATAAAAACTTCCATCGATGTGACGGGAGGCAACACCTTGTCGGCGGCTTCGATCTCCTCCATATCGACAAAAACCCCGCGTTCAATCAGTCCATCCAAGGTTCTTTCGGAGGCGACCATAAAGCCCTCGGCCAGCAACATACTGCCACGCCGGTCGCGTACATTGAAACGCAGCGGCATGCCAATGCGGATTTCATGGATGACTGTTGAGATCGGTACCAAACGCATAACCTTCACCGCCCTAATAGGCTCGCCGGTGACTTGATTATGTAAATTCTAGTGCTTTTAGTACCGACGACGCTATGTTACGACATGAATGCTATTAATAATTTACTTAATTCATGTAATAAATCAAACACCTATGGTCTTTGCACGGGCTCGCCAGAGACCCCAGAGCACCGACTCGAAATGACGGCTAAAGCGCTGGGCGTCAAATAAAGGCGCCTGCACCAGCTGCGTTCGCAGCCCAGCACGCAGGGCGGCCAGTTGCGGGAGATGGCAGGCAACTTTCTGAGCAATCCTGATAAAGTCGTCTTCGTCGGCCGCAACCCAGTCGGAAAGCCCCGCGGCTGTCAGGAGGCTGGCGCCCTGGCGCGCCAACAGCGTCTGCCCGGTCAACGTCAGGGTAGGCAGCCCCATCCACAAAGCTTCACAGGTCGTGGTGCCGCCCGGATAGGGAAAAGTGTCCAGAATAACGTCCACTGCCGCATGTGCTGCCAGATAATCGATCCGCGGCACATTACCTTGCATGTCCACCCTGGCCGGATCGATTCGATGTTGCTGCAGGCGTCGCAGGAACACCGCGCGCATCGCCGGATCTTCCAGGGCTTTGTTTTGCAGGCGCAAACGGGCTGTTGGCACGGCAGCCAGCACCCGGCTCCAAAGCGTCAAGACCGGGTCCGTGATTTTCGCGAGATTCTGAAAACTGGCGAAGGTCATGTAGTGGTTGTGCAGCGCGGGTAACGGCGATATCTCCGGCGCTTCTTGTGGTGCGGTGAAGCACAAACGCGTCTCCGGCAAATAGGCAATCTGCTCCGTGAATTGATCGCGATGCTCGGCCGGCACACTCACGGCGTCAGACAACAGATAATCCATTTCCGCCATGCCGGTGGTGGCAAAATAACCCAGCCAGCTGATCTGCACGGGCGCAGGTTTCCAGGAAAATACCGGTAAGCGATTGCGCGCTGTGTGACCCGCGAGATCCAGCAAAATATGAATCCCATCGGCGTGTATCCGGCTAGCCAGGGCCTTATCGCTTAACGCTTCCGTGGCATGCCAAGCGGTGAAATACGGTTTGATGCGCGTCGTCAGCGCGTCGTCATTGCGACTACTCGGATAAGCGATCAATTCCACGCGGCTTTGATCGACATAAGGTAACAGACTTTCCAGAAAATAGCCCACCGGATGGTGACGCAGATCGGCGGACACCAGCCCCACCCGCAGTCGTTCAACGTGAGACGTCTCGCACGGCCAGACAGAAAACCGCGCGCCCGGCCGTTTGCTGACCTGCCGGCCAAAGCGACGGGCCACATCGAGGCAATATGAAGGCGCTCGATCGCCGGTAAAATTTAATGCACATAGCAGATTGCTATGAAACATCGGGTTGTCCGGCTCAATCGCCAGGGCGCGCTCGTAGCTGGCTTCCGCCTCGGCCAAGCGGCCTTGCTCGACCAGAATGATGCCCAGATTACTATATGCACCCGCGCAATCCGGCTTGATGGCAAGCGCTCGCCGGCAACTGGCCTCGGCCTGCGCTAAATGGCCAAGCTCCTTGAGCACATAGCCCAGGCCGCTATGCAGTTCCGCGTTATCGGGCGTGAGCTCCAAGGCCCGCTGATAATTGCGCTGCGCATCGACAAAGCGGCCCTCCTCATTAAACAGCATACCTAAATTGCCAAGCGCTTCGGCGTAATCGGGCTTAATTGTCAATGCGGTTTGATAGCTCGCTTGGGCCTCGCCAAAACGACCTAGGGCCTTGAAAACCGTGCCGAGATTATTGTGCGCTTCGGCATACGACGGCTTAATCTCCAAGGTTCTTAAATAGCAGGCCTGCGCATCGGTGAAGCGGCCCAGCGCCTGCTGCGCGGTACCGAGATTGTTATACGCTTCGGCATAATCGGGCTTGATTTCCACCGCCCGCCGGCAACTCACCTGGGCCTCGTCAAAGTGGCCCAGCGCCTTCTGCACTACACCCAAGTTGTTATACGCCTCGGCATAATCGGGTTTGATCGCCAGTGCCTTTTGGTAGCTGGCCAGGGCGTCGCTCAGATCACCGAGTGCCTGAAACGCGATGCCGAGATTGTTATGGGCCTCGGCATACTCAGGCTTGATTGCGAGCGCTCTCATGCAACTGGCCTGCGCCTCTTTGTGGCGACCCAGCTCTCTGAGCAGCACGCCGAGGTTGTTATAGGCCTCGGCGTCGTCGGGCGATAGGGCAGCCGCCTTTTGCATCATGCCTAGCGCTTCCTCACGCCGCCCCGCCTGCCTGTATAGCGCGCCCAAGACCTTCCAGCCAAAGCTATCCTGTGGAAAACACGCCGTCATGGTTTGAGCCAGGCGCTCGACTTCGGCGTAGCGCCCTTGATTGAATAGCACAATCAACGCCTCTTTATCTTGCATGCTGGCGCTAAATGGCGGCGGGGTTTGAGGCGTGTCGGCAGTGGTCATTTAATGGTGGCGCTCAGATCGCTAGACTTTAGCGTAATCGGACCTATTCTAACGCGACGCTTATCAAGAGGACGTTTTTACATCGATGCCGGCAAATTCCAGCTGTTGATCCCAAAATCGCACCCACAAATCGCAGTACCGCAAACTGAGCGTCCGAATCCGCTCGTATTGATCCTCAGTCATGGCCTGTGTCAGGATGTACCAGAGATCGTCCTCGTGATCGTCGTCGGCCGCGTCGGCAGTTTCATCGCCGCTTACGCCGTGCACGTAGTAGTAACCGTCGCTAATCTCCAGTCCAAGCGCCCCAGTCGCCCGACGTAAAGGTGGGCTGAATAAAATGACCTCCTCCTCCGCAACCGCGAGCAATGCGGAAACCTCGGCGTAAGTTCCATAGCTTTGCTGAAGGAAATCGCGTACTTCGGTCGCGATATCGCTTGGCCGGTAGTGTGTACGATCCGATGCAGAGACACCGTAATCGTCAAGTACGGCTTCGAACAGCGGATAATGCGCGCAGCAGGGGTTGCCCTTGTAGTAACCCTCATTATCCAGACCCGGCCGGAAACCGAATTCGTCCAACACATTCAGCGTCAGCAAAAAGCGTCCCGCCATTTTGCTCGCGGGCGCGAGGCGCGGCTCAAGTTGACGGCTTTGCATTTGGGCCGCCAATAACGCATCAGTAAAAATTTGTACAATGGCGTGCCGGTAATCGAGATGAATGCGCCGCATCGCTTCATGATTGACGACGCCACGGTTGAGTATCTGAATAGCCGGATGGCGGGATACCGGATGCGCGGAAATCTCCTCGCGTAATTTCTGGACAAAAGCGGCGTTTGCCGTCCATTGTTCGGTCTTAAGACTATCGCGCAACAAGGCAATTGCTTTTTGGCGGGGATGATTAAGGTCGGCCGACTTCAGCGATTTCATGGCGTATTCTCCTGGGATGGGGAGGCCAGTGTCGGGTGTAAAACAATTTAATTTCGATACACGCATTCGCTCAGCGCCAGGTAAAAGCAAGCTCAAATCTGCGAAGTCTAATATTGACAAGCCTGCTGACCGATTCCATTTAGTACCAATTTGAATCTTGATGAAAAAAAAAGGGCCTCAAAAGGCCCGTTTCCCCGGTTCGCGGTCTACGTCTCGTCGATCAACTACCGCTGGACACAATCTCAATCGGCTTGAAATCGCCGCCCACCACTTTATAAATGGTCAAGCCGGCATCATTCAAATCACCGCGTCCATCATATGAAATGGTCTGAGTGGTCACACCCGGGCTTTGGATTTTTGCCAGCACCGGAAGGTATTTTTGCGGGTCGGCTGAGTCGGCTTGCTTCATCGCATTCAAGAGCGCCATCGTGCCATCATACGAGTAGGGTGCGTAGGTCACGACATCACTATGAAAGCGAGCCTTATAACGCGAGTCAAACGATGCGAAGCCCGGCATTTTGGTTTGCGGCAAACCGGCAAGATAGACAATCGCGCCATCCGCGGCCGGGCCCGCCACCTTCAGGAAATTCGGCGATTTCGACATCTCACCCGTCACGAAAGCCGCTTTCATTTCCAACGCACGCATTTTGCGTATCATCGGCGCCGATTGGGCATCGCCACCGCCATAAAACACCGCGTCCGGGTTTTGGCCTTTTAAACTAGTCAAAATCGCGCTAAAGTCGACTGCCTTATCGTTGGTGAAATCACGTTCGATAATGGTCCCGCCTGCATGCTTGACCGCCGCTTCGAACTCATCGGCCGCGCCCTCGCCGTAAGCGGTGCGGTCGTCGATAATGGCGATGCGTTTGTAGTGCAGGTTCTGTACGACGTATTTGCCGACAATCTGGCCGGCCTGACTATCGCTGGTCATCAGGCGGAACGTGGTTTTATAGCCTCGGGCCGTAAATACCGGCGAGGTGGCCATGGCGATTTCCGGTATCCCGGCTTTCTCATAGAGATCCGATGCGGGGATACTCGTGCCGGAATTGAAATGTCCGATCATGCCTTTGATACCGCTATCGATCAAACGTTGCGCCACCATGGTCGCCATGCGCGGGTCGGCCTGGTCGTCTTCCGCCGACAGTTCGAATTTAACCGGCTTGCCGCCTAATGTAGGCTTAGTTGCATTGAAGTCGTCGATCGCGAGCGTCACGCCGTTTTTCATATCTGCACCGTATTCCGCCTGTGCACCGGTCATCGGCGCCGCGAAACCGATCTTGACGATATCGTCCGCGCGGCTCGGGGCGGACAGCGCCACGAGCAAGGGAACCACCAAACATAGACCAAATTGCTTTGTGCTCATGCCATCTCCTCGTATGAATCTCTATGGATCCCGCTTTGTGGATAACGCTTAGTGCCGATTGAGATGAAGTATAGGAATGCGTATAGCCGGTGTCTTGTTACCTAAAATCACCCGAAGTGAGCATTTCTGCATAGTGCCGGTGTCGCGAATGGACAAAGTCCAACTATGCCGAAATCGTCATCCCAACCGCCGGCCGAGAGCAAGACGCGCGCATGGGTTTATCCTAGGATAACCAGCGTGAAAACACGCAACGTCACTACGTGATGGTTTGCATGATGATGCGCCCGGGCTTGCCGCAGACCGATTCCCTGGGTTTTCCCAGACGCGTTGATGGTGCTCGGGTTCACGTATGATGGATGGCGGGCCTATTCCAGCGCCTTTTTATACCAACCCTGGACACCACGATGGCGACACTATTCGCGCAGGTCGCGCAAGACCGCTCCTTGCTGAGCGATATGGTGACGCACTTCGCCTTGCTCGAACCGATATTCGATGCCATGCCCGATATCGCGTTCTTTATCAAGGATACTGAAGCACGCTATGTGCTGGCCAACATGACCTTGGCGCAGCGCTGCGGCTTCAAGGATAAGCATGCCTTGCTCGGTAAGACAGCCGAGCAAGTATTCCCGGCCCGCTTCGGGCGAATCTACACGGTACAAGATAAATCGGTGCTGTCCTTGGGGCGCAAGATTATCGATCAGTTGGAATTGCATCTCTACCCCGGCCGCAGGCCCGGCTGGTGCCTGACATGCAAGCTGCCGCTATTCGACTCGAACGGTAATATCGCGGGAATCGCCGGCATTTCGCGCGACTTACATGCGCCGGAAGCCACACACCCCGCATATAGCAGGCTCGCGGCCGCCGTGTGCCACATCCAGGATAATTACGCGCAGCCGTTGCAGTTATCGCAATTGGCCCGCATCGCCGATATGTCGGTCGCGCAAATCGAACGGTATTTCCACAAGGTTTTTCATCTGACGCCGCGCCAGGTCCTGCTCAAGGCACGCCTCGATGCCGCCTCGGTGCTTCTGGCAGGTAACGCCAGCATTACTGAAATCGCCACCGCTTGCGGCTATCACGATCACAGCGCATTTACCCGCCAATTCAAAGCAACCGTTGGCGCCACACCCAGCGAATACCGCGCCTTGCTGCATTCGCAGGATTAATCGAACAACAAGCCATCCTGTGAAAACTCTGCCTGCGTTTGGCGGCGTAGATCGAGCCTTGTTATACAAACCAGCGACACCAAAGCCAGCACACTGTAGAACACCGCCAGCGGCCACCATTGCCCGGTAAAGCGGTGTGCAAGTACAGTGCCGATGAGCGGAGTCAAACCGCCGGCAAGCGCGGCACAGAGCTGGTAGGCAAGCGAGATCGCCGTATAACGCACGCGCACCGCAAACACATTCGTCATAAAGCCCGCCATTACCGCATACGAACTCGACATGCACATCACCACGCAACCGATACCCAAGATAATCGCCCAAGGTTGACCGCGAGTAACCAGCAAAAACATCGGATAGGGCGACAGCATCGCCAGCGTCGCCGCAATTTTCAAAAAGCGCGCAGTGCCGACGCGCTCGGCGATCCGGCCCGAAACCAGCTGTGTACCCAGATGAACAAACGCCACAGCAAATAGGCAATTCAACATCACCGAGCGATCGAAACCCAGCGTCTGGGTCGAATAGCTCAGCATAAAGGTATTGGCAAACCAGGCGCCGGCCACGCCAATAACATTCGCGCCCAGGCACAGCAATACTGTGCGCCATGCACCGCGCACCACCTCAACAATCGGCAATTCAGCCATCTTGTGTTGCGCACGCATGGCTGCGAATTCAGGTGATTCATTCACGCCCAGCCGGATCAGCAAGCCGACGATCAACAGTACTGCGCTGGCCAAAAACGGCAGCCGCCAGCCCCAGTCGAGAAAGGCACTTTTGTCCATCGCAGTGACGGCCCGAAACGCGATCAAGGAAAGAATTAAGCCCGCCGGACTACCCAGTTGTGCAAACGAAGCAAAAAACGTTCGGCGCTCTTTGGGTGCATGTTCTCCGGCCATCAGCACCGCCCCACCCCATTCGCCGCCGATCGCAATCCCCTGCACGATGCGCAGCACGATCAACGACACCGGCGCCATCACGCCGATGCTGGAAAAGGTAGGCAAAAAACCTATACCGACTGTACCTATACCCATAATGGCCAGCGTCATCATCAATGCCTTCTTGCGGCCATACCTATCCCCTAAATGGCCGAACAACAAGCCACCGAAGGGCCGCGCGAAAAATCCCACCGCGAAGGTCGCAAAAGAAGCCAACGTACTAAAAAATGGGTCGCTGCTCGGGAAGAATAGCTTACCGAAAATCAGCGCCGAGGCGGTCGCGTAAATGTAGAAGTCGTACCACTCTATCGTCGTGCCGACAAAGGCAGCGGCTGCCGCGCGAGCCGGCTGAGGCCGCGTTTGATATTGAAGGTCCATCGTTTGTCTCCTGGCTTATATTTTTGCTTGTTAAGGATTAACCACTCCCGAGTCAATCAATTTTTTCTGCGTGGCGGCGTCAATACCCAGCGCGGTCAACACCGCATGCGTGTCGGCGCCGAGCGCGGGCGGCTGCCGGCGATAAGTAGCCGGCGTGCGCGACAATTTGATCGGCGAACCAATGCCGCGATACGAACCCATCTCGATGACCATCTCACGATGCAGCGTGTGCGGGTGATGCACCACAACCCCGACATCCTGCACCGGACCACATGGCACACCTAGACGTATCAAAGCTTCGGCCAACGGCGCGCAAGCATGCTCAGTCAAGCGCGCTTCAAGCGCTATTTTTAATTCGGGGCGATGCAGGCAGCGGCTGCGGTTATCAAGGAAACGTGGGTCGCCGGCCAGCTCCGGCACGCGTAGATAACTGCACAATTTGGCGAATTGCTTATCGTTGCCGACCGCCAGAAAAATCGCCTCGGTCGCCGTGCGATAGCTGTCATAGGGCGCGATATTCGGGTGCGCGTTGCCGCTGCGCACCGCCGTCTTACCCGAGCCGAAGTAATTGGGCAGATGGGGGTGGAGCAGCGATACGCCGCAATCGTATAGCGCGATGTCGATCGATTGCCCTTGGCCGCTGGCCGCACGTTCGGTCAGTGCCAGCAAAATACCGGCCAGAGCATTCAGCCCGGTCACCATATCGACAATCGGCAAGCCTATGCGCAGTGGCCCACCGTCGGCCTCGCCATTAACGCTCATCAAGCCAGCCATGGCCTGGATCACCGCGTCGTAACCCGGCAAACCGCCAAGCGGGCCATCGGGGCCAAAGCCCGAGATTGCACAATGAATCAGTTTTGGAAAGCGCTGGCGTAGCACCGTTTCATATGCCATACCCCATCGTTCCAAGGTGCCGGGTTTGAAATTTTCCACCAGTACGTCGGCGTCCGCCAACAATTGCCAGAGAATTTCGCGCCCTTCATCACTGGCAAGATCGACCGAGATGCCTTGCTTGTTGCGATTGACGCCCACAAAATACGAGGCCGTTTCATCTTCAAATGGCGGCCCCCAAGCGCGTGTTTCGTCGCCGCCCGGCGGTTCGAGCTTGATCACGGTCGCGCCGTGATCGGCGAGCGCTTGCGTACAGTAAGGACCACCTAGGACACGGCTCAGATCGATGACTTTCAAGCCGTTTAGTGCGCCGATGCGTTCCGTCATCACGCGTCTCCGTGTAACAGCTGCATGGCTTCGTCCAGCGACATCGGCCGCTCGCTGACAACCGCTCGCAATAGCTCGCCGGACGCTCCGGCTACTTGGGGCTGCAAAGGATCGTAAGGCAGCAATTTGTGCCGCGCGACCAGATGACTGAGCGCCAACCGTCGAAAATCCGGCGCTAGCTGCATGGCTTCCACCGCCATAAAGACTGCCGTACAGACATGATATAAAGCACTGCCCGCCTGCCGCACGACTTCGTCTTCCTGTCGTTCGGCGGCACCCGATAACGCGATGCAAGCCTTATCGAGAAGGCCGTTCAGTAATTTGGCACTCCTTGAAGGCAGGGCGCTGCCGGCCATCATCTCTTGCAAATAACGGCGCAAGGGCGGTAATGCGCCTTCGCGTTTCACCGCACGCGCGATATCGAGCGCGACGATATTGCTGGTGCCTTCCCAGATCGACCCGAGGTGGGCATCGCGCACCAGTCGCGCATCGCTCCACTCCTCGATATAGCCCGTGCCGCCACGAATTTCCATCGCATCGCCCGTCACCCGTCGCGCATCGCGGCAGGCGCGAAACTTGATTAGAGGCGTCAGGATACGCACCCGTTTTTTTGCATCCTGGTCACCCTGGTCGGCACGCGCCAGACAGAGCGCAATCTGCAGAAACATCGTGCGCGCCTGCTCCGCGGGCAGCATCATCTTCAGTAACTGGCGTTGCATCAGCGGCATATCGATCAACTTGCGTCCGAACGCCTCGCGATGCCGCGCAATATGCAGCGCTTCGGTGACGGCACGCCGCATCAACCCCGCTGCGCGCACGCCATTCGATAGACGCGACATATTGATCATGTCGGCCATCTGATGAAAACCGCGACCGATCTCGCCGACCAGATAGGCCTGCGCGCCTTCCAAGACAATCTCGCCGCTCGCCATCGAACGGCTGCCCATTTTGTCTTTGAGACGCACGATGCGATAGCGATTGCGCGTACCATCGGGCAAGGTCTTGGGCAGCAGGAACAGCCCGAGGCCATGGATTCCTTCAGGCGCGCCTGCCACGCGTGCAAGCACCATCGCCAAATCGGCATCCGGGTTCGAGCAAAACCATTTGTCGCCCGTCAAACGCCACTCGCCTTCGCTATGCACAGCGTCGTCTGGCGCACCTTCTTGGGCACTTTTTTGCGCCGCCGCGTAATAAGTCGCCAGTGTCTGGATACGCGCGACATCCGAGCCCGCAGCTTGCTCGGTCATAAACATCGCACCTTGATATAGCGTATCGAAGTCGAGCGAGGTCAGATGCGGCAGGTAACGTTGCAACAACTCCGCCGAGCCATATTTGCGCAGTGTGCGGGTCAGCGAGTCAGTCATGCTGACGGGACAACATAGACCGAATTCCGCCTGCACGAATAGAAAGGTCAAGGCGTATTTGATCAGTGGCGGTGGCGCGTCGGCTCGATGGCTCATGGCCGCCAGCCCCAACTCCGAATACGCCGCGCGTTCCAGCGCTACATAGGCAGGATGCTTGTCGATGCGCTGCAAGGCCTCGCCGCGGCGTGTGCGATGCTGCAAACTGGGGGGATTTTTGTCGGCGCTCGAAGCCCAGGTATCAAGCTCGTCCGAGGCAAGCTGGCCAAGCCGCCGTAGATCGGCTTCGAGCGGACGATACAGATTTTCGCCAAGATGCGCCCGCAACAAGGCGCCAAAGCTAGGATCGCTGGAGAAAAAATTGATGCCCCGACTATCGGGGATATTCGAATGGCCGGCCACCGGCTCGCGCTCCATATAAGCCATATGCTTGTCTCCTGTTGTGCTTGCAGCATAGAGGGCAGTTCGATATACGTCTAATATCGTTTTTATGCTGTACGATAATTAAAAATTATCGTTAAAAGACTGCGGGCGCTGCGTATCAACGCCAAGCGGCACAGGAGACAAGCATGGAACTCAAGCAATTGCGTTATTTCATAGCGGTCGCGGAAGAATTGCACTTCGGACGCGCGGCCAAACGCTTATGTATTTCCCAACCGGCGCTAAGCTTCGATATCAAAAAATTCGAGGACCAGTTGGGCATTCAGTTGCTGTCACGCACCAACAAACTGGTGTTGCTGACGAATGCCGGGCAGGTGTTGCTCATTGAGGCGCGCAAGCTATTGCAACAAGCCGCACAGGCTGAGCGTCTGGCGATTCGCTCGGCGCACGGTTTAGCCGGGCGACTGCGCATCGGTTTCGTTAATTCAATGCTGTATCGAGGTTTGCCGCAGGCCGTCGAACGCTTCGAAGCCGACTATCCCTCGGTCGAAATCGTCCTCACTGAAATGAATACCAGCGAACAGGTGCAGGCGATCCAGCGCCGCCAAATCGATGTCGGTTGCGCGCATTGGGGTCATTTCCCCGCCGATATCGTGACCGCGCCGATTATCACCGAGCCTTTTCTCTGCTGCTTGCCAAGCGATCACGCCCTGGCCTCGCGCAAGGTGATCGATTTGCGCGCATTGTCGCAGGAGGCTTTTATCTTATTTCCTCGGGCAGTGTCGCCGCACTATCATGACCTGATTATCGCGCTGTGCGTAGACGCGGGTTTCAGCCCGCAAATCCGGCATGAAGTGCGCTTATGGCAAACCGTGGTGACCATGGTTGAATTTCGGATGGGTGTGGCTTTGGTACCGCAAACCTTGCGTAGTGTTGGTCAAGGACGTGTAGTGTGCCGCCCTTTGAAACGCAATCAGGTGGTTTCAGAAGTGCTGTCGCTGCTGCGCGCAGGCGCCGAAGAATCCGGAGCGCAATTATTTGTCGACTATATGACGGCGGCGGCGCGGGCGATGGGGTGAGCCGGCGCGTTAGATATAGTGCACCTTTTTGAGCGGACAGTGATCAGTCAATCGCGTAGCTGCGACGTAAGGCCGTTAAGGTCCCGTCGATTCGCATAGTCTCGTAGGCAGCTTGCCACCGCCGCGCCTCGTCGGTGTTGAAGTTACGCGAGGCGACCAGGTACATAGTCAGATGTTCCAAAGAGGCCGAAAAATAGAAACCCGAAACGGGGCGGCCGGCTTGTTGTATCAAGGCAATGGCCGGATGACGCCCAACCAGCCATAAATCGCAATTCCCCGCCAGCAAGCTATGCAGACCCTGCTCTTCATCTGTGGCCAGACCCAGATGACGATACCCGAGGCGATCCGTCAATTCGATAGCTGCTGAGCCGCGCAGCACGCAAATATTTTTCTGCGCCACCGCCTTCATATCAATCGGCTTTTGTGAAACCAGCACGAAATCGTCTTCGAGCAGGGGCACCAACCATTGGAAATGCGTCTCTCTACTCGGTACACGCACCACCGGCGCCAACAGCACATTACTCTCGTGCTCGGCAATCATGCGCGCCCGCGCCCAAGGCATCATTTCGAATACCTTCGCAAACCCGACCCGTTGCGCAATCGCGCGAGTAACGGCATACGCATAGCCCTGCCCGCCGGCATCGGGGGAAAAACGCGATGTACTGCCAATCAATACCCGTACTTGAGCCGCGGCCGGCCAGCTAAGCACACATGCCAGAAACAGTGCCAGCAGCCGAAGTTGAAACATGACAAACCCCGGAGAAATAGATTTTTTATTATAAACCTGAGTCATTTTCCACAAAACAGGAAAAAATGCCATGACATATATGGGGTTTTTATCTATGTAACAAACCAGCGTTTGCGTATTGCCGGCATAGGCGAAGCCAACAACGCTTGCCGCTCACTCAAACTTGTAGCGGCGTCGGATGGCGTCGAAGGTACCGTCGGCCCGGATCGACTCGAACGCAGCTTGCCAGCGCCGAGCTTCATCGCTGTCGAAGATCAATGATCCGGCAATGTAGACATCGATATGCTGCAAGGAGCGAGAGAAATGAAAATCTGCAATTTGCAGGCCCGACTCGCGTATCAACGTCATGGCGGGCATGCGCCCGACCATCCAGCCATCACAGCGCCCCGCACGCATTGTCAGCAAGCTTTGACGCTCGTCGGCATTCAGGACCAAGCGGGTGTAGCCCAGGCGCTGGGCGAGCTCAACCACTACGGAGCCACGCACTAAGCAGGTCGGGTGCCGCGCAGCGGTATCGACGTCGATTGGTAGTTGCGAAACCAGCACGTAATCGTCTTCAACCAGGGGGATCAACCATTGGAACTGGTGTTCCCGCTTAGGTGTGCGCACTATCGATAACAACAGCACATTGTTGCTGGATTCTGCAATGGAAAGCGCGCGCACCCAGGGCATAAACTCGAATTCGCGCGTATACCCGGCGCGTTGCGCAACGGCGCGAGCGACGTCATAAGCATAACCTTGACCACCGATACCGGCAGGCACCAGCGACGAGCTCGGAACCAGCACTCTAACTTGAGCCTCAGCAGTCGCAACAATCGTACATGCCAATATCAGTGCCAATAGCCAAAGTGGACGCATGGCAAATCCGAGAGTGAGTTGCGCCTTTATTATAGGCACATTGGGGTCGGAATAACACGCCAGATCTATCTCGCAGCGTCGATAAAGAGATGCTCGGTCAAAAAATCGACGAATGCGCGCAATTTGGGCGACAGCTGTTTGCTCGATGACCAGATCACCGAAAATTGGCCAGCGTGGGTCAAATGTTCGCTTAACAGCGAACACAAGGCTCCGCTAGCGAGATCCTCTCGGGCGAGAAAATCCGGCATATACGCGATGCCCATGCCACGCAACGCCGCGCCCCTCAAGGCTTCCATATTGTTACAGGTCAGCGCGCTCGGGTAGCGCCCAATGGCATCTTCGTCTAAGCCGCTCAAGGTCCAGGGTTGCAATTTCCCCGACGACGGGAAGCGGAACCGCAAACAGGCATGGCCGATCAGATCGCCCGGCGCATGCGGCGTGCCGCGACGCCGCAAATACTCGGGTGAGGCACAGAGCACAAAACGAAAGGGGCCAAGCCGCTTGACCATCAATTGCGAGTCGCTTAATTCACCACTGCGTATCGCCGCATCAAAGCCGCCTTCTATCACGTCGACGATACGATCATTGAAATCGAGATCAAGATCAACATCTGGATAGCGTATAGCAAACGCCGGTAATATCGGCAGCAAGAAGCGGTAGCCGATGATGGGCAAACTCACGCGCAAACGGCCACGCGGCATGCCGTTGGCCCGCGACATCATGGCTTCGGCATCATCGAGTTCGTCGAGAATCCGGCGGCAGCGTTGGTAGAAACGCTCGCCGTCCTCGGTCAAACTGAGGCGGCGGGTGCTTCTTTGCAATAAGCGCACCCCTAGATGTTGCTCCAACCGCGCCACGCTCTTACCGACAGCGGACGGCGAGACACCGAGGTGCCGTGAGGCGCCGACAAAACTCAAGGCTTCGGCGGTACGGACAAAGGCCGTGATTCCCGTCAGATGGTCCATTTTTATTCGAGCGTTTTTGTCCTTATTCTAGATATTCTAAGCTTATTTATCGATTTTATCGCCACAATTAAACTGTCCGTCGACCGTTGGCGCGTGGCGTCTGTGTTGCCGTTTATGCCGCCGCTCACGCATTTCTCCCCGATATCGACCGACAGGAAATCCATGTCTAACTCTCAAGCGTGTGACGCACGGCTACGCTCCTCGATGCTGGCTGCCGTCTGTCTGGCGGCACTTATCCTGCCACTCAGTTTCTCCGCAGGGGCGATCGCCACGCCCGCCATCGGACTTGCCTTGCACAGCGGACCGATGGCCCTGAACTGGATTACCAATGCCTTTATGCTGACCTTTGGCAGCTGCTTGATGGCTGCAGGCACGCTGGCCGATCGCTGGGGCCGCAAACGCATGTTTCTCAGCGGTGTGGCGGCTTTTACCGGGGTCGCCGTGCTCTTGGCCGGCGCCCCGAATATGGTGTGCCTAGACCTGTTGCGTGCGGCCCAGGGCGTAGCCGCGGCCGCCGCGCTTGCCGGCGGCTCTGCGGCACTTGCGCAGGAATTCGACGGTCATGCGCGCACCCGCGCTTTTGCTTTGCTCGGCATGACTTTTGGGGCGGGGCTGGCGTTCGGTCCGATACTCGCGGGCGGCTTAATCCAAGTGCTCGGTTGGCGCGCGGTATTTTTGTCCGCCGCATTGATCGGCGCGTGCTCATGGTTACTGGCCGTAACCTGTATGCGTGAAACCCGCAGCCCGACGGCCCCCCGATTGGACTGGCAAGGCATGGCCAGTTTTACGGCGGCGCTCGGACTCTTCACTGTGGCCATTTTGGAATGGCCAGAACTCGGCTGGCGAAACCCCATTTTCCTGACGCTACTGCTCGCGGCCGGTGTTGCTCTTGGTGCATTCGTCAGTATCGAGCGGCATACCGCCCAGCCGATGCTGGAGCTGGCTTTATTGCGTTATCCCCGCTTTATTGGAGTGCAATTGCTGCCCCTGGCGACCTGTTATTGCTACGTGGTTTTATTAGTGATACTGCCGCAGCGCTTCGTCGGCGTCGAAGAACATGCTCCGTTGGCAGCAGGGTTGATGATGACGGCCCTATCCGCACCGATACTGGTGATGCCTTTGTTAGCCATCAGCCTTAGCCGGCAGGTATCGCCAGGAACAATCAGCGGATGCGGTTTGCTCCTGGCGGCTGTCGGCTTACAGTGGCTAGGTTCTATTCCTGTTGGTGCTGCGCCTGCAGCCATTTTATGGCCCATGCTGCTGATCGGCGTCGGCGCCGGCTTGCCATGGGGCTTGATGGATGGCTTGGCAATCAGTGTCGTACCCAAAGAGCGTGCCGGATTGGCGGCCGGCATCTTCAGCACGACGCGCGTAGCAGGCGAAGGTTTGGCGCTGGCCATTGTTAGCGCGCTCTTATCGACACTTGCACAATTCCACCTACACGGCGCCCTGCCGCAGGCGGACTCAAACCAATCCGACTTGATTGTCGAAGCGGCCCAGAGTCTGGCGACCGGTCAATTGGCGCAGGCAACAACCCTGCTTCCGAGTTTAGGTCGACTGTTTTTGATCAAGGTTTACACGGAGGCGTTTCGTAGTCTTTGCCATGTGCTAAGTGCCACCACCGTGATATCGGCGCTCGCTGTCTTCGGATTTCTCAGCCGCAGGCATACGCCAGCGACCGGTTACGATCCTGGCAACATCGTCGAGACCTAGGCTGTGTAACGCTAGCTAACCAAACTACAGTTTCGTTTTAAGTTCTGTTTAAGGGTTCGCAGGCCATACTCCGTGCAATATTTGGTCAACTGAAATAGCTGGCCAGCAGTTTGCGGGTAAGCCATCGGCTTGCTTCCTGACAATGCAATGGAAACAGAGGCCACAATGAAGCATTTTTTCTCGCCGCACGAATTAGCCACACTGGTATTGCTGTTGTCGGCGCCCACCCAGGTGTCACTGACCAATCCAGATTTGATCGCACTGCAACAAGATAACTTGGTCGAAATGGTCGCCGCTGAAAACACTTTGATGCCGCGTGTTACCGATGACGGCGTACTCATTCTAAAGCGCTTGGGTATGACTGCGTAATGCTTGAGGGACGCTTGGCTTGAACAGGGTTTGGTAATTTTGACAGCTAACACTTACACTATCTGTCGGATAAAACCTTAGTCAAACCGGAGCACCGACCTTGAAAATTCCAGCATTGCCTTTCACCATCACGGACTGGAGCCAGCAGCCTGCGACAAAACACCCCGGTATCACCGGCGTCGCATTGTGGCGCACCCTGAATATCGGCGATTTGCGGGTGCGCGTCGTGGAATATACGCCGGGCTATCTGGCCGACCACTGGTGCGATCGAGGCCATGTGCTGTACGTGCTGAAAGGCGAGCTCGATACCGAACTCAAGGACGGACGCACTTTTAAACTCACGGCCGGCATGAGCTATCAGGTTTCTGATTTTGGCGACGCGGCCCACCGCTCGTCGACGAGTACAGGGGCTACGTTGTTTGTGGTTGATTGACTCAGTATTGCCGGCCAAATGGACCTTTCAATCTCCGGCTTGCTCAAGTATCGAAAGCCGCGCAGTTCAAAGGGCCGGCTAATTCCACTTAGTAACTCAACTTGAACGATTCCAACTCTTGCGTATCTCGCTCGGAACGCGTCCCATTGCTACCGTAATATTCTTCGACTGATTTCACCCAGCGTTTAACTTCCGGCACATACCAGAACGCCTTATATACTCGACCCGTCGCCACGACCGCACCCGTCTTGTTGACTTGAGCCACCACGGTAGCGCCATTCTGCGAAACTTGCGCACCCTGGACCACCGTATTGACCGGTATCATTTCGGCCGTCCAATGACCTTCTGCCTCTATTTTGAGCGCTTGAAATTTGCCCGCAGGCACTTCTATGGTTTCATATCCAACCACTGCGTACTTGGTATTCAGCGTTTCATACTTACGAAGCTTATTCGGGTTCTCTTCGGTGTAGCTGATTTCCCATGTTTTCCCGGGTTTTAGCGGGAACGAGAAAGGTTGATTGACGACTGTTTCCTTGTTATTGACATTTCGTACTCGGCTCCAATCCGGACCGACAAATATTTCAGTGCCTTCCTGCGTCGAACCGCTCTGTTTCGACGTGTAATAGATACTGGCAGCGTTAGCATGGGAAATAGTTATTTCAACATGAGTCGGAGTCCACCCCGCCGTCCCCATCTCCTTGGTTTGCTGATACGTCCATGTATCGCCTGCTTTCACGGACGGTAAGTCGATGGTTTGAGCCGAGACATTTAAAGAAACAGCAACGACCAATGAAGCTAGTACGATATTTTTCATGGAGAAAGGTTAGCTGGTTACGATTGAGGAAGCATCATACATACCTCATTCCTCAGCTTCATATCAATGAATATTTCTTATTATTCGGGATCGCGGAGATTAACGTCGAATGGCGTGAATTAATTCATGAATTTGTCAAAGCTCGCGGCCTGTATTCC
>Ga0302220_10001001_pt1 | contig 22456 bp, 17 predicted proteins | sample II_Palsa_E1_3_FD_194572 | JGI IMG/M metagenome (GOLD analysis project Ga0302220, IMG submission 194572) | Peat permafrost microbial communities from Stordalen Mire near Abisko, Sweden - II_Palsa_E1_3 | ecosystem: Environmental > Terrestrial > Soil > Palsa > Peat permafrost | place: Sweden...
CGCTGGCTATGGATGCTGTTCAGCAAGCGAACTCCGGCCACCCCGGCATGCCAATGGGCATGGCCGAGATCGGCGTTGCGCTGTGGTCGCGCCATCTGCGCCACAACCCGAAGAATCCGCAGTGGGCTGACCGCGACCGCTTCGTGCTGTCGAACGGCCACGGCTCGATGCTGCTGTATTCGCTGCTGCATCTGACCGGCTACGACCTGCCGATCGGAGAGCTGAAGAACTTCCGTCAGATGCATTCGAAGACGCCAGGCCACCCGGAATACGGCATGACGCCGGGTGTCGAGACGACCACTGGCCCGCTTGGCCAGGGCTTGGCCAATGCAGTTGGCATGGCGCTCGCCGAGTCGCTGCTTGCCACGGAGTTCAACAAGCCGGATGCGAAGATCGTCGATCACCATACGTATGTGTTCGTCGGCGACGGCTGCCTGATGGAAGGCATCTCGCACGAAGCCTGCTCGCTCGCAGGCGTGCTGAAGCTGAACAAGCTGATCGCGTTCTACGACGACAACGGCATCTCGATCGACGGTGAAGTGGTGAACTGGTTCCACGACGACACGCCGAAGCGCTTCGAAGCGTACGGCTGGAATGTCGTCCCGAACGTGGTCGGCCACGACGTCGAGGCAGTAGACGCAGCCATCAAGAAAGCCAAGCAGTCGGACAAGCCCACGCTGATCTGCTGCAAGACGGTGATCGGCGAAGGCGCGCCGACCAAGGCCGGCAGCCACGATTCGCACGGCTCGCCGCTCGGCGAGAAGGAAATCGCGGGCGCGCGTGAAAAGCTCGGCTGGAAATGGGCACCGTTCGAGATCCCGGCGGAAGTCTACGCAGCATGGGATGCGAAGGAAGCCGGCGCGCAAAACGAAGGCGAGTGGAACAAGGCGTTTGCCGCCTACGAGGCCAAGTATCCGCAGGAAGCCGCTGAATTCACGCGCCGGATGGCCAAGCAACTGCCGGCCGATTGGGCGCAGAAGGCTCAGGCTATCATCGCCGGTGCGAACGAGCGCGCGGAAACCATCGCCACGCGCAAGGCGTCGCAGCAGGCCATCGAAGGTTTGTCGACCGTTCTGCCGGAACTGCTCGGCGGCTCGGCCGACCTGACCGGTTCGAACCTCACCAACTGGAAGGCGACCAAGCCGGTGCGCGTCAATGCGGAAGGCCGCGCAGCCGGTAACTACGTCAACTACGGTGTGCGCGAATTCGGCATGAGCGCTGCGATCAACGGTATCGCGGTTCATGGCGGCTTCAAGGCATTTGGCGGCACGTTCCTGACGTTCTCCGACTACAGCCGCAACGCGCTGCGCGTCGCCGCGCTGATGAAGGCGCCGTCGATCTTCGTGTTCACTCACGATTCGATCGGCCTCGGCGAAGACGGCCCGACCCACCAGTCCATCGAGCACGTCGCCAGCCTGCGCCTGATTCCGCATCTGCAAGTCTGGCGTCCGGCCGACACCGTTGAAACAGCGGTGGCGTGGACCCAGTCGGTTGAACACCATGGTCCGTCGGTGCTGATCTTCAGCCGTCAGAACCTGCTGTTCTCGGAACGCACCGACGCGCAGATCTCCAACATCGCCAAGGGCGGTTACGTGCTGCGCGACTGGAACGACGAGATCGTCGCGCGCAAGGTCATCCTGATGGCGACCGGCTCGGAACTCGAGCTGGCGCTGAACGCAGTCGAGCCGTTGGCACGCGAAGGAATTGCTGCGCGTGTGGTGTCGATGCCGGCTACCACCGTGTTCGACCAGCAGGACGCCGAGTACCGCGAACGTGTGCTGCCCAAGGGCGTGCGCCGTGTCGCGATCGAAGCGGGCGTGACGGATTTCTGGCGCAAGTACGTGGGTCTGGAAGGCGGCGTGGTCGGTATCGACACGTTCGGCGAATCGGCCCCGGCTGGCGTGTTGTTCAAGCATTTCGGCTTCACCGTCGAGCATGTCGTAGAGACGGCCAAAGCCGCACTCGGCTGATGAGTGTCCGGTTCTCGCCGCGTGTGCTCCACGCCTGGCGGGAATCGGCCTAGCAGAGCCAACATGGACGTATTTTTTTAGCCATCAGGAGATAGACCATGACGATTCGCGTCGCAATCAACGGCTACGGCCGGATCGGCCGCAACACGCTGCGCGCCTTCTATGAAAACGGCAAGAAGCACGACATCCAGATCGTCGCCATCAACGACCTGGGCGATGCCAACACGAACGCCCACCTGACGCAATACGACACGGCTCACGGCAAGTTCCCGGGCGAAGTGTCGGTGGACGGCGATTACCTCGTCGTCAACGGCGACCGTATCCGCGTGCTGGCGAACCGTAACCCGGCCGAACTGCCGTGGGGCGAGCTGAACATCGACGTCGTGATGGAATGCACGGGCTTTTTCACGACCAAGGAAAAGGCCAGCGCGCACATCAAGGGCGGCGCAAAGAAGGTCATCATCTCGGCACCGGGTGGTAAGGATGTCGACGCAACGATCGTCTACGGCGTGAACCACAAGGTGCTGAAGGCATCGGACACGGTGATCTCGAACGCATCGTGCACGACGAACTGCCTGGCACCGCTGGTCAAGCCGCTGAACGACAAGATCGGTCTGGAAAACGGTCTGATGACCACGATCCACGCTTACACGAACGACCAGGTTCTGACTGACGTGTATCACGAAGACCTGCGTCGCGCGCGCTCGGCCACGCACAGCCAGATCCCGACGAAGACGGGTGCTGCATCGGCTGTCGGCCTCGTGCTGCCGGAACTGAACGGCAAGCTGGACGGCTACGCGATCCGCGTCCCGACCATCAACGTGTCGATCGTCGATCTGTCGTTCATCGCCAAGCGCGATACGACGGTGGACGAAGTCAACGCGATCATGAAGGAAGCGTCGGAAGGCGAACTGAAGGGCATCCTCGGCTACAACAAGGCGCCGCTGGTGTCGATCGACTTCAACCACAATCCGGCTTCGTCGACCTTCGACGCGACGCTGACCAAGGTGTCGGGCCGTCTGGTGAAGGTGTCGAGCTGGTACGACAACGAGTGGGGCTTCTCGAACCGCATGCTGGATACGGCTGTTGCGCTCGCGAACGCGAAGTAAGCTGGATCGCTGCCGGGCCTGATTGAATTCAGGCGCTGCAGATTGGAAAGCCGCTCCTGGAGCGGCTTTTTTATGCGCGCGCGGTTAGCCCACGCTCCCCTCATGTGGCGGGGCTATCCCTTCGGCACCGGGAAATACACGCCCGCACGCTGCGCAGCATTCGTGATGTGCATCTCAATCGCCTTGCCGGCCGCGACGGAATCTCGCGCCTTGAGCGCATCGAGAATCTCGCGATGCTCGTGATAAGTGGAGAGCACCAGCTCGCGCTTGAAGAACGGCATGCGCTGGCTCTCTTTCATGATGTCCGAACTGCTACGCAGGATCGATTCGATCGCGGCATTGCCGGCAATGCTGACGATGCGCATATGAAAATCAAAATCGAGCTGCGCGGCTTCATCGAGTTCGTTGCTGGCGAGCGCGCCGTGCATCGCATCGATGTTCTCCTCGAACCACGCAAGGTCAGTGTCGCTGATCGCCAGCGCCGCCATGCGCGCTACGAATCCTTCGAGCGCAAAGCGCATCTGATACGTATCCGGCAGGGAAGACTGTTCCGCAAAACGCCAGGGGTTCGCTGAGGACACCTGCGAGCTCTCGACATACACGCCCTTGCCTGGGCGGATCATCAACAGCCCGAGCGCCTCGAGCGTCGATAGCGCCTCACGCAGCGAAGCGCGGCTGATGGCCAGTTCTTCGGAGAGCTGACGTTGTGCGGGCAACAAACTTCCCACCGGATACACGCCGCCCTCGATCCGTTCGCGGATGGTGGCAATGGCGGAGTCAGTGACGGTGTGCGGGACGTTCTTCATGATCCTCGACGGAAGCGCGTGGTCTGACCGGCATTGTAATCCCCGGCTTTGACGCACGCACCGCACAATTAATCTCCGGACAAAAGAGCGCCGCAACAACCTGACGGCAGGCGGGTAAACGCTATTAATTTCCGCCTTGACGGGACTATATCGGCTTCCTACTATTCGCCATAACAGTACTGGTCGGACCAGTATGAACAGATGAAATCCGTAACCGGGAGAAGGCCGTGTTGAAGTTTTTCAATTCGCTGTTTGGCCGGGTGGTGATCGCCCTGGTGGCGGGCATCGTGATCGGCGCGCTGTTTCCGCATTTCGCACAGTCGTTGCGGCCGCTCGGCGACGGCTTTCTCAAGCTGATCAAGATGGTGATCGGTCCGATTGTGTTCTGCGTGGTGGTGAGCGGCATGGCGCACGCGGGCGACCTGAAGAAAGTGGGCCGGGTCGGCCTGAAGGCGGTGGTCTACTTCGAGTTCATGACGACGATTGCGCTGGTGATCGGCGCGGTGCTGGCGTATGTCACGAAGCCCGGCGTCGGCATGAACATCAACCTGCATTCGCTCGATGCGGCCTCGCTCAATACCTACACCGAGCACACCAAAGATCTGAAGGACACCGCAGGATTTCTGCTGAAGATCATTCCGGATACGGCCTTCAGCGCGTTTGCCACGGGCGACATCCTGCAGATCCTCGTGTTCTCGGTGCTGTTCGGCTCGGCTTTGTCACTGCTTGGCGGCAAGGCTCAGAAGGTGAGCGGCCTGATCGACGAACTGGCACAAGTGTTCTTTCGCGTGATGAGCTTCATCATCAAGCTGGCGCCGCTCGGCGTGCTCGGCGCGATTGCGTTCACCACGGGCACCTACGGTGTCGCCTCGCTCGAGCAACTGGGACTGCTGGTGGTGGTGTTCTACGCCAGCTGTATCGTGTTCGTCGCCGTGGTACTTGGCGTCGTGATGCGTCTGGCCGGCTTTAGCGTCTTCAAGCTGATCCGCTATCTGCGTGAGGAAATGTCGATCGTGCTCGGCACCGCCTCCTCCGATGCGGTGTTGCCGCAAGTGATGCGCAAGCTCGAATGGATGGGCGTGAAGGACTCGACGGTCGGCCTCGTGATTCCCACCGGCTACTCGTTCAATCTGGACGGCTTCTCGATCTATCTGACGCTCGCGGTGATCTTCATCGCGCAGGCCACCAATACGCCGCTGTCGCTGCACGATCTCATCGTGGTGGTGCTGGTGTCGCTGGTGACTTCGAAGGGGGCGCATGGCATTCCCGGTTCGGCGATCGTGATTCTGGCCGCAACGCTCTCGGCGATTCCTGCGATCCCGGTTCTCGGTCTGGTGCTGATCCTGCCGGTGGACTGGTTTGTCGGCATTGCTCGCGCACTGACCAATCTGATCGGCAATTGCGTTGCCACGGTAGTAGTGGCCGTCTGGGAGAACGATATCGACAAGGCTCGCGCTCGCAGCGTATTGAACCGGGAAGCCGCGTTTCTTTATGTTCCGGCTGGCGAAGAATCGAAGGCTGCGGGCGTTTCTGTCAACCCCGTGCACGCGATCTGATTCAAGCGGCACCGCCCAACACAACTCATCACCGGTCCGTCGGGCGCAGCGGTACGTACGCCAATACAGGCAACACCCGCAGTAGCGCCCGCGGACTTTCACCCTCTTACCGTTAGACCGAGACCATGGCTACTCCGACCCTCGACCCGAACGCCCCCGCTTTCACGCGCCGCTATATGAACCTGGCCGACCCGCGCCTCGGTGCGCAGGCGCTGTATGCCAGCGACGAATTCTTCGCGCCCAAAGAGCGCATGCTCGATCCGCAACCGGCGGTGTTCATTCCCGGCAAGTACGACGATCACGGCAAATGGATGGACGGCTGGGAGACCCGCCGCAAGCGCACCACCGGACACGACTACTGCGTGGTCCGGCTTGCGCGCCCGGGCGTTATCCATGGCGTGGATCTGGACACGAGCCACTTCACCGGCAACTTTCCGCCGGCAGCGTCACTGGAAGGCTGCTGTGCAGACAGCGATACGCCGCCCGACAACGCCGACTGGCAAGTCGTCGTGCCGGCGATGACGCTGCAAGGCAATCAACACCATTACGTCGAAGTCAGCGACGCGCGCGCCTTCACGCACCTGCGCGTGAACCTATACCCGGACGGTGGTCTCGCGCGTCTGCGTGTCTACGGACAGCCGAAACGCGATTGGGATCGCATCGAGCGCGGCAGCCTCATCGATCTCGCGGCGATCGAAAACGGCGCTTACCTGGCCGCCGCGAACAACCAGCATTTCGGACCGGCCTCGCAGATGCTGATGCCAGGGCGCGGCGTCAACATGGGCGACGGCTGGGAAACGCGCCGCCGCCGCGAACCTGGCAATGACTGGGCGATCGTCGCGCTGGCGCGACCCGGTGTGATTCGCAAGGTCGAAGTGGACACGGCGCACTTCAAGGGCAATTTCCCGGACCGCTGCTCCTTGCAGGCCGCGAGCGTAACGGGCGGCACGGATGACTCTTTGGTCACGCAGGCCATGTTCTGGCCGCTGCTGATGGGTGAGCAGAAGCTGCAGATGGACCACATGCATCCGTTCGAAGCCGAATTGGCCTCGCTCGGTCCGCTCACCCATGTGCGCTTCAATATCTTCCCGGACGGTGGCGTCTCGCGCCTGCGTCTTTGGGGCGAGCTGGCGTAAGCGCGGCACCCGGAGGAGCGTGGCAACGGAGACACCGCAATGAAGACCCTGCAGATGGAGCGCCTGACGCGCGAAGCCTTCGCGCCGTTTGGCGACGTGATCGAACTGGACGGTGCACGTCACTTCCCGATCAACGGCGGCACGACCGAGCGCTATCACGATCTTGCGCAGGTCGACGTCATCGGGCAGGGTGGCCGGCCGCTCATCAACCTGTTCCGCGCGCAACCGCGTGCGCTGCCGGTCGAGATCAACATGATGGAGCGCCATCCGCTTGGCAGCCAGGCTTTCCTTCCGCTTTCAGATGTGAGCTACCTGGTCGTCGTCGCGCCCGCCGGCGACTTCGATCCGGCGCACATGCGCGCCTTCTGGACCGACGGCTGGCAGGGCGTCAACTACGCAAAAGGGGTCTGGCACCACCCGCTGCTCGCCCTTGAGCGCGTCAGCGATTTCGTGGTGGTGGATCGAGGCGGCGAGCAGCCCAATTGCGACGAGATTGCGCTGGCTGAAACGTGGCGTCTCGCGCGTTAGCTTAAGCGTCAGTTGGGACGTCACACGGGGCGTATCAGCCTGATCACTGCCGCTTTACGCCTACGGCCGTCTATGTCCCGCCTTGATACAACCATGTCTTGTTACCTACGCTTACGGCCTCTGGGCGGCTTGAATGCGCCGCGCGTGAGGCCCGACGCCCCTTAGGCGCAAAAAAACCCGGCCGACTGACGACGACCGGGTTTCTCTTTATTACCTGCGCGGCTCGCGAACCCTGGGGCGCGCGACGATAATGCCGCTCAATGCTTGCGATGCGGGCAGTTTTCCTTCGTGCAGGCACCGTACAGCGCGAGCGCGTGTTCTTGCAGCTTGAAACCGCGCTCCTTTGCGATGGTCTGCTGACGGCTCTCGATTTCCTGGTCGAAGAACTCCTCGACCAGCCCGCAGTCGATACACACCAGGTGATCGTGGTGGGTGCCTTCGTTCAGTTCGAACACGGCCTTGCCGGATTCGAAGTTGCTGCGCGACAGCAGCCCAGCCTGCTCGAACTGCGTCAGGACGCGATAAACCGTGGCAAGCCCGATATCGAGCTCCTCGTGCAGCAGGTTGCGGTAGACGTCTTCCGCAGTCAGGTGGCGCACCGGGCTGTGCTGGAAAATCTCCAGAATCTTGAGGCGCGGTAGGGTCGCCTTGAGCCCGATATTTTTCAGATCGGTTGGATTGGTCATGACAAGGGATCCCTAGAGTACAATGCAGGGTTCTAATAGTAATGTGTTTACGCTGTTCAGGTCATCTTCGATGCAATGAAACTCGCGCGGTCCGCCACAGGCAGGACCCGCACGGTGAGTGAAATGATTTCAAAATCTCTACTGATCTACCGGGGGAGCCGCATGCGGGGTACCTTGATTGCTGCAGCGACTGTCGCGGTTCTTGCCGGGTGCTCGACCTACGACAGCGTAACGCAGCGAATCGCCCAAAGCATCACGCCTTATCGGATTACCGTTGTGCAGGGCAATTTCGTCTCGGCTGAGGCAGCTGCACAAATGAAGGTGGGTATGACACGGGACCAGGTGCGCCAGCTGCTCGGCACGCCGCTCCTGGCGGACATGTTCCACGCAGACCGTTGGGACTACGTGTTCTATTTCAAGCGCGGCAATACGAGCGTTGTGCAGCAGCGTGACTTCGTCGTGAACTTCGCGGGCGACACGGTCGCGAACTGGACGGGCGGTCAAGATCTGCCGTCCAACCTCGAACTGCTCGCCGAAATCGACGGCGACAAGCGCGGCAAGAAGGCATTTGTGGCAGCAGAGGCCGCGGCAGCCAGCGGGGCGGTTGCGGCTTCCGGCGCCGCTGCGGCTACGCCGCCGGCAACGGCCGGCACAGCGTCTGCACAGTCCATGGATCCGAACGCCGAAGCCGCTCAGGCGGCCAATCGCGCGACGGACGCCGTGCAGGCGCCGAGCGGCAAGATCACGCCGTCGGTGCGGGCTGGTACGCCGACTGCGAACGGTGGTGTGGTCCCGCAAGGCGGCACGTCGCCTGGGGCGCCGCAGTTCCAGTTCACACGTCCGGCGCCGCCTGCCGTGCCGAGCGAACAGCAAGACAACCCGGTGGGACCGGCTGGCTCGCAGAGCAACAGCGGGCCGACCTACAACGCACCGCTGACGTCCGCTCCGGTGACCTCGGGAACGGGTAGCTAAATACGCTGTCCCTGACAATGACGGGCCGCGTTCATCGCGCGAGCCCGTCATTTGTGTTTGTTGCCTTTTGTTTTGCCCCTGGGGGTGCGCTTTCAGGTGCCTCGTGCCACGCCTTGCGCGTCGTGCTTCGCGTCGGTTTTTACATCCATCGTTTCTTACGTCATATTTCACGCGCGACTGCCATGAACATTGCTATTGCCGGTGCCTCAGGCCGTATGGGCCGGATGCTGATCGAAACCGTCCTGAACGATTCTGGCGTCAAGCTTTCCGGCGCGCTCGTGCGGACCGGGTCGGCGCAACTTGGCCAGGACGCCGGCGCGTTCCTCGGCAAGCAAACGGGCGTCCCGCTGAGCGACGATATCGAGCAGGTGTTCGCCCAATCGGACGCCCTGATCGACTTTACGCGGCCGGCGGCCACGCTTGCGCATCTCGAAGCGGCGCAGCGCCACAACGTCAAGATGGTGATCGGCACCACGGGTTTCGAAAGCGAGCAGAAGGCGCAACTGCGCGCAGCGGCTGAAAAGATCGGCATTGTCTTTGCGGCCAACATGAGCGTGGGCGTCAACGTCACGCTGAAGCTGCTCGAATACGCCGCGCGTCACTTCGCGACCGGGTACGACATCGAGATCATCGAGGCGCATCACCGTCACAAGGTCGATGCACCGTCCGGCACCGCGCTGGCAATGGGCGAAGTGATCGCCGGCGCGCTCGGCCGCAATCTCGACGATTGCGCGGTCTATGGCCGCGAGGGCATCACCGGCGAGCGTGACCCGTCCACCATCGGTTTCGCGGCGATCCGCGGCGGCGATATTGTGGGCGACCATACCGTGCTCTTCGCCGGTATCGGCGAACGCGTCGAAATTACGCACAAATCGGCGAGCCGCTTGTCTTATGCACAGGGCGCGCTACGTGCGGCGCGTTTCCTCGAAGGCCACGCAAGCGGCCTGTTCGACATGCAGGACGTACTCGGCCTGCGCTGAGCGCGCGTATGCTCGGCGTGCGCCCCGTATCCCATCTGCGCACACTTTCCGACGGCGAGGTCCAATGGCAGGCACCGGCATTCTTCACTACCTGCAATCCAGCGACACGATCACCCATGCTGTGGCCTATGTGCTGCTGGCGATGTCGGTGGCGAGCTGGTGTTTTCTGATCGTCAAAAGCTGGATTCTGAGCCGCGCAAAGCGCCAGGCGGCGCGCGCGATTGCCCAGTTCTGGCAGGCGTCTACCTTATCGGATGGCGTCGCGGCGCTGCGGCGCGTCGATAGCGAACGTGTCTTCACGCCGCTCGCCGAAGCCGCGTTGCATGCCTCAGAAGTGGATATCCCCGGAGCGCTGCTCGCGCGCGTCGAGCGCAGTGAGCGGGTCCTGCGGGCGTTGCGTCAGGCGCTCACCACCTCGCAACGGCGGCTCGAGTTTGGCCAGGTGCTGCTGGCATCGGTGGGCAGCACGGCGCCGTTCGTCGGCCTGCTCGGCACCGTATGGGGTATCTATCACGCGCTCGGCAGTATTGCCGCGAGCGGGCAGGCGATGATCGAAAACGTCGCCGGGCCGGTCGGCGAGGCGCTGATCATGACGGCCTTTGGCCTTGTGGTCGCGATTCCCGCGGTGCTTGCCTACAACGTGCTCGGTCGCATGGTGCGGCAGTTGTCCGAGGAACTGGACGGCTTTGCGCACGATCTGCACGCCTACGTGTGCGCGCCCGTCTGAGCAGCGGGTGCAGGCCGCATCAGCTCAAACCAGCTTAGCCCAGTTCAGCTTTAGTCAGGCAGGAGGTCGACATGGCATTCGGCGGACTCGAAAAACGGCAGACCGCAGCGCCGATGGCGGAGATCAACATGACGCCGTTGATCGACGTGATGCTGGTGCTGCTCGTGATCTTTATCATTACCGCGCCTTTATTCACACACGCGATCCGGCTCGACCTGCCGAAAGTCGCCGCCGCGCCGGCCCGTCAGACACCGCAGACCATCTCGCTGTCCATCGACGCCGCCGGCAAGATCTACTGGAACGGCGATGCCCTGACGCTGGACCAGATGCGCGCCCGCTTTGTCCAGGCGGGCAAGCAGCAGGATCAGCCGGAGATTCAGCTGCGCGCCGAGCGCTCGACACGCTATGAGGTCATTGCGCAGGTGATGGGCGCGGCGCAGCAGGCGGGGCTAGAGCGGCTCGGCTTTGTGACCGACCCGCCGCCGCCCGTGGTGGGCCATTAGCCGTGCCGCGCCGGGCGCGGCAGACCCCTCGGCGAACGGTATAATCAGCGTTTTCCCCTGCACACGGGGAAACGACGCCATTTCATCTAGCAGAGCACCAGGCCCGGTGCGAAAGCACCGAACCTAGCGACCCCATCACACCATGCACGAAAAATACGTTCCCTCCGACGTCGAAGCCGCCGCGCAAGGGCAATGGCGCGCCAGCGACGCCTATAAGACGACGGAAACGACCGACAAGCCCAAATTCTATTGCGTCTCGATGCTGCCGTACCCGTCGGGCAAGCTGCACATGGGCCACGTGCGCAACTACACGATCAATGACGTGATGTACCGCTATCTGCGGATGAACGGCAACAACGTGCTGATGCCGATGGGTTGGGACGCGTTCGGCATGCCGGCAGAAAACGCCGCGATCGCCAACAACGTGCCGCCGGCCAAGTGGACGTACGACAACATCGCGTACATGAAGAAGCAGATGCAGGCGATGGGCCTCGCCATCGACTGGTCGCGCGAAGTCGCCACCTGCAGCCCCGATTACTACAAGTGGAACCAGTGGCTGTTCCTGAAGATGCTCGAAAAGGGCATTGCGTACAAGAAGACCGGCACGGTGAACTGGGACCCGGTCGACCAGACCGTGCTCGCCAACGAGCAGGTGATCGACGGGCGCGGCTGGCGCTCCGGCGCACTGGTCGAAAAGCGCGAGATCCCGATGTACTACATGCGGATCACTCAGTACGCCGACGAGCTGCTGAACGACCTCGAAGGCCTCGGCTGGCCCGAGCGCGTCAAGGTCATGCAGCAAAACTGGATCGGCAAAAGCTTCGGCGTGAACTTCGGCTTCCCGTACGAGATCGACGGCGAGCAGAAGGTGCTGCGCGTATTTACCACGCGCGCCGACACGATCATGGGCGTGACCTTCTGTGCGGTCGCGGCCGAGCATCCGCTCGCCACGCGTCTGGCACAAGACAAGCCGGAACTGCAGGCGTTCATCGAAGAATGCAAGCGCGGCGGTGTCGCCGAGGCCGACGTTGCAACGATGGAAAAGAAGGGCATGGCCACCGGTTTCTACGTCACGCATCCGCTGACGCAGGAACAGGTCGAAGTGTGGATCGGCAACTACGTACTGATGAGCTACGGCGAAGGCGCCGTGATGGGCGTGCCGTCGCACGACGAGCGCGATTTCGCGTTCGCGAAGAAATACGGTCTGCTGATCAAGCAGGTCGTGGCGCTCGAAGGAAAGCAATACTCGACCGACGCCTGGCAAGAATGGTACGGCGACAAGGACGGCACGCTGATCAACAGCGGCAAATACGACGGCATGACCTACACGCAAGCCGTGGATGCGATCGCAAGCGACCTGAAGGATCTGGGCCTCGGCGACAAGCAGGTCACCTACCGTCTGCGCGATTGGGGCGTCTCGCGTCAGCGCTACTGGGGCACGCCGATTCCGATCATCCATTGCCCGACCTGCGGCGACGTGCCGGTGCCGGAGAAGGATCTGCCGGTCGTGCTGCCCGAGGATCTCGTGCCGGACGGCACGGGCAACCCGCTCGCGAAGTCAGAAGCGTTCGTCAACTGCACGTGTCCGACGTGCGGCGGCGCCGCGAAACGCGAAACCGACACGATGGACACCTTCGTCGATTCGTCGTGGTACTTCTATCGCTATGCGTCGCCGGATGCGAAGACCATGGTCGACGAGCGTACCGATTACTGGGCGCCGATGGATCAGTACATCGGCGGCATCGAGCACGCGATCCTGCACTTGCTGTACTCGCGCTTCTGGGCGAAGGTGATGCGCGACATGGGTCTGGTGAATTTCGGCGAGCCGGCCAAAAACCTGCTCACGCAGGGCATGGTGCTCAACGAAACCTTCTACCGCGAAAGCGAAGCGGGCAAGAAGACGTGGTACAACCCGGCCGACGTCACCGTGACCCACGACGAAAAGGGCCGCCCGGTCGGCGCCGTGCTGAACTCGGACGGCGAGGCTGTGGTGCTCGGCGGCATCGAGAAGATGTCGAAGTCGAAGAACAATGGTGTCGATCCGCAACTGCTGATCGACGAGTACGGTGCCGACACCGCCCGTCTCTTCGTGATGTTCGCCTCTCCTCCCGAGCAGCAGCTCGAATGGTCGGGTTCCGGCGTCGAGGGCGCGAGCCGCTTCCTGCGCCGCGTGTGGGGCTTTGGCCACGCGAACGAAGCGGCCCTGCGCCAACAGGCTTCATTCGATGCCGCGAAACTCGCGGAAACGGACAAGGTACTGCGCCGCGAGATTTACAGCGTGCTGAAGCAGGCCGATTTCGACTACCAGCGTTTGCAGTACAACACGGTGGTGTCGGCGGCAATGAAGATGCTCAATGCGCTCGACGGTGCCAAGGGCGCTCAGCCCGCCGTGCTGCGCGAATGCTATAGCGTGCTGCTGCGCGTGCTGTACCCCGTTGTGCCGCACGCGACCTATCAGCTGTGGCAGGAACTCGGCTATGCCGGCGAATTTGGTACGCTGCTGGACGCGGCCTGGCCGAAGGTCGACGAGAAGGCGCTGGAGCAGGCCGAGATCGAACTCGTGCTGCAGGTGAACGGCAAGGTGCGCGGCGCGGTCACGGTCGCGAAGGATGCCCCGCGTGACGCGATCGAGCAGGCCGCGCTCGCGCACGAGATGTTCGCCAAGTTCAGCGAAGGCAATGCGCCGAAGAAGATCATCGTCGTGCCGGGCCGTCTGGTGAACATCGTCGTTTGACGCTGAAGCTGGCAATAAGCAGGGCGGCGCCGCGAACAGTGACGCCACCCGAATGTGGTACGGGATTTACTGCGAACCAGGAGCCAATGTGACTCGCAGATCGTTTTTGACGCTGGCGTGTGGGGTAATGGTGTTGTCCGCGTGTGGCTTTCAGCTACGCGGTCAGCAGGACTATCCGTTTAAGCGCCTCGCTGTTGCGGGCGCGCCGGCTCCGTTCCTCGGCCGTTTGACTCGTATGGTTCAAGGCGGCAGCGACACGGTGATCGTCAAATCGGCGTCGAACGCGGATGCCGTTCTGCATGTTTCCGAGGTCCGTGGCAACAGCGTGCTGACGATGAATTCTCTCGGCGTCGTCGAAGAATATGAAGTCACCTACACGCTGCTCTACTCGCTCAACGGCACGGACGGAACAGTGCTGCTTCCGCAGAGCGCGATCGAACTGAATCGCGCCATGACCTATAGCGATGAGTTCACGCAGGCGAAAGGGGCCGAAGCGGACCTTCTGTACGCGGACATGCAAAGCGATGCCGTCGATCAGTTGATTCGCCGTCTTGGTGTCGTGCATTCGCTGCATCCGGCGCCGGGCCAAGGGGCACCAGCCGTTGCGCCGCGCGTGCCGTTGCCGCCGCCGCCGCTTTGAGCGGCACCTTGCACTGTCGTGCTTTGCCAATCTTGTTGATCCGTAGCCATGCAACTGCGACTTGACGCGCTCGAAACGCACCTCGCGAAGGGACTCGCCGACCTGTACGTCGTGTACGGCGACGAGCACCTGCTCGCGCAGGAAGCGGGCGACCGCATCCGCGCGGCGGCGCGCGCGGCCGGCTATACCGACCGCTCGGTGTTCACGGTAGAACGTGGCTTCGACTGGAGTTCGCTGCTGGGCGCGAGCCAGTCGATGTCGCTGTTCGGCGACAAGCAGCTGGTCGAGCTGCGGATTCCGTCGGGCAAGCCGGGCAAGGAAGGCGCGGATGCGCTGAAGTCGCTCGCGGATGCGGTGAATTCCGATGTCCTGACGATGATCACGCTGCCGCGTCTCGATGCGGCTACGCAGAAGTCCGGCTGGTTTACTGCATTGGCCGAGGCGGGTGTGGCGCTGAAGATCGACCCGGTGGAGCGGGCGCAGTTGCCCAACTGGGTCGGCCAGCGGCTGTCGCAGCAGGGGCAGCGTGTGGCTGCCGGTGAGGAAGGGCGGCGCGCCTTGCAGTTTATTGCGGAGCGCGTGGAAGGCAATCTGCTTGCTGCGCATCAGGAGATTCAGAAACTCGGGTTGCTATACCCGGCCGGGGCGTTGAGCCTCGAGCAGGTGCAGGATGCCGTACTGAACGTTGCGCGCTATGACGTCTTCAAGCTGAACGAGGCGATGCTGGCGGGCGACGTTGGGCGGCTTGCCCGCATGCTCGATGGCTTGCGTGGCGAAGGCGAGGCGGCGGTGCTGGTGCTGTGGGCCGTCGTCGAGGAAGTGCGTACGCTTTTGCGCATCAAGCGCGGTGTGGCGACGGGCAAGCCGCTTGCGATGCTGGTGCGCGAAAACCGCGTGTGGGGGCCGCGTGAGCGCCTGATCGGGCCGGCTTTGTCGCGCGTGACCGAAGCGGCGCTGGAAAAGGCGCTCGCGCTCGCGGCGAAGCTCGACCGCCAGGTCAAGGGACTGTCCGGCGGCACGCCAGGCAATCACCGCAATGACCCACCGCCGGACCCGTGGGATGGGCTGTTTGAACTGGCGATGACGGTCGCTGCGCCGGCGAAGGCAACGGCCGCGCCAATCGGGTCGCCAGGCAGACCAAGGACAACAGCCTCGCCAGTGCCGGCAGCCACGCCAGTACGCAGGCCAGTCTGAACCGGGCCGAACGGGTTGCGGCTGCGCTTTGACGCCGGACTGGTTGTGAGCGCGCAGCAACAATTCTGATCGACCGCGTTGACTGCGCATCCAGCAAGCCGCTGCAACCAGACTTACAATCGTTTGATCTTTCGCTAATTCTGCCTGTCCACCGCGTGCCGAAGACTCGGGCGGACATCACGAGAATCACCATGAATATCGACCAGTACATGACCGACCTCGGCCGCCGCGCCCGGCACGCTTCGCGTGCGATGGCGCGGGCGTCGACGGCAGCGAAAAACACCGCGCTCGAGGCAGTAGCCCGCGCGATCGAACGCGAGTCGGCGCAGCTGAAAGAGGCCAATGCACGCGACGTGGCACGCGCACGCGAGAAAGGACACGACGCCGCGTTTATCGACCGCCTGACCTTGTCGGACAAGGCGCTGAAAACGATGGTCGAAGGCCTGCGCCAGGTCGCAGCGCTGCCGGATCAGATCGGCGAGATCAGCAACCTCAAATTCCGCCCGAGTGGCATCCAGGTCGGGCAGATGCGCGTGCCGCTCGGCGTGATCGGCATCATCTACGAATCGCGTCCGAATGTGACGATCGATGCCGCCGCGCTGTGTCTGAAGTCGGGCAACGCAACGATTCTGCGGGGTGGCTCGGAAGCGCTCGAATGCAATACCGCGCTGGCGAAGCTGATTGGCGAAGGCCTCGAGATGGCCGGTTTGCCGCAGGATGCGGTGCAGGTGGTGGCGACTTCGGATCGCGCTGCCGTGGGCGCGCTGATCACGATGACAGAATACGTCGACGTGATCGTGCCGCGCGGCGGCAAGAGCCTGATCGCCCGCCTGATGGATGAAGCGCGCGTGCCGATGATCAAGCACCTCGATGGGATCTGCCACGTGTATGTGGATGACCGTGCGGACATCACCAAGGCGATGTCCGTGTGCGACAACGCCAAGACACACCGCTACGGCACCTGCAATACGATGGAAACGCTGCTGGTGGCGCGCGGCATTGCGCATGAAGTGCTGCCGCAGCTTGGGCGTTTGTATCGCGTCAAGGAAGTTGAACTGCGCGTCGATCCGGCCGCGCGCGAGGTGCTTGAAGCGGCGGGCGTCGGCCCGCTCGTCGATGCGACCGAGGAAGACTGGAGCACCGAATATCTCGCGCCGGTACTGGCGATCAAGGTGGTCGACGACCTTGATGCGGCTATCGAGCACATCAACACCTACAGTTCCGCGCACACCGATGCGATCGTCACCGAAGACTACGACCGCGCCATGCGTTTCCTGCGCGAAGTGGATTCGGCGAGCGTCATGGTCAATGCATCGACGCGTTTTGCCGACGGCTTCGAGTTTGGCCTCGGCGCAGAAATCGGCATTTCGAACGACAAGCTGCATGCGCGCGGGCCGGTGGGGCTGGAAGGGCTGACGTCGCTGAAGTACGTTGTGCTCGGGCACGGCGAAGGCCGTCAGTAACCCTCGGCGCGCTCATGGGCGCGCGATCAACAACGCCAACTCGACGCACGAGGACCGCCAATGCTTCTGGTAAAAACGTTTCACATCGTTCTGATTGCTTCCTGGTTTGCCGGCCTGTTCTATTTGCCGCGCATCTTCGTCAATCTGGCGATGGAAACGGAACCGGCCGCCACGGCACGCCTGCTGATCATGGCGAGGAAGCTCTATCGCTTCATGAGCTTCATCGCAGTCCCTGCGCTCGCCTGCGGGCTGTGGCTCTGGTTGGTGGTCGGCATTGGGCGTGGGCAGGGCTGGATGCACGCGAAGCTGACAGTCGTCGTGCTGCTGATCGTGTATCACTTCTATTGTGGACGTTTGCTGGCGACGTTCGAACGGGGCGAGAACCGTCGCTCGCATAAGTGGTATCGGATGTTCAATGAACTGCCCGTGCTGGGGATGCTGGCGGCGGTGGCGTTGGTAGTTTTAAAACCGTTTTAAAAATAATCGGAATTCTTTTAAAGAACCGATGCGGTAAATCCTCGCCAATTGCGGTAACCCGGCAACAATTCAGAAATGCCGGGTGACAGCATCCTTTAGCATATCGAGACTCGATCGGATGCTATTCGTTGATACGCACTTCTAATGTTCAACCTGCGACGATAGGGTCCCCGCCTCCAACGCGGAGGCAACGATTCGGCTACCTTACGCCACGGCTATGCGATTTAGATAATCGATTATGCAATCGACATAACTTGCTGTGCCATATAACGGATTTAAGACTGGTCCGATGTCGACCAGATACGCATATCAATAACGTAGCTTTTCTGGTCTGGACCTCAATTCTGTCTGCCACGCGACTAACCGCTCTCGTTTCCTTTGAGCGTTAGTGGCGACCGTTGAACGAGTTGACCCCGGCCAGCGTGTCGCGCGTCCGCTGCAAACGCGTGCGCTTTCGCGAATTGAAATCTGTGTATCTAGTGGGGACAACTTAATGAATAGAATATATCGGTCACTGTGGAACGACGTAAAGTGCATATGGACAGAAGCGTCAAAGTTTTCCAGGGCGTCTGGGAAAAAATCGTCCGTAAGGAATGTCGTTATTTCACTGGCCGCGGCCGGTTTTCTATCCACCGGAACAACGTATGCGGCGGCGGCTCCCGTTGCGGTTTTTAACGACGCTACCGACGATACCTGTGCCGCAGTGAATGATGGGATTCCAGGCGGCGGTACCACTACCGCTCTGACTTCGCCGGCCTGCCAGGCGACAATCGGCAATAAGAGCAGCTCCCAAACCGCGCTCGCCAGCAACCCCTCTCTGAACCTTATCTCGAACTCGTCCGGCCTGATTGCCAGAGGCGGCCTGGAGATTTTCGGTGACGGTGTTTCGTACGGATCGCCCGCTGCGTATATTCATGGTCAGCTCAGCCTGTTTAGCAATGGCACGACCTCGGGCACAGCGAACAAGATTATCGGTGTGGCGGCCGGTACGGTGTCGGCGGCTAGCACGGACGCGGTGAACGGCAGCCAGCTGTACGGCGTTTCGCAAAGCGTCGCGGGTGCGTTGGGGGGCGGCTCAACTGTGAATCCGGATGGTTCGGTCGCGAGGCCGCAATACGACATCGGAGGTGGCCCGTTCTATACGGTCGGCGACGCGCTGAATAGTCTGGACGGTCGCACAACGCAGAATACCGACAGCATCGCGAATATCAACAGCATCCTGAACAACATCAGTGGTGGCGCGGGCATCATGTATTTCCACTCGAACTCGACGCTGGCGGATTCGCAGGCTACGGGGGTGGATTCGGTGGCGATTGGCGGCAACGCGCAGGCCTGGGACGATGGCTCGGTCGCGCTGGGGGCAAACTCGAAGACGGATCGTCCGAATTCGGTGTCGGTCGGCTCAGTGGGCAAGGAGCGGCAGATCACCAACGTCGCAGCCGGTACGGCCGACACCGACGCGGTGAATGTATCGCAGTTGAAGGCGGCGGGTCTCGTGGACAAGAATGGCAACGCGAATGCTGCGGTCATTTACGACCATAACGCCGACGGCTCGATCGACTACGGTAGCGTGACGATGGGCGGCGGCGCGTCGGGCGGAACGACGATCCACAACGTGGCAGCCGGTGCGGCCGATACCGACGCAGTGAATGTCGCTCAGATGAACGCAGCGCTCGGCGCCGTCGCCAATGTCGCGGTCAACGCGACGAATCCGCTCTTCTCGGCAAGCGGTGATCGCAATGCGGAAGCGGCACTGGCAAGTGGCACGCATGCCACGGCGATGGGCGCGAACGCGGCGGCTACGGGTGTCAATGCGGTTGCGGTCGGTGCCGGCTCGGCCGCGCAGGCCGACAACTCGGTCGCGCTAGGTGCGAACTCGGTAGCCGACCGCGCCAACTCGGTGTCGGTGGGCGCGGCGGGTAGCGAACGCCAGCTGACGAACGTTGCGCCAGGGCAGCAGGGTACTGACGCGGTAAACGTGGACCAGCTGAACGCTGCTACATCGCAGGCGAATAGCTACACGGACAATCGCATCGCGGGCGTACAGAACTCGATCAATGAAGTCGCGAAGAACGCCTATGCCGGCGTAGCCGCAGCTATGGCCATGCCTAGTCTGACGCCGTCGGGTCCCGGCAAGACGGTCGTCGCGGCGGGTGGCGGAACATACAAAGGTGCATCGGCAGCGGCGGCGGGTGTTACCTATCGCTCGTTGAGCGGCCACTGGCTTGCGAATGGTGCGGTGTCTGTGACGTCGACCGGCGACGCGGGCGTGCGCGCTCAGGTCGGTTACGAGTTCTGAACCGGCTGCCTTGGATAGCATACGGTAGTTGAGCCAAAATCCCCGCTGACCGGAAGGTCGTCGGGGTTAAGGGGCATGATGCAAAGCGTGACACCGGTCACGTCTGCGGATCGATCCTTCGGCGGTTGATCACTTCCTTCGCCTGCGCCAGCTTCTCCACCAACTCCGGTCCCCGGCTCAACGCCACCCCCACCGCCAGAATGTCGCCGATCGCCAGATGCGAGACGCGCGAGGTCATCGGCGAAAAGATATCCGTGTCCTCATCCACATTCGCGAAGAGTCCGACGGTCGCGAGTCGTGCGAGCGGCGAATTGCCATGCGTGATCGCAATCACTTTGGCGCCCGCGGCCAGCGCTGACTTGACCGCATCGACGATATCGCGCGTGCGCCCCGTATTCGAAATCGCCACCACGACATCGCCTTCGCCTAGCAGCGACGCCGACATCAGAAACGTATGCGGATCCGAATACGCGACGCTCGGCATGCCGAGCCGGAAGAACTTGTGCTGCACATCGAGTGCGGCCACGCCGGAGCCACCCGCGCCGTAAAACTCGATCCGCCGCGCTTTGGAGAGCAGCTCGATGGCCGCTGCCACGCTGTCCGACGACAGGTTGTTGCGCACCTGGATCAGCGCGCCGATAGTCCGGTCCAGCACCTTGGCCGCGACCCCGGGCGCGGGCTCGTCGGGCCGCACGTCGCGGTAGACGACGGGCACCTCCGCAGCGATGCCCTGCGCGAGCCGGATCTTGAACTCTCGAAAGCCTGAAAAGCCGAGCGCATGACAAAAGCGCGCGATGGTCGGCTGACTCACGCCCGCGCGGGCCGCCACCTCGTTCATCGACAGATCCAGTACTTCGCGCGGCGCTTCGATCACGTAGTCCGCTAACTTCCGCTCGGACGGGCGCAACTGCTCGCGCATCGCTTCCACCTGGGACAGCATCATTGGAAAACTCGCACTATGCTGAAGAATGCGTGGACTATAGCTGATTGCTGGAGATGTACAAAAACTACATTTCACGCTGTAGGTGTATTCCCTAGGTGATCGGTGTTTTCGGTTGAACGGCTTTGTAGTGGGCGTTTCATGGAATTCCGGGTGATGGTGAGCGGAAAGATGGGCGCATTGCGATCGTGTAGTTTTTCTACTAAACTCTCGCTGTCGGTCTGATCCGACGTCCCCGCGATCCCCACCTGGCCCCGCGCATGTTCGCCCCAGCCAGCGACGAAGGAGCTTCGATGGTTTCCCCGCATTCGCAATTGCTCAAGGTTACGCAACGCGTGATCGAACGCAGCAAGCCTACCCGCGACGCCTACCTGGCCCGCATCGATAAAGCCCAAGGCAAGTTTCCGGTGCGTGGCGCGCTGTCCTGCGCGAATCTCGCGCACGGCTTTGCCGGCCTCGAGGGTAACGACAAGCTTGTGATCAAGCAGATCCGAGAGCCGAATATCGGCATCGTGTCGTCGTATAACGAGATGCTGTCGGCCCACGCGCCCTTCAAGAATTATCCCGATCTCATCAAGCAGGCCGCTCGTGAAAACGGCGGTGTCGCGCAATTCGCGGGCGGCGTGCCGGCCATGTGCGATGGCGTCACGCAGGGCAACGCGGGCATGGAGCTATCGCTGTTCTCGCGTGAAGTGATTGCGATGAGCACGGCCGTCGCGCTCACGCACAACATGTTCGATGCGGCGCTGTGCCTGGGCATCTGCGACAAGATCGTGCCGGGCCTGCTGATCGGCGCACTGCAGTTCGGCCATATTCCCACTATCTTTGTTCCGGCCGGCCCGATGACGAGCGGTCTCGGCAACGACGACAAGGCGAAAGTCCGCCAGCAGTTCGCGACCGGTCACTGCGACCGCGGCGCGCTGCTCGAAGCGGAAGCCGCCGCGTATCACAGCCACGGCACCTGCACGTTCTACGGCACCGCCAACAGCAACCAGATGCTGATGGAAGTGATGGGCCTGCATCTGCCGGGTTCCGCGTTTGTGCATCCGCACACGCCGCTGCGCGATGCGCTCACGGCGCAAGCTGCGCGGCGCGTGCTCGACCTGACGGTAGAGCGCGGCAATTACACGCCGATCGGCCACGTGGTCGACGAGAAGGCGATCGTCAATGGCATCGTTGCGCTGCTCGCGACGGGCGGCTCGACCAATCACACGCTGCACCTCGTGGCGATTGCCCGCGCGGCGGGTATCGTGATCGATTGGGACGACTTCGATCAGCTCTCGCAAAACGTACCGCTGCTCGCAAAGATCTACCCGAACGGCAAGGCCGACGTGAATCACTTCCACGCGGCGGGCGGCGTGGCGTTCCTGGTCCGCAATCTGCTGGAAGGCGGCTTGCTGCACGAAGACGTGAACACGGTGGCGGGCAAGGGACTTCATCACTACACGGAAGAGCCCAAGCTGCTCGACGGCAAGCTCACCTGGGTGCCGGGCGTGATGGAGAGTCTGGAAACGGGTGTGCTGCGCGGCATCAAGGAGCCGTTCCAGCCGGACGGCGGCCTGCGGCTGATGCAGGGCAAGCTTGGACGTGGCGTCATCAAGATCTCGGCGGTTGCAGCGCAGCATCGCAAGGTGAAGGCGCCGGCTATCGTGTTCGATTCGCAGGAAGCAGTGCAGGAAGCCTTCGATAAAGGCGAGCTGAAGCGCGATTTCGTGGCCGTCGTACGCTTCCAGGGC
>Ga0302220_10001004_pt1 | contig 22413 bp, 21 predicted proteins | sample II_Palsa_E1_3_FD_194572 | JGI IMG/M metagenome (GOLD analysis project Ga0302220, IMG submission 194572) | Peat permafrost microbial communities from Stordalen Mire near Abisko, Sweden - II_Palsa_E1_3 | ecosystem: Environmental > Terrestrial > Soil > Palsa > Peat permafrost | place: Sweden...
CGTGACCCTTGGTCAGCGAATGACCGTCGTGACCATCGAAGCTGTCGATCGTCATCGCGCCGGCCAATGCCGCACCCAGTGGACTCGCAATACGTCCGTCGAACAGCAGTCGTGTGCGCATGCTGCCGGCGCCGAAAAAATCGGCGGCGTGATCGCACGCTATCTGCGCGAGTTGCGTGTTACTGCCCGCCGCCGCGACGCCGAGCAGATCGAGCAGGCAGTACTGCGCCTGCTCGATCACGGCATCGGGCAGATCCTCGAAGCGAAGCGAGTGGATGAATTGTCCGACGTGATCGTTCATTGCGCGTGGTCCACCGGAGAAGGGTTAGAAGTCGAGCACCAGATCGGATAACGCCCGGCTCGAGCAGGCAAGAATGAAACCCTTCGCCTCGTCATGTGGGGAGAGACCGCCCTGATGATGCATCTCCACCGCGCCCGAGCGTTTGTGCAGCTTGCAGGTCCCGCAGATGCCGCTCGCGCAACCGCAGGGAATGACGACCTGCTGCCGCGAAGCGGCCATCAAAACCGTTTCGCCAGCGCGTGCAGTGAAGTGCTTGTCACCAAGCGTGACGTAGAAGCTCGTATCTGTGTCCGAAACCGCCCTGTCTGCCAGCGAAGTCGATACCGTCATCGCGCCGAAATACTCCACATGAAAACGCGCATGCCGGGCGCCATCGGCGGCATGAATACGGCGAACATCGTCCATGAACAACGTCGGGCCGCAGCAATACACTTCACGCGTGAAAAAATCGGGCATGGCTGCCGCAATCAGCGGTCGCGATACGCGCCCACGCAAACCGAACCACCCCGGTCCGGGCAGGCTCAGCGTGACGGTCGCTTGCAGCTTGGGCATGCGCGCTTGCAACGTAGCGATCTCGTCGGCAAACAAGATGTCCTCCACACGACGCGCCGCGTGAAACCACGCAATATCCTGCTTGGGCGCGTGGCGCGCGAGGGTACGCAGCATAGACATCAACGGCGACGCGCCCGAGCCCGCCGAGATCAACGCGAGCGGTCCTTGCGGCATGGCGTCCAGTCGAAAAACGCCTAGCGGGTAACGCGAACGCACGCGCATGCCGGGCTTCAGCTCATCATGCAACCAGCGCGTGGCGTGTCCTGTAGGTTGTCGCTTGAGCGTGAGTTCGAGTGTCTCGCTATCGGACACAATACCCGGCGCGGATGCTATCGAAAACGTCCGGTCCACGCGTTCACCGTCGATATCGAGCATGAGCAGCATCGACTGCCCGGCGACGAACCGAGGTGCCTCGCCGCTCGCATCGCGGAACACAAACGTCTTCACATCGGGCGATTCGCGTCGCACGGCGACGCATTCCAGCACGCGATCCACAGGCGCATCCGGCGTGTCGGGGAATGGCGCTTCGAGCGCATCGATATCGCCAAGGCCGTTAGCCATTGGACACCTGCAATGCAATCGTCCGGGGCTTGAAAGTCGCGCGCTCGACATACGCGGCAAGCTTGTCCGCGTACCAGTTCGTGAAGTTGCGCAACATGAACTCGGAGGGTGCGTACGGTCCCGGCACATAAGCTTTCGACGCAATACCCAAATGGTTGTTTGCCGCCAGCCGCGCGTCCTGGTCGTTGGTCGCGCGCCAGACCGACGTGAGCGTTTCAACGTCGTAGTCCACGCCTTCCACCGCGTCTTCATGAACGAGCCAGGTCGTGCGCAACTCGGTCCGGTTCGCGGAGCGCGGCAGGATGCGAAAGTGGATGATGTGATCGGAGAGGAAATGATTCCAGTTGTTCGGAACCCGGAACATCCTAACCGAACCCAGGTCCGGCTCGGTCAACTCGCCGAGCAGTTTGGTACAGGCCGGCGACCCGTCGGCCGTGAACGACACCGCGCCGCGATGAAACGGCAAGCGAATGCAACGGAACTCGTTGCCCCCGTCTGCCGGCAGATGCGGAAGGCTCAAACTGTCCCACTGGCGAGCTTTGTCATCCATCAACTGGCGAAAATCCTGCGAGCCCTGCGGATCGTCGGGCAATGCAAATTCGACCAGCGTAGCGAGCAGTTCGGGATGATTGCCGGAGCAGTGATAACACTCGCGGTTGTTCTCTATCACGAGCTTCCAGTTCGCATTCTCCACGATGGTCATGGAGCACGCCACCTTCGTCCGTTCAGGCTGATGGGGCGCAATGTACGGCGTCACCGCATGGCGAAAGCGCGACAGGTCGGGCGTGATCGAGTGGGGATCGGAAGGATCGGCAAGACAGATATAGACCATGCCGCAGATCACTTCCACCTGCACCGGCGCGAGTCCATAACCGTCCCGTTCGAAATCAGGCGGCATCTGGCGCGCGTGCAACAGCAAGCCGTCCAGGTCATAGACCCACTGATGATAAGGACAGACCAACCGGTGCACATGCCCCTGCGGTTCCATGCAGATACGCGATCCGCGATGCCGGCAGGTATTGAAGAATGCCTTGATCTCGCCGTGCGGATCGCGCAACACGACAACCGACGTCTCGCCAACTTCCAGCGTCTGATAGTCGCCGGGCTGGGGAATCTCGCAAGCGTTCAGCGCGAACAGCCAGTCGTTCATAAAGACAGCGTCAAGATCCAGCGCGTGAAACGATTCGTCGATATAAAACGGCTGAGCCAGACTGAATCCTTCGCGCCGGCTGGCCAGTAGTGCGTGAACCCGTGCTGCGTCCAACATCGTCATGTCCGCCCAAAAAAGCATTGGTGTGAAGCTATTGTGTTCCACCGTTTTGCGGCGTGAGCGCAGGTTCACGACCAAGCCCATCACGAAACCGACACGATGCAACATCCGGGTTCAACTTAAGCGCATAGGCGTCGCGAATAGTGGGCAATGCGAAACGTGCGCGGCGCACGGCGTCGTAGTCCAGTGTCGCGATCACCAGTTCTTCGCGGGCCTGTTCGCTTTGAGCGATGACGTGACCATCCGGGCCGACGATGCGCGAACCACCCCAGAAATGGAGGTTGCCCTCTTGGCCTACGCGGTTCGCCATGACTACCGGCGTGCCGTAGACAAGCGCGTAGAAACGCAACGCAAGATCCCAGCCGCGCGGGTTGTCAAAGTCCAGGCCGACGGCCTCAAGCGCCGAGCTGACCGGCGCCGCGAACAAGGTCGTGCCCGCACACGCCGATGCATGCACGAGCGCCGGATTCCACAGGTCGGCGCAGATCGGCGTAGCGACGCGCCAGTGCGCATCGAGATCGAAACCACCGAGCGCGTCACCAGGACCGAAATACTTGCCGTCGTCGAGCTTGCCGTACGTTGCAAGGGAAATCTTCCGATGCACGTGGACCACGCGGCCGTGCGCCAGCGTGGCCACGCTGTTGTAGAACTGCGCTCCCGGCGCCTCTTCTATGAAACCGACCACCGCATGCATGCCGTTGCACGCAGCCGCTATTTGCAACAGCACGGGGTCGTTGGCGGGCATGGCGAGACGCAACGCATCCGCACCCGCGCCGTGGCCCACCAGTGATAGTTCCGGAAACACCAGCAGTTGTACGTTCGCCGCTGCGGCGGCTGTCAGCATCGACAGATGTTTGTCCACATTCGAAGCAATCGATCCCGGCACGCTTTCCATCTGTGCGGCCGCCACCACGAGTTCATGTTTCATGTTTGCGCCCGAGCCCTCGGTTTAGATCAGTCCCGATGACTTCAGGAACTGCGCCGCGACGTCGTCCACCGACTTCTTCGACACATCCACTTCAGCGTTCAAACGCGCCATGGTCTGATCGTCGAGTTTCGCGGAAAGTGCATTGAGAATGCCCGCGAGCTTCGGATTGGCGTCGAGTGTTTCGCGGCGGATGACCGGTGTCAGCGCGTAGGCCGGGAAGAAACCCTTGTCGTCGCGCAGCACGACGAAGTTGAACGCGGGCACGCGGCCATCGGTCATGAACACCAGCGCGAGATCGACCTGCCGGTCCTTAAGCGCCTGATACGTCAGGCCCGAATCCATCCGCTTGACCTGTGACGGCGAGAAGCTGAAACCATAGGCTTGCTGCAGCGGCTTGAGCCCGTCAGGCCGTGCGTAGAACTCTGAATTGCATGCAAACGTCAGTTCCTTGCCGCCGTTGAGCGCCTTCGACAGGTCGCTTAGCGTGACAATGCCAAGCTTCGCGGCTTCGTCACGATTCATCGCCAGGCCGTAGGTGTTGTTCGCCTTCGACGGATCGAGCCACACGAGTCCCTTCTTCGCATCCAGTTCTTTCACGCGCTGATAGGTTTGCGCTGGATTCAAATGTTCTGTGACCTTGTTGTAGGTGATCAGCGAGGTGCCCGTGTATTCCCAATACACATCGATCTGGCCGTTTTCCTGCGCCTCGCGCAGCACACTGCTACCCATTCCGTCCTTCTTGACGACGGTGAATCCCTTGGCCTCCAACAAGGCGGTCGTAATCTGCGCCATCAGCACTTGCTCGGTGAAATTCTTGCCCCCGACCGTGATCGTGGCCGCGCCGGCGGACATCGATGCAAAAGCCGCGGCGACGCTAAAGCCTAGCGCGCATGTCAACGTGGAAATCAATGCGCGGGAAAGAAACCGGGAGAGCCGGGAGAGCCGAGTGTGCATGGAAGGTCCGAAATGTGGTTAAGGGACAAACTGATTTGGCAAACGAAAACGAAAAGACCGCTCAACGCTGCGGATTCACGCCACGCGGCACGAGCCGGAACTGCATCTGCGCGACCAGCATGTCCGTAGCAATGGCGAGTGCTGCAGTTGGAATCGCACCGGCAAGCAACATCGTAAAATCGCTCAGGTCGATGCCTGTAAAGATCAGCTCGCCCAGGCCGCCGCCACCCACGAGAAATGCGAGCGGCGCGGTGCCGACGGTGATCGCCAGAGCGGTTCTGAGTCCCGCGAAAATGACGTACATCGCGTTGGGCATTTCCACGCGCCACAGGATCTGCCGCCGGGTCATGCCAATGCCGGTCGCGGCGTCGATCAGCGTCGGCGGCACGGCGCGCAGGCCCTCGTAGGTATTCATCGCGATCGGTAGCAGGGTTGCGACCCACAAGCCGAAGATGGCCGGCTTTGCGCCAATTCCAAGCAGGCTCATGGCCAGCGCGAGCAGCGCGAGTTTCGGCACGGCTTGTCCCGCGTTGAGCGAGAGCAGCACGAGATGCGCCGCGCGGCCGCGTCCGGGCCGGCTAAGCCAGATGCCCGCGGGGATCGCGACCACGATGGCAGCAAGACCGGCGATGGCAACCATCAGCATCTGCTGACCCGCCTGATACACGATGTCCGCGCGATACTGCGCGAGCGACGAGAGAAAGTTGTCGGCATGAGCGTCGGCGCAAGCGGCGAGCATCATCAGCGCCACGACAAGACCTCGGCGACGCACGCGATGAACGGTAGGCGAGCTCATGTTCACGCGCCCTCTTCCGCACGCGTCAGCGCGCTCGGTTCTTCTTGACCGGCGAGCGGAACGAAACCCGCGGTGTCGTCGGTGGAAACACTCAAGCCCGCTTGAGCGCATGCGCCCGGGTCCTCCGCGCGCGCCAGTGCCGCGATCGCTGCATAGCTGACATAACCGGCGAAGCGCCCGGCATCGTCGAGCACGGCGAACCATGAGACGCCGTGCGCGAGCATGGCGGACACCACGCTGCGCAAGTCGTCCCCTGCACGGACTGTCGCGGCAAGCGGCATCGCAAGCGATGCATCCAGCCGGTCGTCCGCGTTCACACTCGCGGCGTCCAGGCATGCGGCGCTGAGATAGCCGCATGGCGCGCCGTTGGCATCGACCACGATAACCTCGCCTCCGGGATGCGAGCCCAGCGCCGCGCGCACGTTGCGGTGCGTTTCTCCAACCCGCGCGACGGCTCTCGAACTCATCAGCGCATCGCTTGCGCACAGCAGGCGCAATCGCTTCAACGCGCGATCCGAGCCGACGAAGTTCGCAATAAACGCGCTTGCCGGCCGTGCCAGCAATTCCTCCGGCGGCCCATATTGTTCGAGCTTGCCGTCGCGGAAGATTGCGATCTTGTCGGCCATCTTCACGGCTTCGTCAATATCGTGGCTCACGAACACCACGGTCTTGTTCAGGCGCCGCTGGATCTTGCGGAACTCGTCCTGGATTGCAGTGCGGTTAATCGGATCGATGGCACCGAACGGTTCGTCCATCAGCATGACGGGAGGATCGGCAGCGAGTGCCCGCGCTACGCCCACGCGTTGCTGCTGACCACCCGACAGGTCGCGTGGATAACAGCGCATGAACACGGCCGGATCAAGCGCGACGAGTTCGAGCAACTCCTCCACGCGCTTGCGCGTGCGCGCCTTATCCCAACCGAGCATCTGCGGCACGAGCGCAATGTTGCCTTCCACCGTCATGTTGGGGAACAGGCCGACCTGCTGAATCACATAGCCAATGCGGCGGCGCAACTCGACCACGTTAAAGCTCGCGGTATCTTCTCCACCAATCAGGATCTTGCCCGACGTGGGCTGCACCAGCCGGTTGATCATCTTGAGCGTCGTAGTCTTGCCGCAACCCGATGGTCCGAGCAGCACGCATAGCTCCCCTTCGCCGATATCCATCGTAAGGTCGTCGACAACCGCTTGCGACTGACGCGATTCGAAGCGCTTGGTGAGGTTCTGGAGCTTGATCATCGGCTCTCCGCAATGGTGATGGGGTCGACTGCGCGGACGTCGGCTGAGACAGCGCGACGGCCCAGTGCCAGCAGGGGCAGGCGTGCCGTGCGCAGGCCGGCGGGCGTGAGGCGGCGTTGCAGGCATGCCAATCCGAAGTCCGCCACGATCGCAAGTGCCCCCACGATCACCGCACCTGCTATCAGTTGTCTCGGGTCCGACTGCGAGATACCGCGGCTGATCAGCTTGCCAAGGCCGCCCGCGCCAATATAGGTCGCGATCGCGGCAATTCCGATGTTGATGACCACTGCCATCCTGATACCAGCCATGATGATGGGCACGGCAATGGGGAGTTCGACGCGAAAGAGCCGTTGCTTCGTGGTCATGCCCATACCGCGTGCGGCTTCTCGCATGGCGGGGTCGAGATTGCGAATCGCCGTGTAGGTGTTGCGCACGATCGGCAATTGGGAATAGAGGAAAAGCGCGATCACAGCCGGCAAGAAGCCGATGCCTTGCCCAATCAGTGACAGCACCGGGATTAACAAGCCGAACAGCGCGACCGACGGCACCGTCATGAGGATGGCAGCGACGTAGAGCACGACGCGCGCCACACGTTCGTTCAGACTGATGGCGATGCCCAGCGGTACGCCGGTGAGGATGGCGAAGCCGACCCCCACCGCTACAATTTGCAGATGCTCGACGAGCATGTGCAAGATCGAAGGACCGTTTGTCCAGATGAAAGCGAGTGTTTCCACGCGTCCTCCGCAAGGTCGGCGCAGCCGATGACGTTAATAGTGCTGCGGGATTAGGGTTTGTTGGTACATGGGCCGCTTGCCAGACCACCTCGGCGCCAGTGAACTGTAGCGACTCAAAATGCGCGACAGCACCACGTTTTCGACATCAACTGTCACCGAGGCGACGCCCGAGGGTTTTCGCTTGGCGCCCAAGGTCGAGGGTGTCTTATGTGAAAGTGAAGATCGCAGCGACGCTGATTCGCACTGGAGCACAGGGGAAAAAGTTTTTCGAGTCAACAGCTTGCTGCCGCCATGCCGCACTTTATCCACAGGCCTTTCAACAAAAACGGTGGATAACTGTTGTATGTTGCAGATGCAGTCGCGATCGGCTTGGTCAACGCGTACGGGCGGGCCACACACACACCAGCCACCTTCATTACGGCGGGCATACTTGGCTTTGCAGTTGTACGAGCACATTTACGACAATAACGGGAAGTTCTACTTTGTAGATGCGTCCACGGACTGGGCCGAGAAGAACCGAAGCACAGCTTTAGCCGCAGATTTGTGAGGGGAGACGGTGCACCTAGCTAACGGTGATCTCCCTCGCCACCGCTTCGACGGTGGCGAAACGAAATGTACCTTTCCCCGCTTCCTTTGCGTTGTACAAGGCTGCGTCAGCCCGCTTCATCAACAGTTGGAAGGACGCACCGTTCTCTGCAATCACGATACCGACGCTCACGCCAATGCTTACGGTCGCGCCCGTTGATACCGAATACGACTCGGAAAGCAGTTGGACAGTGTGGTGCGCAAGTGAGGCGCTGACGCAAGACGTTGCGTTCTCGATAACAATGGCGAATTCGTCGCCACCGAGTCGTAGACCACAATGAAGTTGTCACCGACGGCCGCTTCCAGGATGAGACAGTGACAGTTTACGCCAAGTTTTTCGCCTAAGTTGAACAGTGCCGACAAAGGCGGCACGCCCCCTTTCTGGATAGTTCGACGCTCAGGTCAGTTTTCGCCCAATAAATCTCGCCGCCCTCGACGTGTGTCGCTCGTACTATTCTCCTTATGCTCGCCAGTCGGCAGGCCGTCCGATAGATTCTCCGAGTCGTGATGAAGCCATTTCTTCCTTGTGAATACGCGTTTTCCGATTCGATCAGCGCTGTCTCGAAGGTGAGCCCGCATGTACCAGGGCCATCAGGCGAGGTGGTAGAACAGCAGGCACGCTTCGCGGTACCCACGGAGCCACTCCCGGCGGATTCCGTCTGCCGGGAAGCGTTCCAGTGTGCGGTGTCCAAGCGATATAACGCCAATCGTCATCCAGGCGATAGCGATCAACAGAGTTGGAAGCGACAAGGCGCAGGCCGCGATGAACAGGGCAAGCGGAAAACAGATCTCAAGTGCCGAACGCTTCTTCATTATCTGTTCTCCCCGTCAAAGCGAACTGACTTTAGCTTACTCCACTGTGTAACAAGGAAACGATCACCTGCCCCGCTGGGCTGGCTGCATCCAGATTTTCGGTCAGATGGACCGCCTAAGGTGCGTGCGCGCCATTTTAGACAAGACTTACAATGAGCCCGATGCCGGTAGTTGGCGTTGCATCAACGTCGGCCTGCGCGAAGCTCAATCGACTAACTGCCGAGGGCGAGTATGAAGGACAGGGCCACCGTTCTGTGTGTTCGAAATAACCGCATTCTCTTGGTCGCCCGGGAGAGGTCACGATGGGCGCTGCCGGGCGGAAGAATTCGTCGGGACGAAGCGCCCCATGAAGCTGCTCTGCGTGAATTGGAAGAAGAAACCATGCCCATCGCTAACGAGCTAATGTAGCTTTTCCAGTTTAGCGGCTTCAACACACTGCACAACGTCTTCCTCGCTGACGTTGTGCAGCACACGACCGCACAGCCCAGCAACGAAATTGCAAAGTGCAAGTGGTTTGCTCCCATCAAAATAACGACGCTTTCCGCCAGTGTCCCAACTCGCGGAATCGTGGAGCTTTTCGTCAAGCACATTGGCGTTCTGGGACCTGACGACGTTCGGCAGCCATTGCGGCATGTGGACCGGCTAGTTCAATGAGTCAAACTTATCAGTATCACGGATTCGAAATTGCGGTCGCCGTTGAGAACGACCTCGGTCGGCAGGACGCGAGCGGTGTGCCGGCCCGCGTGGGATACGTGTCGACAGTGACAATCAGTAGGGCGGAGCCGCAGTCGCCGTCTTCTCCCCATTGCACTTTGGCGGATCGCAAGGAACGTCATTTACGACTGAAAACGATGCGCTCATGAGCGGTCATAGCGCAGGGCGACGCGTTGTCGATGACTTGTTGACTTCGTGACTCTTCCGTCATAGCGACTTTACAAGTCGTCTCCGTTCCTGTTAATGCAATGACTGATCGCAATTGATCACCCATATTCACCGGCCTACGTATCGTAGCCCAACCCCTCGTTTCCTTCGTGGGCCTGTTTGTTCTCCACCCCGAGCAGCCGGTCATCTGCGCTCCCTGAACGGCCGCTATAGCAGCGCGAAACGGCCATTCGTTTGTAATAACGGAGTTGATCACATTCCCAAAATAAATTCCGGATAACCCCGCACGGCTAAAACTTGTGCCGGATCCCCACTCGCACTAATGCCTGGCGATCGTCACTGGATGGCGACGACTGATTGTTGATTGATGCCACCGCCGGCAGGTTACGCGAATCGGTACCAGACGCCTTCTGATAGATGCCGATCACATACACATCGGTGCGCTTCGACAGAAAGTAATCGATGCCGGTCATGATCTGGTGATAAGTGGCCCCATCGTTCTGTCCGGTCCCGGTCGTCGCTCCGCTTCCCTTCGTGTAATTGTATGCAAGGCCAGCGAAGAGAAATGGCATCAAGCGATAGCCGAAGTTCACCTCAGCGCTGTTGAAATGCACGCTACCGGAATAGCCGCTCGGATTCGGCCCGCTTGTCGTGTCGCCCAGTCCTTTGAAAGCAACATTCGAGTAAGTGAGCCCGAGCGTCGCAGGACCGAAGGTGTAGGCTCCTCCCGCCGCTGCAACCTGATAAGTATGAGCCGACAGAAAGCCGCTGTAGACCGGATAGCTGCTATTGGCGGTTGCTGCCGATGGCGTGCCGGTGGTCGCGTTGCCGAAGAAGCCCAGATTCGGATTGCGAACGTTCATATAACCGGCGCCGAGTGCCAAGGGCCCGTTCACGTAGCCCGCGCCGATCGACCACGACTGGTTGCGCGTCGCATCCCCTGCCACGCCGCCAAGACTATACAAGCCGCCGAAAGAAAACCCAGCGTATGACACGCTTTTGAACTTGATCGCATTGTTAGTGCGAACCGTATTGTTAAAAGCGTCCAGATCGCCAGGATGCGCGCCCACATTGCCCGCCCACTGATTGCCAGCTTCGAACGGGCCGACGAAATCCGCATCGACGTCATATTGCCGACCCAGCGTCACCGTTCCATAGCGGCTAGACAGACCAAGATACGCCTGACGACCGAAAAGCAGACCACCCTGGCTCATTTTCCCGGTGTTCAGATCGAAGCCGTTTTCCAGCCTGAATACGGCCTGCAGACCGCCTCCGAGATCTTCGTCGCCACGCAGGCCCCATCGGCTGCCTTGCATCACGCCGCTTTGCACTGCGTAAGAGCGGCCGCCTTTCAGGTTGCTGTTGTAATTGAATCCCTCATCGATGAGGCCGTATAGCGTCACGCTGGTTTGCGCATAGGCTCCGCTGCAGATCATGCCGAAGGTGGCAACGGTCGCAAAGGCGATTTTCTTCATGAAGCGTCTCCTGTTTTTGTTTTGTGGACGGGGCGTTTGCATTTGATTCAGGCAAAGCTCCGCCCTGCTCGGGCACTGAGTTGTTTGCGCGGGAAAGTGATTTTCGAATTGAATTGACTGCTGTCTGAAACCTTCAAGGCTTGTCGTCAGCATCCGCAACGACACGACGGCGATCCCTATGAGTCGACTAGGGCACGACGATCAACAAATGAAGTCACACCCTTTGTGCAGAAGAACGATCCGCCTCGCCAGCACGCCGCTTGCCTTTTCGCGTAACAATCAGCAAACCGACTACGGCGAGGACGGCCAATACGACGAGCGGACTCATGGCAAGCGAATAACTACCGGTGTGCTGTTTGATCTGAGCGACGACGTTGACCATCAGCCCTCCGCCAATCAGATTGGCTATCGCGTTGATGCCTGCTACGCCGGCCGCCATCGTCCGTGGCGACAAAATCTGACTGGACATTGCCCAAAATGGCCCCTTAAATGAGTAGGCACCGACCAGACAGCACGTCAGGCAAACCAGGACAGCCGGCAAAGGCACCCCGCCTAAACTTATCACTGCGAATCCGATTGCCGTGAGTAGCAATGGCACTGCAGTGTGGAAGCGCCGCTCGCCCGTCCTGTCCGAATGCCGTGCCCAGAGAATCATCGCGACGACCGTGAACGCATAGGGAATTGAGTTGACGAAACCCGTCTCCGTATTCGTCAAGCCGAACGACTTGAGAAACTGGGGCTGCCACACGGCCAGCACGCTGCTGGTTGCAGAGGCTACCGAGCAAAGCAGCGCCATGATCAGGAAATAGGGATTACGCAAGAGCGCCCACAAGCTCAGATGACCCACCGTGCTGCCTTGCGAGCGTTCGCTCGCAAGGCAAGCCTGAAGCCAGTCGGTTTGCACGGGCGACAGAAAGCGTGCGTTCGCCGGAGAGTCCACCAGGATAAACAATGCAGCAATACCGAGCATCACGGCCGGGACACCTTCGAGCAGGAACAGCCATTGCCAACCGCGCAACCCGCCCACGCCATGAAGTTTAAGCAAGGCAACGGACAACGGTCCGCTGGCGAAACTCGCCAGCGCGTTCGACGTCGCGACGATTCCAAGCACCTGCGCGCGATACCGTTTCGGCAGCCAATAACTCAGGTAGAGGATCGTGCCCGGAAAAAATCCTGCCTCCGCTGCGCCAAGTAAAAAACGCATCACATACAACGAGTGCGGACCGACGACAAAGGCCATCAGCGAAGCGATCAATCCCCACGTAATCATGATCCTCGCAATCCAGCGGCGTGCGCCAAACCTTTCCAGCGCCAGGTTACTGGGTACTTCGGCAATAAAGTAAGCCACGAAGTACAAGCTCGCTGCAAACCCGAACATCGAATGGGACAGCCCCAAATCCGCGTTCATCTGCAGCGCGGCGAACCCGATGTTCACCCGATCCAGTAGTGCCATGAAATACGACACCATCAGGAACGGCACCAGGCGCAAGATGACCCTGCGCATCGTGCTGCGTTCCAACGCGGATACATCGGATATTTCTACCTGCATTGTCCCCTCCTTTTATTGCTCGTGCCGTAAAAGCGGCCCGAGCTTTATTGCCCTTCGCCCGCGGCTTCCGCGCTACTTTGAGCCTGATAACTCAACGCAGGAGCGGCCACCCAGCCGGGTAACTGATCGGTACGAGCGGGCGCTGACAACTCGTAATAGCAGGCCTCTTGCTAGCCGGTACCGACGACGGCGTGCAAACTGCCGGACGGAAAAAAGATCAGGTCTCCAGGTTCCACTTCGAGAACCGCGTCGTTGATTTGCACGGACACTCGTCCCGAGAGCACCACCAACATTTGCTCATGCGGATGGTGATGAAGTCTGCCGTCAAAACATGTGCCGCCCGCGACTACGACTTTCATTGCAGACATCTTTTCTCCGCAAACCGTTTTCCGAGTCATTCCTGACCGGGCATTCTCAGCGGCTGGAACACGGGTCCAATCGATCAGCATGCAATGTCTCCTTCGTTTTGTGCGGACGATCTCAATCGCGCTGACACTTCCTGCTACGCGCAGTCTTGTAAAAGGTGATTTAGCGAGTGGTTGATTGCGCATGAGTCATGTGCCAGGACCGAACACTACTCGTTAAGAAGTTTTAGGTAAAACGCATTTATCGGCGCTACTATTCTCTTTTTTCGATCAATTGGATGGAGCCGGACCATGAGCGATCTGCCCGTACCCGTGACCCAATTCAACCTGCGCCTGCTGCAGACCTTCATGCTGGTCGCCGAGAATCTGAGCTTTCGCGACGCAGCGGAGCAGACGCACCGGTCGCAGTCCGCGGTGAGCACGCAGGTAAAGCAATTGGAGACCCAGTTAGGCATCACGTTGCTGCATCGCACGACGCGCAGTGTCGTACTCACGCCAGAAGGCCGCGAGTTACTGGAGGGAACCAAGCGCGCGATGCACGAGGTTAATCTCGGCCTGCGCAAGATCCGCGAATCCGCCGACATCAAACGCGGTCGCGTATCGCTCGCCTGTTCGCCCTCTGTCGCCGCCAACCGGCTACCGCAGATACTGGCGACGTTCAAAAAGGTACACCCCGGCGTGCACATTAGTCTCATGGAACAACACTCCGCCGACATCTTTCACATGGTCCGCCAAGGGGACGCCGACTTCGGGGTCGGGCCGCTGGTCGAAGCAGTCGACGACGACATCTGCTTCGAGCCCATCCTCGAGGACCGGATCATGGCGCTCGTACCACGGGTGCTGTTGGCCAACACGCGCAAGACGATCTCGCTCAAAGAACTGGTGACGATGCCGCTTCTTCTTCACACACCCGGCAGCGCGATGCGTCGCATGCTCGAAAGCGCGATCGATGCGCAGTCGCTCAAATTCGATAACAACTACCAGTGCATGCAGATGCAAACGCTTGTCTCAATGGCGGTCGCCGGCATGGGGGTGGCCGTGTTGCCGCAGTCGGTGCTCAAGGGCGTCACATCGTCACACACGCAGACGCTGCGCCTCGTTGATCCTTCGCTGACCCGCCAGGTCTGCCTGATCACCATGCGCGGCCGTACGTTGTCTCCCGCATCGGCACAACTGGCGCAAGTGGTCCGCGAATTGATCGAAGACGGGACGAAACCATCTCGTCGCCGAATGGCATCAACTGCGCATTGATCTGTTTAACCGAATAATTGACATAAATTATCTGATTCTAAAAATAATCTAACTCGCTCACGCTTCAGTTCTGACGCGCCACCCCATCGGTGCGAAATACAAGGACTGAAGCTATGAAAATTGCACGCCTCGAGGCTCATCACCTCGCCAACATCCCAATTCAACCGCCTCCGTTTCGCAAGCTGCCAAACGTCGAGCATGCGTTGATCGTTGAAATCGAAACGACCGATGGACTGATTGGCTATTCGATGGGCGGCTACACGCATCCCGTGATCGTTGACTTCCTTAACAATCATGCGGCCGATCTGCTCATCGGTCAGGATGCGAGTTGTATCGAGCGGGTCATTGCCCGCTTCGATCGCCATTCGGTCGTTCGATTCATGGGCAGGGCTTATCTCTCCGCCCTGGCGCTGGTCGATATCGCGTTATGGGATCTGAAGGGGAAGGCGCTCGGTGTGCCCGTGCACAAACTGCTCGGTGGTGCGCGCGACAAAGTGGAGGTGTATGTCACCCATGGCGCCGCCTACGGCGGTGCGCCGGTCTACAGCGTCGAGGAGTTGGCGGCTGAAGCCAAACATCTCGCCGGACTGGGCAATTTACATTTAAAGAACACGGTAGGTCGCCAAACCGTTCCCAATCCCGCCGATGACTACATCCGCATGAAGGCCATGCGCGAGGCGGTTGGCCCCGGCGTAAAACTCGCGATGGACGGAAATTCGCGAATGACCGTTGCGCAGGCCACCCGGCTTTGCCAGATGACAGAAGAGCTCGATATCTCGTTCATCGAAGAGCCTGTCATCGACAATCACCCTACCCTGCTTCGCGAGCTTCGCGGCAGGACGTCGATTCCCGTCGCCGCGGCCGAGAATCATAAATATTCCGCGCGTGACCTGCTGGTCAATGACGCGGTGGATATCCTTCAACCCAATGTCACCAACGACGGCGGCTATACAGCCGGGCTGCGCATCGGCATGCTCGCGCAAGCGTTCGGACGATCGCTCGGTCATGGCAACGGCAGCGGCCCGCACAACATCGCCTTACAAGCGGGACTTTCCAATGGTGGAATCGTCGAGTACCACTTCCATAAGTGGATGGCTTACAACGCGATCTTCGAGAACGTACCGCAGCCTGAGAACGGCTTTCTGCACGTCTCTCAGGAACCGGGACTAGGGCTCAATCCGAAGCGCGGATTGATCCAGGAATTCAGGAAGGTCGACCGCACGTCGCTGTTGTTCAGTCAGCCCGGCGCGATGTAACGCGGTTTCACTGACCCCGCAGGCCGGCGCGGCTCGATGGCGCACACGCCGCGGCTGTCTGCTGCCACGAACCGTGGTTTCATTTACCTCGTCCTCTCAAGGAAATCAAATGATCGAAGCGCGATCAACACGCCTGCGTGGCGTGCTCGCTCCCGTCGTGACACCGTTCCACACCAATCTGGACGTTAACGTCGTCGAGTTTGTGCTCCACTGCAAATGGTTGCTGGAAAACGGAGCAGGTCTTGCTATCTTCGGCACCAACTCCGAAGCGAACTCCCTGTCTGTCGCGGAGCGAATCCGGCTGACTAATACGCTGCTGGAAGCTGGCTTGCCCGCTAGCTCGATGATGCCAGGAACCGGAACGTCATCCCTTGTCGACACCGTGCTACTTACGCGACATGCGGTCGACGCGGGCGCCGCTGGCGTATTGATGGTTCCGCCTTTTTTCTACAAGAACATCAGCGACGACGGACTGTTTGCCTATTACGCTGAAGTGATCGAACGGGTTGGCGACGCGCGTTTATCACTCTATCTGTACAACATACCCGCGCTATCGGGCGTGCCGATCACGCTTGAACTGATCGAACGCTTGATCAAACGCTATCCCGGGACTATCGCGGGGGTCAAGGACTCATCTGGTGATTGGGGCAACACGAAGGCAATGATCGATGTCTTCGCACTAGACGGCCTCGACATCTTCCCTGCAAGCGAGGCGCTGCTGAGCGCGGCACTGCCGCTTGGCGCAGCGGGATGCATCCGTAGACCAAATTAAATGTGTCACCGACGGAGCCTCGAAATATCGGGCCGATGCGCCGTTGCAGTGACATTTTTGCTTACAGTCCGAACGAAATAAAAGCGTCAATTCGCATAACTTATACCCTGGACATACATAGTTGGCCAACAAGTGACTGCAGGACTCGACGTGACGGAGCTGCCAGCGGCTCACCGAAACTATGTAGAAGTACATCGTAATACATACTTCCCTACCGTAAGCAGATGCGCGCACCGGTGCCGTTCCTTGTTACGAGGATGACGACAGCCTCATTCCTTTCATGGCAGAGATTCGTGTTGGGTTAATTGCGACCTAGGATTTTGCGGATGGCCCTCGCGAAGCCAACGTCGAATAACGTTCGACCTTTCGCGTTCGTGATTTCGCCATGACTGCCTTCTTGCCAGCCCTGGTCCTCTAGGAATTCGTGCGAGATGGCGTTTTGCAGAGCGTTGCGCTCAGACGGCGTCAAATGTTCGGACATCGTCGCCACCGCTGCAGAGTACGTGGATGGGGTGGGTACAATCGTGGCGCCGAGCGGACGCCGGTCAACCGTAAGTTGCGTTTGCGTCTTCAGTACATTGAGCTGGGCTTTGAGCTTATCCCGCTCAGCGATGATTGCTTGCATGATGGAACGGATGGCGGGGTCCTCAATGCGCATCAGATATTCGTAGCTGGCCAACGGCTTGGATGCCTTTGGCGCAGGCGGACCGGCGTACGTTGCCCACGCCTCAATGAGCGCGCGATAGTCGGCGGACTGGGCGTTATACAGCGCACGTCCCTTGAGCAAGCCCTGCGCCTCGCACAGGCGTCCAATGGATGGAAGTGAGAAGTCGCGCGAGCCAACGTCGTACTGAACGCGGCAGAGCTCATGCATCTGTGCCAGATTGCGACGCCGTTGCGCCCGAGCACCTTTGGCCAGTAGCGACTCGAGTACAACATCGGGATGAATCTCCGTCGTCATGTTCATCGTCTGCTCCGCACCAATAAGTCGCGAGTGGGCAAGCGGTGCGCCGGGCCAATGGCAGGTAGCAGCGAGGTCAGGTCGATGCCGAATTGCCGGCTAAGACTTTCTCCGGCATCTATCAATCGAATCACCTCTCGTCGTCCTGCCGCGGAATTCGGGTTCATTTGCTCTGCGAGCCGGGCCATGAACGCGTTGCCCACCCGGAGTTGTTCTTCTTCCGACAGCAACATGAACATCGGCGGCAGATTGTCACGATACAGCGCGGCGTCGAGCAGCTGGCTTCGGCGGAACACCGCCTTGCCGGGTTGAAGGTCTGGATAGACTTCGCCAGACTCGCATACGCCCGCCAACTGCAATAGTTCGGATTCGGTTTCCTCGAACACCAACTGCACGTCGGCCGGCATGCCGACGGCGACCATTTTCATTCCGCTGCCGTGGAAGGGCTCAAGGGCGGCCTTGCAACGCTCGATGAGTCGATAGCAAGCGACCAGGTCCTCCGCCAGGTCGCTGAACCGCCTCATCGCGGATTCCCACAACCGCTCCGCTTGCCCGTACGTGTCGAGGCGGCTAAAGGGCTGCCGGGCCTCTTCCGCTTCCGCCTTTTGCTTCTTCAATTCCTGCAAAGTCGCTTCGTGGGCAAGACAGGCGTTGCGCGCCTCGTCAAAGTGGTACGCCAGCGTGTTGAAGTGCGCGGCCAACGCTGGCAGATAGTGGGGCTCTGTCACAAACCAACGGCAGCGCACGCAGTTGCGGCTACCGCCCGGGACAGGGCCATATTTTGGACTGACCGAACTGCAGCCTGCGGTAATCTGAGGTCCGCCGTTGTAACAGCCGCCGATGGTCGCGACGCTTTCTACTTCGCTGGTGTTGCCACCGACGAGGCACAGGCCGTGATGCATGGGCATCCAACCGGCAGGGTTACGCGCCGCTGGGTGCTGCGGGATAGCGGCGGACAGGCTCGCGGGGCTGTTGCAAATGGCCTGCTGGAGCAGCAGGTCATGCTCCGTATCGAGCAGGAAGTTTTGAATGCTCGCCTGCTTGGCTGCTTCGAGCCGTTGGGCGGCCCCCACCAACACGTCGCGGATTCGGTTCGAACCCGGCTTGGTGTAATAGAGTGTCATCATGAGGCGGCTGTGGCCGACCAGCTTCTGCAGCACCGGGAACGGCACTTGACCTTCAAGGGCCAGAGCCGTGACCAGCGAGACGCGCAGGCTGTGCAGCGGGAAGAGCGTGACACGGCTGCCGCTCCGTTGCATGGGCCGCAGTAGTCGTACGGGTACCCCGTTGCAGTGGGTCTCGCCCCGGTCAGCGAGGCGCGACTCGAAGGCTTCGAGCAGCGTGAACCAGCAGATCTCCAAAGCGCCATCACGTATAGGTAGGTGGTATTCCCCCGCTGGCGCCTCCGGTAGCCGAAAGAGGAAGCATGTGTCTGGGTAGCCCGCAAGTTGCACCTGACTCTTGGCCTTCATGTGGCGACCGTCTAATTCAATCCAGGCGGTACGACAGCGCACGGGGTTGTACTTCTCCTGCCAGTTACGTAGCTTCTCCAGCCAATGGAAGACATCCTGGTGCACCGGGCCGCCGGCAGCCCACGGCAGGATGTAGCCCTTCTCTTGCGCTGACCTGACGAAGTCGGCGGTCTTGTTCGTGTTGATGTAGAGCACCGCGCAGGCGGACTCACTGTCCGAAAGCAGCCCGCCGCGGCGAAAGACGCCCAGGCGCAACGGCCGGTGTTCGCCGTGTGCAAGCGGGTGTAGGTTGCGCACCCAGCGGCCTGCTTCGTACCGCCAGGTGTCGGCTTCGCCTGAATCGAGCATGCGCACCTGGAACGTCCGTAGCGGTAGGATGAGCTTCACCAGCAAAGCCACCCAGCGCACCGGACTCCACATCTCCAGCACTGGGCCACCACCTGTTTGCGTGCGTTCACGGATACGCCACACGCAGTCCGGATCGGACCGGTCAATCTGAGTTTCGCTCACCGGGAACCAGTCAGGCGCTGGGTATCCGCGTTGCCCAATTCCTACCCCCAACGCGCTGTGTGCCCACTGCCAGTCGCGGAAGTGCAAACCCGCCGCTAGCATCTGGCGCAGCTCGTCAATGTAGCCATAAGGCAACGGCGAGTGCACGCTCTCGTCGCGTTTGGGTAGTCCGGCTCCGGAGCCGCGCGCCACCGGATTGTGGTAAGCGGGCGATATCACAAGGTGGCCATGGTCGTCCGACACGCTGAATTCGTGTAGTAGGACGAAGTGCAGGAATGCGTGGATGGCATTGTTGTACGCGATACCACCGTAGGAATCGGGACATGCGGTCCGATAGAAGTCCGGCAGAACGGTGTGTCGCGCGAGGAATACTGCCGGGTCGAGCGGAAGGTCCAGCCTAACCAGGTACCTCTCGAAGAAAGCACTCAGCGCGGAAAGTCGGGTGCTCACCCCCAAGGTCTCGCCCTTAAGCCACTCGACAGCAAGCAGGCGCCAAGCGGCCAACTGGGGATATTCGCGCTCGACCCAGCTCAGCGCCGGGTCACTATTTCGCTTGCACCCCTTAACTTTGTTGGCGGGTACGGATCTACCGGATGCCTTCCCTCTGGATGCCTTTGCCACTTCGTTCCCTCACAGAATAAATTCAAAGCCCCCGGGCGTAGGTGGGTGCCCCGGCGATGCGTTGCCCTGCAGCCGCTGCGCGGCGGCCATCAGCGCGGCCAATGCCTCTTTGGTGGTGGCTTGCGTATAGATCTCCTGGCTTTCGGGGGAGGCATGATGCATGAAGCGCCGAATGAGTGCGCGCTCGATGCCGGCGTTCGTCAAGCGTCGACCATAAGCGTGGCGATGACCGTGTGGCGTTGTGCCAAACGCTTTGGCCACGGTCAAGCCGATGCGCTCGCAGGCTGCTGCATGGGCCTTGTTGTACTGGGCGAGTGAATATGGTTTGCCCAGTGGGTCGCGGCGCAGATTGATAAATGCGAACGGATGGTTACGCGCGACGCGCGCAACCTGTTCGAGGTAGCGATACCACAGTCTCAGAAACAACTCGCCGTACTCGGGCAAAAACCAGTAGGCCCGCTTATAGAAGGCGGCATCGTGCGTGCCGCCTTTCCAGCCCGCCGCGCGCCTGTCCATCACTTCAGTACGCGGCACGAGGCCAAATTGCTCCGCGAGGTAAGCCGCACGATTTCCCTTCTTGGGTCGACCACATTCGTCACGCCAATCCGACGGCGCAGTGCCAAAGCTCGGGTGGTGAATGAGCACCATGGCCTGATTGGTGCTCTGCGGATTGGGAAACACATCGCTGATATAGAGGTGGAACGGTTCGGACTCACGGAAGCCCGCGCCATGCAGCAACAGCGTGATGAGCATGTTCCGGTAGTCGTACCGATTGCCGGCTTTGAATCCCTCGAACAGCAGTTCCGCGAAGCGCTCCTCAGGGAACGCTGGTGGCTCATCCATTTCGACTCTTGGCAGGCGTCTGTATCGCGCCCGATGTCCAGTGTATTCGGGGGTGGCGTTGACTGCCCACGTGTGCCCCAGAAACGCATGGTTGCGCCGATATTGGTAGGCCACCTCGTCGAGCATGCGGTCGTAGGCACCGCCGGCGTATCGAGGAATTACCGCGGCGGCAGATGGCCGTATGTCGCTAAGCCAGCAAAAGAAGTCGGTGAGCTGCGCCACAATATGTTGCGCGTCGTGGGGCGAACGCGGCGCCCAGCATAGCCAGCTCGGGTCCAGGTGGCTTTCAAGTTCAAAGGTACCCGTGTAGAGCCGCTGCGCGAAGTTGAGGAATAGGCGATGGGGGTCGGTCTCTGCGGGGTTGCTTAGCAGATACTCAAGGAACATTCGTACCGACCGCACGACCTTCTTCATCCATTCGAGGCTTCGGTCATGGCTGCGGGCGAGCAGATAGTCAAGCAGTGGCTCCAGAGGTCCCGCAGGCGTCAGCAGGACCGGAAGCTCCCTATAAGCGCCGCTGGAATCCGTGTAGACCTTCGCTTTGACGGTCACGAACATGGGAGCGGTACCGCTACGCGTTCAACCGTCGTAGCAGCGCGATGGCGCTGCGGAAATCGAGACGGTGCAGGTACATTACCAAATCCACCGCGCCCCCACCGCCGCGGTTGGCACGGGTGTCGTAAAACTTTGGTCCGTCGGTAATCAGTTCATAATCTCGGCCACAGACATTGGCCTGCCAGCGCTCCGTGCCTTTTCCCTTGATGGGCACAAATGTAGCATCGCATTTAGAATGAATGGTCAGCAAAGGTATCAACAGATTGGCGGGCAGCTCTCGCCAGCGGCGTAACTCAGTTTCATCAACTCTCGGCACTTCGCCACCTCCGCCCAAGCTACTCGGCTTTCAAAGAAAGCCAGCTACTCGACACCGTCATTCCCGGATACATAGCGCAACGAACGAAACATAGAATGTATAAATAGGATATAGCTTTATAAAACGCAAGGTAAAAACAGCCATTTTCGAGAGGTGTTTTCTAGTCAATTCGCCTATATCCGCCCCAACTATGTATCTCCAGCCGGGGGGAATATTCGCATTAATCCGCATTAAATTTGTCAACTGGTGTTCTAGACTTCGAATCCCGCGGCTAAGGCTTTGATCTCATGGAAGATTTTTCGCATCCTGCGAAGCCGGTGGCGCTCACCAGGCCGCGCGGAGCGCATAGGCTGGAAGCGTTCAGTCTCAAGCTCAACCGACGGCTGACCTTGTGCCGGCGTTGCACTTTCGACCAATGGATCATGATCGAGGTGGACGCGGCGGCCCGGTCGTTCTGCGAGCGACCCGGCTATGTACAGATTCAAGAGAAGCGATTTTTGGCCGACTTTTGGGTGTCCTATTCCGATCGACAGGAGCTCGTTCTGCTGCCGGGGGCAGCGACCGCTGAAGCTATGCCGCACGACTTCACGTTCGAGGGTGATGGTGCCATGGATGTCAGGATCGTCAGCCCTTCCGAGCTTGCAGCATCCCGTACCTGGATCGACAACTGGAAGCGCATGCTTCCGTGCCTCGTGGTAACGCGGGGCCTTCTGGAACAGTCCCTTCTGGATGCAGTGTTGAATTTCGTAGCCAGCCCCAAGGCACTGTCTGTTATTGAGCGTGAGTTTTCTGGCGGCGATCCGATTCTCGCGCGCGCTGCAGTATTTGGGCTTTTGTATGCAGGTCGCATAAC
>Ga0302220_10001007_pt1 | contig 22398 bp, 18 predicted proteins | sample II_Palsa_E1_3_FD_194572 | JGI IMG/M metagenome (GOLD analysis project Ga0302220, IMG submission 194572) | Peat permafrost microbial communities from Stordalen Mire near Abisko, Sweden - II_Palsa_E1_3 | ecosystem: Environmental > Terrestrial > Soil > Palsa > Peat permafrost | place: Sweden...
GACGAGACGGACAAGACGGGCAGGACGGGCAACGGTGGCATCAAACTACTCGAAGCTCAAATCTCGATCTTCGTCCCCAACTCCACCACACGATTGGCGGGGATACTGAAAAAATCGGTCGGCTTGGCAGCGTTCTGATGCATCCACGCGAACACCCGCTCGCGCCACACGGACATCCCTGGCAATTGTGTCGGCACGACCGTTTCCCGCGCGAGAAAGAACGACGTATCCATCAGTTCGAAGGTCATATCGTGAGTGCGGCCCACATCGGTCATCACGGCCTTCACGTCCGGCGTCTCATTGAAACCGTATGCCGCCTTCACCAGGAACAGTCCCCCGCCGATCTCTTTGACCGTGACGCGGTCCGCGTCTTCCACGTAGGGAATATCGAGCGTCGTGAAGGTCAGGAAAATGGTGCGCTCGTGCAGCACCTTGTTGTGCTTCAGGTTGTGCAGCAGACTCACCGGCACCAGCACATCGCTGCCCGTCAGATAGATGGCCGTGCCCGACACGCGATGCGGCGGATGGGCGAGCAAACCCTGCAGGAACGGCATCAACGGAATACCGTCGGCGGCTGTGCGTTCCTTGACGATCATCCTGCCCTTGAACCACGTCATCAGCAGGAAGAACAGCAGCGCGCCAATGCCAAGCGGCAACCAGCCGCCCTCCGCGACCTTCAACAGATTCGCGCCGAAGAAGCCGAGATCGACCACCATCAGGCCGCCGATAATCAGCGCCACCACCAGCTTGTTCCACTTCCACACGTTCACCATCACCACGCAGGCGAGAATCGTGGTGATCACCATCGTGGCCGTCACCGCGATGCCGTAGGCCGCCGCCAGATTGTCCGAGCTCTTGAAGGCCACCACGATGCACAGGATGATGAAGAGCAGCATCCAGTTCACGACCGGCACATAGATCTGCCCGATCGCGAGATCCGACGTATGCAGGACCTTCATGCGTGGCACATAGCCGAGCTGGATGGCCTGGCTCGTCAACGAATAGGCGCCGGAAATCACCGCCTGCGAGGCGATCACGGTGGCCACCGTGGAGAGCACCACGAGCGGCAGCAGCGCCCAGTCAGGCGCAAGCAGGAAAAACGGATTTTCGATGGCCTTCGGATCGTGCATCAGCAGCGCGCCCTGGCCGAAGTAGTTCATCACCAGCGAAGGCATCACGAGGCAGTACCAGGCCACCCGGATCGGCTTGGCGCCGAAGTGGCCCATATCAGCGTACAGCGCTTCGGCGCCGGTCAGCACCAGCACCACTGAGCCGAGCACGACATACGCCTGCAGCACGTGCGCTGCCATGAACGAATAGGCGTAGTAGGGATTGAGTGCGCGGATCACGTTGGGCGCTTGCACGATATGCGCCAGACCGAGCACACCGATTACCGCGAACCAGACCACCATGATTGGCCCGAACAGACGTCCCACCATGGCCGTGCCGTGGCGCTGGATCCAGAACAGCACGATCAGGATGAGGATGGTGAGCGGCAACACCAGGTGGGCCAGATTAGGCGCCGCGATCTCCAGCCCTTCCACCGCGGAGATCACCGAGATGGCCGGCGTAATCACCGCATCGCCGTAGAACATGCAGGCGCCGAAGATACCGAGCATCACGAGCAAGCCCGCGAGCTTCTTCTTTGGATCGACCGAGCGTAACGCCAGCGCCATCAGCGCGAGCACACCGCCCTCGCCGTTGTTATCGGCGCGCATCACGAACAGCACGTACTTGATGCTGACGACGATCACGATCGCCCAGAACAGCAACGAGATCACACCGAGAATGGATTGTTCGGTCAGCGGAATGCCATGCGCCGGGCTAAAGGCCTCTTTCAGCGAATACAACGGGCTCGTGCCGATGTCACCGAATACCACGCCGATCGCAGCCAGTGCGAGTGCAGGCAAAGGCTGTTTGTGCACGTGATGGGTATCTGTCATAAACGCGAGGTATCCGTTCCTGAGCGGAAAAAAACGAGCGCTATTCTAAACTGACTGTAAGGTAGCGCCCCGGCCTGTTGTGCGTACACCACGTGGACAGCCCGCGAAGTTTAGCACCGTGCTACGAACCCGTCAGCCGCTCGTCAACGCGTTGTCAGGCGCTTGTTCGGCAACTTGCGCACGAAAAAAAACGGAGCCTAAGCTGGCTCCGTTCTTGCTGATTCGCTGCACGCACCGGACAAGCCGGCGCACATCACTGACCCGAGGATTCCTGCGCGGTGCCGCGCTTGATCCAGGCGCCGAGGTTATGCGGACGCACAGTATCCCATTCCTCGAATGGCTGATGGATCCACGGATTGGTGGGCAGAAACTGCACGTGGTAGTCAGGCTTCACCTTCGAGCAACCCTTGTACCAGAGCACCGCCGAACGCACCGACGTAATTGCCGGATAGCGCTCCTTCAGATGCTGCTGCACGCGTGCCAGCGTGACGCCCGAATCGACGAGGTCGTCGACCAGCAGCACGTTGCCCGACAGCTCGCCGCGCGTCATCGTGATGTATTGCGCGATGTCGAGCTCGCCCTGCTCGGTGCCCGCGGCTTCACGGTACGAACTGGTAGCCAGGATCGCCAGCGGCAGATCGTAGATACGCGAGAGCTGATCGCCCACGCGCAAGCCACCGCGCGCAAGGCACAGGATCTTGTCGAACTTCCAGCCCGAATCATGCACGGCGAGCGCCAGCAGTTCGATCAGGCGGTGATACTCGTCCCAGCCAACCCACAGGTTCTTGTCGTCATTGCGCGGGTCTTTCATCGCAATCATCGGTACACCCTGCGTCATGAGTTAAACCTTGAACGGGTGACGAAGCAGAATCGTCTCGTCACGATCCGGACCAGTTGAAACCATGTCGATCGGCACGCCAGCTACTTCCTGCACACGTGTCAGATACGCGCGCGCGTTGGCAGGCAGCTTGTCCCATTCCTTGATGCCGACCGTGCTTTCCTTCCAGCCGCCGAACGTCTCGTACACCGGCACGCAGCGCGCCACTTCCGTCGAACCGCGCGGCAGGATATCGCAGTCCTTGCCGTCGACCTTATAGCCGACACACAGCTTCACCTCTTCGAGACCGTCGAGCACGTCGAGCTTGGTTATGCACAGACCCGAGATGCCGTTGATCTGGATCGAGCGGCGCAGCGCGGCGGCGTCGAGCCAGCCAGTGCGGCGCGGACGGCCGGTGACCGAGCCGAATTCCTTGCCGACCGTAGCCAGCGTCAGACCGATCTGGTCCTGGCGTTCGGCGTTGTCCGCATCGTACAGTTCACTCGGGAACGGGCCCGAACCGACGCGCGTGCAATACGCCTTGGTGATGCCGAGCATGTAGTTCAGCTTTTGCGGACCAACGCCCGCGCCTGCGGCGGCGGCACCGGCAACGCAATTGCTCGAGGTGACAAACGGATAAGTGCCATGGTCGATGTCGAGCAGCGTGCCTTGCGCGCCTTCGAACAACAGGTTGTTGCCCTTGGCGTTTTCGTCGTACAGGCGACGCGATACGTCCGTGACCATCGGCTTCAGACGATCGGCGTAGCTCAGCATCGTGTCGAGCGTTTGCTGGAAGTCGACCGCGTCGACGCCCAGGTATTTCGTCAGGACGAAGTTGTGATAATCGAGATTTTCACGCAGACGTTCGGCGAAGCTTTCCGGATCGAACAGGTCTTGCACGCGCAAGCCGCGGCGCGCCACCTTGTCTTCGTATGCCGGTCCGATGCCGCGGCCGGTCGTGCCGATCTTGGCCGCGCCACGGCGCTTTTCGCGGCCCTGGTCGATGGCGACGTGATACGGCAGGATAAGGGTGGTGGCTTCGGAAATGAAGAGGCGCTTCTGCACATCGACGCCGGCGGCTTCGAGCTCGCCAATTTCCTTGAACAGCGCTTCCGGCGACAACACGACGCCATTGCCGATGTAGCACGCCACGCCGGGATGCATGATGCCCGACGGAATCAGACGCAAGATGGTTTTCTTGCCGCCGATGATAAGCGTGTGGCCGGCATTGTGACCACCCTGGAAGCGAACGACGCCGTGAGCGTGGTCCGTCAGCCAGTCGACGATCTTGCCCTTGCCTTCATCACCCCATTGGGTTCCCACGACGACGACGTTACGTCCGGGGTTCACATTCGCAGCGCTGGCAGACATGTTGTTTCGTATGCTGGTTAAAAACGTATTCTACCTATGTTCGCGGAACCTTCCGAATTTTTCCGTTTCCGCTCAACGGTATGGACGTTATCTTAGGTATATCGAAATGATGCGGAAGGGACGCCGTATCCCTGCTTTAGCGTTCGCTTTCGCGAACGCTTTTGCATCTCAGCCGTGCGGCTCGACAACCCAGGCGCCGTTGCGCTCGACCAACACGCGGTCGCAGGCAAATTCATCGAGCGCGTGGTCGTGACCCGGCAGCGCCTGGATCACCACTTCACCCGCGTCGCGCAATGCGGCCACGCTGGCGCGCAGTGCGTCGTCGTGTTGCCACGGTGCGAGAATCGCGCTGCTGCGCGCTTCGACCGGCGAGATACGCGCCACTTCACGCAGGTCGAGCGAAAAGCCGGTGGCTGCACGGGCGCGGCCATAGGCCTGACCGACGTGATCGTAACGGCCGCCACGCGCTACCGCGTTCGGCACGCCGTCCACATAGGCCGAGAACATCACGCCGCTGTGGTACGCATAGCCGCGCAGGTCAGCCAGATCGATCATCACTTCCGCACCGTCCACCTGGCTGGCGAGGAATGCCAGGTCGTCGAGCGCGCGGGCGATTTCCGGTGTGCGGGGCAGAAGCTCGCGCGCCTCTTCCAGCACCGAGGCATCGCCATACAGCGACGGCAGCGCACGCAGCGCATCGCGAACCACTGGCGTGAGCGCGGCAGTCAGCTCCGCCAGACGCGGCACGTCCTTGCCGGCGAGCGCTTCATAAAGCGATTCGCCCAAAGCCTGCGCAGCCGGTTCAGCGTCGATCAAGGCCGCCAGTACGCCCGCATGGCACAGGTCGAGGCGAACCTTCGCGAGACCCGCCAGGCGCAGTGCGTCGAGCATCAACTGCTGGATCTCGAGGTCCGCTTCGAGCCCCGCGTGACCGTAGATTTCCGCGCCGATCTGGATCTGCTCGCGCGTGGCGTGCAGGCCACGCGGACGCGTATGCAGGACGTTGCCGGCGTAGCACAAACGCGTCACGCCCTGACGGTTCAACAAGTGCGCGTCGATACGCGCCACCTGCGGCGTCATGTCGGCGCGCAGGCCGAGCGTGCGGCCCGACAACTGGTCGACCAGCTTGAAGGTGCGCAGATTCAGGTCTTGGCCCCCACCCGTCAGCAGCGACTCGAGATACTCGAGCAGCGGTGGCATGACCATCTCGTAGCCGTAGACGCGAAAACGGTCCAGCAGATGACGCCGCAACTCTTCGATCTTGCGGGCTTCCGACGGCAGCACGTCGGCAATATTCTCGGGAAGTAACCAGGTCGACATCGATACAGTCCTACGATGGTGGGCACGGCGCCTCGCCGCGCCGGTAATTGAGAGTGAATGGCCAGCCGGCGCATGCGTGCATGCATGCAGTGGCGGCAGCACCGGCAGGCGACGCGCGCCCCGCGCCAATCGCAACCCGAACCGCTCGCGCCTTCAGGTGACGATAAATAGCAGTATCAGCCCCAGCGCCATCACGATCAGTCCGCCAATGCGGATCTGTTGCGGCGGGCGTTCCGACATTTTACGAAACGTCTCGCGCCAGGCACTCGGAAAAACGAAGGGGAACATCCCCTCGATGATCAGCATCAATGCGATCGCAAGCAACAACGAGCCGGCTATATCCATGCGAGTGGCGGTGCCGCGATACGTGTGCCGCGGCGCTCCGGTAATCAGTGTTTGCGCGATGCCGCGGCGGCGTCCGGTGACATTTCACCGTCCGGGCTACGCATGAAGCGGAAAAACTCGCTGCTCGAATCGACCACAATCACGTCGTTCGGCTTGAAGGTATTCCGGTAGGCCAGCATGCTCTGGTAGAACTGATAGAACTGGGGATCGCGGCCATATGCATCGGCGGCGATAGAGGCGGCCTTGCCGTCGCCCTCGCCCTTGATCGTCTGCGCCTGCATATACGCCTCCGCGAGCAGCGCCTGCTGCCGGTTGGCCGCGTCGGCCTTGATCTGATCGGCCTCGGCCACGCCCTTGGCGCGCTCTGCGCTGGCCGCCTGCTCGCGCGCCGCACTCATGCGCTTGTAGACCGAGTCGGCCATCGCAGCCGGGAAATCGATCCGGGCCAACTGCACGTCGATCACTTCCACACCTAGCGACGCCGCCGCGGCGGACATGGCGCCACGCGCGTCGTCCGCGAGCGTCTGCTGTTTGGCCAGGGCGTCAGGCAGCGTGACCTTTGCGAACGCATCACCGAGCGCACTGCGCGACAGCAAGGCGAGCCGGTCCGGCAACGTCTGCTCGTCGCCCTTGGTCTGGTCGAACAGCTTGAGCGGATCGGTCACGCGATACTTGATCACGGAGTCGACCAGCAAGTCGGTTTTGTCAGACGTGACGAAGCGGTCTTCATCCGGCGTATCGAGTGTCTGAATCCGGCTGTCCACCAGCATCAGCGTTTGCAGCGGGGGCGGCAGTTTTGCGTGCAATCCCGGGCCGAGCAGCTCAGGAGTCGCGTCGCCGCGCCCGGACAGCACCGCCATATGACGCTGATCAACCACGAATACCGTCGACGACGCCGCGAACAGCAGCAGGACGATAACCACGATGAGCGCAATGATTCGATTCATGTTCGCGCGCCTCATTGGATGTCGTCTTCGCGGCCGCGGCTGCGGAACGCATCGCGCGAGCGCAGCGGATCGCTGGCAGCGTCAGCCTCGCTGGCGGGGCTGGCGGCCGCGGCGGCAGAGGCTGCTGCGGCAGGCGCGACGGTAATGCTCGCTCCCTGGCTATCCTGCGTGCCCTGAGCTCCCTGAGTGCTTTGCGCACCCTGGTTCTGGGCCGCGGCAGAACCCGCCGCGCTGCCGGAAGCAGCGCTCGCTGCAGCAGCATCGGCAGCATGCTGACGGGTGGCCTCGACCAGCTTGTCGAGCGGCAGGTACATCACGTTGTTACCGGCTTTGCTGTCGACAAACACCTTCGTCGAATTCGAATAGATATGCTGCATGGTGTCCAGGTACATGCGCTCGCGGATCACCGCAGGCGCTTTGGAATACTGCTCGTAGACCTGCTTGAAGCGCTCGGCATCGCCTTGCGCCTGCGCCACCACCTGGTCGCTGTAGGTCTTGGCCTGGTCGACGAGGCGTGCCGCGTCAGCCTGGGCATGCGGCAACAGGTCGTTGGCATACGCCTGGGCATCAGCCTTTGCGCGTTCGCGATCCTGATGCGCTTTCGCTGCGTCGTCGAATGCGGCTTGCACCTGCTCAGGCGCCTGCACACCTTGAATCGTCACACCGGTCACAACGAGGCCGGTTTGCGATTCGTCCAGGGAATGCTGGATCGCGTCGGTGAGTTGCTGCCGAATTGCTTCGCGATCCTGATAGAGAATGTCGTCGGCGCTGCGTGCGCCGACGATGCTGCGCACGGCCGCCTGCGCGGCGAGCGTCACGCTCTGGTCGGGGTCGACACTGCGGAACAGATAGTCCGTCGCGCTACGCACCTGGTACTGCACGGCAAAACGCACATCAACGATATCCGCGTCATGCGTAAGCATTGAGGCGTCCTTGACGTTCGCCATACGCACGATATTGTTGCGGCCAATCTCCACCGAGCGCACGTCACCAACGTTGACGAGCTCATGCGCTTCGAATGGATACGGCAGACGCCAGTGCACGCCCGGGGTCGCGGTATAGCGATACTTGCCGAACTGGGTCACGACGCCAGCCTGCCCGTCCTGCACCACGAACACACCGCTGCCGAGGTAGATAGCGATTAGCACGCCGATGACGATACCCACACCGATGCGCGCACCGCGCCCATTGTCAGGACGACCTGCGCCGCCACCCGTCCCCTTGCGACCGAAAATGCTGCTCAGGCGACGATTGAAATCGCGCCACATCTCGTCGAGATCGGGCGGACCATCGCCATCCTTGCCGTTCTGCGGACGCTTCGGGTCATTCGGACGTTGCCGGTTGCCATTGCCGTCACCCCGGCCCCAGCGCGGATCGTTCATCGAAAGAGTGGCGCGCAGGCGCAGCCAGATACTCCGCACGTTGTAATCGTTCACCTGTGTTCGTTCACCAGAGTAGACAGCGGGTCAGTGCAATTTGGAACGGGTCAGTGCCCGAGTTCTGGGACCTTGCGGTCGTCACGTGATTCTGCAGGCCAGCCTTCTTCCGGCGCTTGTGGCGCGTTTGGCTCCGCACGCTGCACGTCGGGAAGAGTGTCGGCAGCCGCGATTTCGGCGATGGCAGCGCGCAGTGTCTCCAGTCCCTGCCCCGTGCGCGCGCTCAAAAAGACGCGCGAAATATTACCATACTCATCCCGCTCAACCGTGTCGCCTCGGGCCGCCAGCTCGGGCACCGCATCGATCTTGTTGAACACCAGCACCTGACGGATCGCGTCGGCACCGATTTCGTGCAACACCTCGTTGACCTGATCGATCTGGTCGAGGCGCACGGCACTCGAGGCATCCACGACGTGCAGCAGCAGATCGGCGTGAATCGTTTCCTCCAGCGTGGCGCGAAACGCCGCCACCAGCTGGTGAGGCAACTCGCGGATGAAGCCGACTGTATCGGACACCACCACCTGCCCCACCTCGTCGCCGAGATAGACCCGCCGCGAGGTCGTGTCGAGTGTGGCGAACAACTGGTCTGCCGCATACGCCTGCGCCTTAGTGAGCGCGTTGAACAGCGTGGACTTGCCCGCGTTCGTGTAACCGACCAGCGACACCGACATCGTGCGGTTGCGCTCGCGCGCGCGCCGCTGCGTGCCGTGCTGGCGGCGCAGTTTTTCGAGCCGCGTCTTCAACGCCTTGATGCGCTCGCCGATCAGCCGGCGGTCGGTTTCAAGCTGCGTTTCACCCGGACCGCGCAAGCCGATACCGCCTTTTTGCCGTTCCAGGTGGGTCCATGCGCGGATCAGCCGCGTGGACAGGTACTGCAATTGCGCGAGTTCGACCTGCAGCTTGCCTTCATGGCTGCGGGCGCGCTGCGCAAAAATATCGAGAATCAGACTCGTGCGATCGATCACGCGCCTGTTAAGCGCTTGCTCCAGATTACGTTGCTGGGCCGGCGCAAGAGCGTGATTGAAGATGACGAGTTCAATGTCGTTCGCCTCGCACGCAAGACGCAGTTCTTCCGCCTTGCCGCTGCCAACAAACATTTTGGCATCGGGACTGGAGCGGCGTCCGGTGAGGGTAACGAGGGGAGTCGCGCCCGCGCTTTGCGCGAGCAGGCTGAGTTCTTCGAGACTGGCTTCGAAATCGATCTTACCGAAGTCGATGCCGACAAGCGCTGCGTTGGTCAAATTGGAGGGTATCAAAATGAAGCGGCCGGGAGAGATCGCCGACGGGCGACACTACGCCGGCCGCGACGAGAGGTTAGGACTGTTCGGAATCCGGGTGGAAATTTACCGGGCGGGCAGGCACGACAGTGGAAATGGCGTGCTTGTAGACCATCTGGGTAACCGTATTCCGGAGCAACACGACGTACTGGTCGAACGATTCGATGTTCCCTTGAAGCTTGATGCCGTTGACCAGGTAGATCGACACCGGCACATGCTCTTTACGCAGTGCGTTCAAAAACGGGTCTTGTAACAATTGCCCTTTGTTGCTCATAGCAAACTCCGTATTTTTTTGCAGGTTGACTAAATTGACGACGAAGAAAAAGAGATCCGCCGTCAACCGCTACACTATAGCCGATTTTCGTTTTTGCGCGAGTGACCTGGCCATCCGGCCAAACCCAACACACACGCGGGTTTCAGCCTTTGTCCGCGTAAGGGTTCGTCGACGATCTGAACTCTATGCGCAATGGAGTCCCAGTCAGCCCGAAAGTTTCCCTGAAGCGATTTTCGAGGTAGCGTTTATACGTTTCCGTGATCGCGTCGAGCGCATTGCCGTGAATCACGATAATTGGCGGGTTTTGGCCTCCCTGGTGCGCGTAACGCAGCTTCGGACGCACCGGACCGCGCCGGCGCGGCTGCTGGAATTCGACTGCGTCGATCAGTGCGCGCGTCAATTTCGGTGTCGGCAGCTTGGACATGGCCGCCGCATAGGCTTCGTCAACCGAGCGCATCAATGGCCCAATCCCCGTATTCTCGGCCGCTGAAATAAAGTGAAATTTCGCAAAGTCGAGAAATTTTAGTTTGCGCTCCAGATCCGCTTTGGTGCGCTCGCGCACATGCGAGTCGAGACCATCCCATTTGTTTACGCCAACAACTAGCGCGCGGCCCTGCTCCACCACGAAACCGGCAATGTGCGCATCCTGGTCCGAGATGTCCTGGCGGGCGTCGAGCAGCAGGATCACGACGTTCGCGTCCGAGATGGACTGCAGCGTCTTCACCACCGAGAACTTCTCGATTGCTTCGAACACCTTGCCGCGGCGACGCAGGCCTGCTGTGTCGATCAGCGTGTAGGGCTTGCCCTGACGCTCGAAATCCACGTAGATCGAATCGCGCGTGGTGCCAGGCATGTCGAACGCGATCACGCGCTCTTCGCCGACCAGGGCGTTGATCAGCGTCGACTTGCCGACGTTCGGACGGCCCACGATGGCGATCTTGACGCCACGCGCGGCCTTCTCCTCATCGCTCTCTTCCGGCTGCCCCGCGTACGCGACTTCCAGCGCCTCGTTGATCATCTCGGTCACGCCGTCACCGTGCGCCGCCGAAATGGCGCGCGGGTCGCCGAGCCCCAGTTCGTAGAAGTCCGCGGCGACCGCGCCGTACTTCATCCCTTCGGCCTTGTTGACGACGAGGAAAATCGGCCGGCCAGTCTTGCGCAGATAGTCGGCAATCGACTTGTCCTGCGGCGCAAGACCATTGCGGCCGTCAACAATGAATACGACGATGTCCGATTCCTCGACTGCCTGACGCGTCTGGCGCGCCATCTCGTGAAGGATGCCGTCTTTGGCGACCGGTTCGAAACCGCCGGTGTCCACCACGAGGTACGGGCGCTCGCCGGTGCGGCCTTCGCCGTAGTGGCGATCGCGCGTGAGGCCCGGCAAGTCGGCAACGAGCGCATCACGCGAGCGCGTGAGGCGGTTGAATAGCGTGGATTTCCCCACATTGGGGCGCCCCACAAGGGCAATTACGGGTTTCATCAGATGTTGTTCACGGTGAAACGCGAGGCCGGGATCGATCACCCCGCGCGCGACGCCATGCGGCCGCGTCGCGGCTGCGTTTGACGCAAATTATCACGAATTCGGCCGGCCCCGGACGTGCGGCAAATATGCCCGTCCAGGCGGACGTTGGGCTGGCTGTATGGGCGGCGCCGCAGCGCCGCCGGGTTCCGGGTGTCGCGGACGGCTCCGCTTTCGCACCCGCGGCAAGCCTATGCCGCCGCAAACCCACCAGGCGGACGGTGATATGCACCGCCCTGAATACAACTGAAAAACGCGCGCGGCCGGCTAAGCCGGCCTGCGCGCGGTACCGCGTAAGCCTCTCGCCGCGTTTAGCGCGGACGGAAGCCGTAGATGTCGCCGTCGTGCGTCTGGACTACGAGCGTTTCGCCCGCCAGCACCGGCGCGGCAGTAATCGCAGTGCCATCGGTCGGCATCCGCGCAACGAGCGTACCGTCGTCACGCGAGAGGAAATGCACGAAGCCCTGGTAGTCGCCCATCACAGCAGCGTGACCCAGCAGGAACGGAACGCTCAGTTCGCGGTTCTTCAACTTGTCGTTGGTCCACAACTGCTTGCCGCCCGTCGCGTCGAACGCGTTGACCACCGACCAGTCGTCCGCACCAACCACCGTGGTTTCGTCCTGCGCAATACCGCTCGTGCTCGAGAACGCCTTTTCCCACAGCGGGCGGCCCGAGTTCGCGTCGAAGCAGCCAACCTGCCCCTGGAAGGTCACGGCGCAGGTTTGGGCGTCGACCAGCGTGGGTGGCCCGGTCACATCATTGATCCGCTCGACTTCCGTCACGCCCTTCGGATAAGACACCGGCGTTTCCCAGAAGGTGTCGCCCGTCAGCACGTTGATCGCTGCGAACGTACCGCCGGGGAAGCCGGCCAGCACCGCCTGTCCACCCGCGAACGTCATGCCCGCCGACACGCGCAGATTGAGCGGCACCGCGCGATTGCGGTACACCCACTTCTGTTCGCCGGTTTGCGCGTTGAACGCCGTAATCTGGCCGTCCACCGTACGCACCACCACGAAGCCGTTACCCACCAGCGGCGGCGAGATGATTTCGCCGGGCGCCGTGTTCTTCCACAACTGTTTGCCATTCTCGTCGAGCACGTACACCTGGCCCTTGAGCGCGCCGACCGCAGTCAGCGTTCCGTCGCTGCCGACACCTGCGGACAGGTCGCTGCCGATCTTGATACGCCAGACATCCTTGCCGGTCTGCGCGTCGATCTTCGCCACCGAGCCGTTCGCGCCCGCGGCGTACACGAAGTTGCCGACCGCCACCGGCGAGAACAGGTAGCGCCCTGCCTTACCGACACTGGCCTTCCAGACCTGCTGCACGTTCAGCACGGGTTTGAACTCGGTGAGCGGCGTCGGCACGCGGCGCTCGTCCTTCGTGGATGAGCAAGCCGTCATCATGAGCACGGTCATCGCACAGGCAACGGGCACAGCGTAGCGTTTCAGCAGATTCATCGGTTGACGTTGCATTTAGGGAGATTAATCAAATGGGACTGGTTGAGCGTCATGCGACGCTCAACCGCCCAGCGCGTCCAGCTTGAACTGGATCAGCTGGCGCGTGGATGTATCGGACTTCGGCAGCGAATCCAGCGCGAGCTGATAGGCCGTACGTGCATCGGCACGCTTGCCTTGAGCTGCGAGCAGATCGCCACGGCCATTCGCCACGACGCCCTTGAACGCGTCGGACTGCGGATCGGCGAGCAGCGCCAGACCCTGGTCGTAAGCCTTGTCGTCGAGCAACAGCGAAGCCAGACGCAGCTTCGCGATCTGCTTGAATTCGTCGTCCTTGGCGTGGTCGACGGTCCATTGCAACTGCGCCTTCGCACCGGCTTCGTCGCCGGCTGCGTAGAGCGCCTTGGCCGCGGCCAGCGCGGTCATCTGCGCATACGCGGTGCCGCCGAACTTGTCTTCCATGTCGCCGGCCACACGGGCCACCTGGGCCTTGTCGCCCGCCGTCACGGCCTGTTGCACCTGGTCGTACAGTACTGCGGCTTCTGCCGCCTGATGCCGCTGCCAGTAGTTCCAGCCATTCCAGCCAGCGGACGCAAGCAGCGCCACCAGCACGATCCACGTTGTGGAATTGCCCCACTGGGCCCACCAGGCCTTCAGACCTTCAATTGATTCTTGTTCGTCGTGGTAACTCATCGCCAGGCGATCCCTTCTCTTTTATTACCTTGTATGTGTCGAACCGCATGGCCGACGACATCGCAATCAGTCGTCGCCGTCTTCGGCGGATGCAACCATCGCATTGATTAGAAATTCGGTCAAGTCTTCGGCCGGCACGTTGTGTTGCTCGCTCTTACTACCGTCCTGACCCGCATTGCGCAGCGGCTTCACACCTACCGTGCCGCTGGCGATCTCATCTTCGCCGAGAATCACGGCAAAGGCCGCGCCGCTGGCATCGGCACGCTTCATTTGCGACTTGAAGCTCGCCGTCTGACCATCCGCACTGCAGTGCAGGATGACGTCGAGACCGGTGTCGCGCAGCCGCTCGGCGATGATGAAGGCCTGCTCGCGTGCCGTGTCGCCCTGATGGACCACATAGACATCGCAACCCTCGTCTTCCGGCACGAGGTTCTCTTCCTTCAGGAGTTCGAGTATGCGCTCGACGCCCATGGCCCAGCCGCAAGCGGCCGTCGGCTTGCCGCCCAGCTGCTCGATCAGCGGATCGTAACGGCCGCCGGCCGCGACAGTGCCCTGCGCGCCCAGCTTGTCCGTCACCCATTCGAACACGGTCAGATTGTAATAATCGAGACCACGCACGAGACGCGGATTGATCTTGAACGGCAGATTGTTCGACTTCAGGATGCGCTGCAGTCCTTCGAAATGGGCGAGCGACGCCTCACCGAGGAAATCGATCAGCTTCGGTGCGTTCTGCGCGACTTCCTGCATGGCCGGGTTCTTCGTATCCAGCACGCGCAGCGGGTTCGTGTAGAGACGGCGCTTCGCTTCCTCGTCGAGCACATCCATGTGCTTTTCGAGGTACGCGATCAATTCGACACGGTGTGCCGCGCGTTCTTCCGCGAGCCCGAGCGAATTGATTTCGAGGCGAATGCCGGTCAGGCCGAGGTCGTCCCACAAACGCTGGCACATCATGATGATTTCAGCGTCGGTATCCGGACCCGCAAAACCCAACGCCTCGACACCCACCTGATGGAACTGGCGATAACGGCCGCGCTGCGGACGTTCGTGGCGAAACATCGGACCGACGTACCACAAGCGCTTTGGACCGTCGTACAGCATGTTGTGTTCAATCGAAGCGCGCACGACGGCAGCGGTATTTTCCGGACGCATCGTCAGATTTTCACCGTTCAGCGCATCGGTAAAGCTGTACATCTCCTTCTCGACGATGTCCGTCACCTCACCGATACCGCGCGTGAACAGTTGCGTATGCTCGACGATCGGTGTGCGAATGTTCTGGTATCCGTAAGAACGGAGCATCGACTTGACGGTCGTTTCGAAAAACTCCCACAACCCTGCTTCTTGCGGGAGGATGTCGTTCATGCCCTTCACACCGGACAATTTCTCGAGCTTTTTCTTCTGTTCAGTCATCTGTGTTCGCTTGATACTTCTCAGTTGAGCGCGGTCGCGCGGCCGTAAGTACGCTCGACATAGTCGCTCACGATTTGCTGGAATTCTTCGGCGATGTGCTCGCCACGCAGCGTCTTCGCTTTCTCGCCGTCAATGAACACCGGCGCAGCCGGATTCTCACCCGAGCCCGGCAAGCTAATGCCGATGTTGGCCTGCTTCGACTCACCCGGGCCGTTGACGATGCAGCCCATCACCGCGACGTGCATCTTCTCGACGCCAGGATACTGGTCGCGCCACACCGGCATCTGCAGGCGCAGATAGGTCTGGATCTGCGAAGCGAGTTCCTGGAACAGCGTGCTGGTGGTGCGGCCGCAACCGGGGCAGGCGATGACCATCGGCGTGAACGAGCGCAAGCCCATCGTCTGCAGGATTTCCTGACCGACGATCACTTCACCGGTACGCGGGCCGCCCGGCTCCGGCGTGAGCGAGATGCGGATCGTGTCGCCGATACCCTGCTGCAAGAGCACCGACAGCGCCGCCGTCGACGCCACGATGCCCTTCGACCCCATCCCGGCTTCGGTCAAACCGAGGTGCAGCGCGAATTCGCAGCGGCGTGCGAGTTCTCGATACACCGCGATCAGATCCTGCACGCCGCTCACCTTGCACGACAGGATGATCTTGTTGCGGCTCAAACCCAGTTCCACAGCGCGCTCGGCCGAGCCGATCGCCGACTGGATCAGCGCTTCGTACATCACGCTCTGCGCTTCCCACGGCGTGGACCGCGCGGCGTTTTCGTCCATCATCTTCGCCAGCAGATCCTGATCCAAACTGCCCCAGTTGACGCCGATGCGCACCGGCTTGTCGTACCGGATGGCGGCTTCGATCATCTGCGCGAACTGCGTATCGCGCTTCGCGCCGTGGCCGACATTGCCCGGATTGATCCGGTACTTCGACAGCGCCTCCGCGCACGCGGGGTAATCGCGCAGCAGCAGGTGGCCGTTGTAGTGAAAGTCGCCGACGAGCGGCACCGACACGCCCATGCGATCGAGCTGGTCGCGCACGGCCGGCACGGCCGCAGCCGCCTCCGGCGTATTGACCGTGATGCGCACCAGTTCCGAACCGGCTTGCGCCAGTTCCTTGACCTGAATGGCGGTACCGATCGCGTCCGCGGTGTCGGTGTTGGTCATCGACTGGACGCGCACAGGTGCGTCGCCGCCGATCGTCACGAGATTACCGGCCCAACGGACGTCAACCGCGTGCGAGGAGCGACGCGGTGCCTGGCCGCCGAACACCGGCTCGTTCGAAGAAATCTGACTGCTGCTTTGGGATTGAGCTTCGGAGTGCATCGAAAAACCCATTTACGCCGCATGCGCCACGCAACACGCACGCCGCACGAATTGAAGAAGCGCCGCAAGCCACGAAGGCCGCGGCGCGCACCATATCAAGGCAGCGTCATGCGCGCCACATTGCCTTTGGCGGATGCATATTTCGCCGGGTCGACCGGTTGACCATCGAGCGTCATCGAGTCGAGCCCTGCCCTGTTACCGACCGTGACCTTGAAAGGTCCAACGCCGGAAATTTCCTTGCTGTCGCCAGCGTGCACGAGGCCGGAGAACAACTCCTTGCCGTCGTTCTGACGCACGCTGAACCAGCTATCCTGAGTGACGCGCAGCGCCACAATCGACTCGCCCGCAGCAGCTTGTACGGCATCGGACGCGCCGTTAGCCGTCGTCGCTACCACTGGTGCGCTGGCAGCCTTCGTCGCGGCCTGGGCCTGCGAAGCTGGCTTCGGAGCCGCTGGAGCCGCCGCAACCGGCGCCGCCGCGCTCGCGCCGTCAGCCATCGGCAACGGCGTCGGCATTTGCACGGCCGATGCAGCGTTGTCAGTTGCTGCCGCCTGGTTTTGATCCGGCGCCGACGCGGCGGGCGCTGCCTCGTCCGCCACGGCTTCGGAGCCCGCCGTCTGCCCTTGCGCCACTGCACCGGACGCACCGCTTGCGTTGTTACCCGCCGCGCTATTGGCGGTAGCACGCAAGCGAGCCAGCCATGCTGACGAATCGCCGCCGTTCGTATGCCACATGCCCAAAGCGATGACCGCGACGATCACCGCCGCGATACCCCACAGCCACGAGCGATGCTTCTGACCACCACTGCTGCCGCCCAGCGACAGCGAGACCCGGCCGCGCGGCAAATCACGTCCTGACGACGCAGGCATTGAGAGATCCGGTGCCGGGACGCCCTTTTCGCGACGTAGCGCCTGCGTGAAAGGTGTCGGATCAGCGCCGAGCATCTTGGCATAGCTACGCACCACACCAAGCGCGAAGGTCGTATCCGGCAACTGGCTGATATCGCCCGCCTCGAGCGCGCGCAGTTTGGCCGACGACACCTTCAGCCGGGCCGACACGTCGTCGATCGACCAGTTCTTCGATTCGCGGAGCTGGGTCAGTCGCGCCCCCACCGCCATCAGCGAGTCCAACCCCGTCTGCACATCAGGCTGCGCCACGGCTGCGCGCGTGGCTGCCGGCGCCGGATGGCCCGTGTCGGTCCCTGTATCCTGCGGGTGCGGGTGCTGCGGCTCACTCATCCCAAATCCTTTCGCGTCGATTCTTTTTCACTCGTGCGAGAACCGCCGGGCAGCATGCCTCGGGCCGGTTACGCAGACCGTTTATAACAAAATGTGCGGCCTCGTGTGCCGCTTCCGATCGCTTCTGCAAACTTTCTTTTCAATTCCATGCGGCACAGCGGGTTTTTAGCGACTCGCAGCTTCGCGATTCGCGCTCCCCGCCGCCGTGCTCACACTGCGCGGACCTCGATCACCCTGGCCGCCTTGCCACTACGTTCAGCGAGGCGCGTGCGATCCTGCACCGCCCCCGCCAGTTGACCGCACGCCGCGTCGATGTCGTCACCGCGCGTCTTGCGGACCGTGGTAACAACACCTGCATCCATCAGCACTTGCGCAAACCGCTTGATCTGCTCCGGCTTCGAGCGAAACAGCCCAGACTCCGGGAACGGATTGAACGGAATCAGATTGAATTTGCACGGCACGTCGCGCGTCACGGCGAGCAGTTCGCGCGCCTGCGCCTCGCTATCGTTCACGCCGTCGAGCATGCAGTATTCAAACGTAAGGAAATCGCGCGGCGCAACTTTCAGGTAGCGCTGACAAGCCGCCATCAGTTCGCGCAGCGGATATTTCTTGTTGAGCGGCACCAGCATGTCGCGCAGCGGATCCGTAGGCGCATGCAGCGAAACCGCCAGCGCCACCGGCAGATCCGCGCCGAGCCGGTCCATCATAGGCACCACGCCTGAGGTGGACAACGTGACACGCCGGCGCGACAGGCCGTACGCGTTGTCGTCGAGCATCAGGCGCATGGCCGGCACCACTGCGTCGTAATTCAGGAGCGGCTCGCCCATGCCCATCATCACGACATTCGTGACGACCCGCTCACCCTTGCCTTCGCCTCCCACCGCCCGGCCACCTGCCGCGCCGCGCGACGCACGCAGCGCAAATTCGGCCATGCGGAGCTGGCCGATGATCTCGGCCGTGGTGAGATTGCGTGAGAAACCTTGTTTGCCGGTGGAACAGAACCGGCAGTTGACCGCGCACCCGGCCTGCGACGACACGCACAGCGTGCCGCGCGTTTCTTCCGGGATGTAGACGGTTTCAACCGCGTTGCTGTTACCGACGTCGACCAGCCACTTGCGTGTGCCGTCGGTAGAGATGTGATCGCTGACGATGCCGGGCATCGCGATCGTGGCACGGCCTTTGAGCTTTTCGCGCAACGACTTCGCGAGATCGGTCATGCCGTCGAAGTCCGCAGCGTTGTACTGGTGAATCCAGCGCTGCAATTGTTTGGCGCGAAACGGCTTCTCGCCCAGGCTATCGCAATACGCGACGAGCCCCTGGGCGTCCAGATCGAGAAGGTTGACGGTTGAACTACTCGTCATATCGAATCCTGCCATTTCAGTGCGAGACTTTCCGTTCATGTAACAAGCTGCATGAACTCATGTGCCGTTCGCGCCCGTTCCTGCTGCTTTACCTTACTACTTCGCGGAACGCTTAGCGCGAGTAAACGTTGACTTCCGGGAAGAAGAACGCGATTTCGACCTTGGCGGTTTCCGGAGCGTCCGAACCATGCACGGCGTTCGCGTCGATGCTGTCAGCGAAGTCAGCGCGGATGGTGCCCTTTTCTGCCTTCTTCGGATCCGTTGCGCCCATCAGGTCGCGATGCTTCAGAATAGCGTTTTCGCCTTCGAGCGCCTGCACGATCACCGGACCCGAAATCATGAAGTCGACGAGGTCCTTGAAGAACGGACGTGCAGCGTGCACAGCGTAGAACTTCTCTGCGTCACCGCGCGAGAGATGGACCATGCGCGAAGCGATGATCTTCAGTCCAGCGTTTTCGAAACGGCTGTAGATCTGCCCGATCACGTTCTTTGCCACTGCGTCCGGCTTGATAATCGACAGGGTGCGTTCGATCGCCATAAAAACTCCAGAAAATTAAGAGGTTACAGATTCAAATGAATCCGCTATTGTAGCATGTTCCCATGTATGATTGCGATTGAACCCTTACGGTATTGAAAGACTCTAACGAGGAGTCGGTATTTATCTTAAGAGGACCGTGCGGGCTATTGAAACTCCCTGCCACGGCGCTAATCTTAGGGTTGTACAGATCAAGCGACTGGCCGCAAACTTGCTGGCCAGCGCGGCATAAACCACGGCGAGTTAGTGCGCCTGACGCAAGGAGAAACCATGAACGAACATCCCTATAGTTTCGGCCGCAACGGCGCTGTCGCCACGGCTGAATCCCGCAACCGCGTGCTACGCAACGTCTACTGGCTGCTGGCGCTGTCCATGGTGCCGACGGTGCTGGGGGCGTACGTTGGCGTCGTCACCGGTTTCTCACTGTTCGCGGCCACCAGCCCGGCCATGAGCATGCTGGCGTTCTTCGCCATTGCCTTCGGCTTCATGTTCGCCATCCAGCGCACCAAAGACAGCGCAGTCGGCGTATTTGTGCTGCTAGGCTTCACGTTCTTCATGGGCCTGATGCTCTCGCGCATGCTGAGCTTCATCCTCGGCTTCTCGAACGGCCCGTCGCTGATCATGCTGGCATTTGGTGGCACGGGTGTGATCTTCGCAGCAATGGCCACCGTCGCCACGGTCAGCAAGCGTGACTTCTCGGGTCTCGGCAAGTGGCTGTTCGTGGGTGTGATCGTGCTGCTGCTGGCCATGGTCGCCAACATGTTTCTGCACCTGACAGCGTTAATGCTGACGGTGTCGGTCATGGCCATCGTGATTTTCTCGGCCTACATGCTGTTCGACATCCAGCGCGTTGTGCGCGGCGGCGAGACGAACTACATCACCGCTACGCTGGCGATTTATCTGGACCTGTATAACGTTTTCGTGAACCTGCTGGCGCTGCTGGGTATCTTCGGCGGCAACCGTAATTAAGCGTAACCGGCCCGCGCAATCAGGCGCGGCGCGGTAAGCGCGGCCCAAATGAGTGGCCCGCGAGCCTGAGAGGCAGATGCCGTAACAAGCAGTAATAGACGCAAAGCTCAGTTTTACGTTTCGCATAAAAAAACGCCCATGACATTTGACCGTCATGGGCGTTTTCTTTTGGACGTTCGCTCTGCCTGCGAACACACCGCCGAGCCCGAACCGGGAATCAGTGAATCAAAGACTAAGCCAGTCGAACCCGTCATCCTGCGAGGCCACCACCACCTCGACCGCCGCCGTGCCCAGCACGCCAGCCATGGCTGCCTGCGCGAGCGCCGGCGTGTTGTTCTGCTGACTCAAATGCGCCGCGATGAGATGACGCAAGCGCGAGCGATCGAGCGAGGCGAGAATTTCCGCCGCCGCTTCGTTGTTCAGGTGACCGTGGTTGCCGCCAATACGCGCCTTCAGCGATTGCGGATAGCGGCTCGCCGCCAGCATCCGCACGTCGTGATTGCATTCGAGCACCAGCGCGTCGCAGCCGCTCAGGACAGCACTGATGTGCGGCGTCGAGGTGCCGACGTCGGTCAGCACACCCAGCCGGCTTGCGCCGTCCGACAGGACATATTGCAAAGGCTCACGGGCATCGTGAGGAACGGTATAGGGCAACACGCTCAGGTCGCCGATCGCAACAGCCTCGTCACCCCACAGCACGTGCAGGTCGACCTCGGCCTCGTCGGCGCCCACTGCACGCGCCGTGCCCCAGCTCATATGCAGCGGGATCGCCCCCTTGCGGGCCAGCGTCAAGGCGCTGCCAATGTGGTCGCTGTGTTCGTGAGTGATCAGAATGGCGTCGAGACTCTCGACGCCCAAGCCAAGACGCGCTAAACGGCGTTCGACTTCTTTCGCCGAGAAGCCGCAGTCCAGCAATACGCGCGTGGTGGTTGTGCCGTTCCGCACTTCCACCAGCAGGGCATTGCCCTCACTGCCGCTTCCCAGGCTGGCGAACCGCACGGTTCGTCTTAGTTCAGCTGCGCGTGCAGCAGCGAAACAATGTGCTGCGCGTCCGACGAGGTATCCACCTGACCGTTGGCGTCGACCACCGCCACCTGCGTCTGCGCATCGCCCTTCGGCCGCACGTTGACGAGGAACTCCGGTGCCGGCTTGTTCGAACCGCCGCTGAACAGCTTGCCGAAGAGCCCTTCCTTCTTCAGCTCCTGCGCCGAATCTGCATAGCGCACGTAGTAAATGCCCTTCTGGCGATCGCGGTTGTCCACGGCGAAGTTCGTACGGTCAAGCGCGAGGCCCACACGCAGCCAGGCGCTGTCGAACGATTCCTGCAGGTCGAGGGTTGCACCGCCTGCGGTCATGTCCACCGTAACCGGCGCGGTAGCCGGACGGGCGTCCGTCAGCAACTGCTTCGACTGCGCGTCGGTCAGGCCGAATTTCTGCATCAGCTTGGCAAGGAACAGCGCTTCCAGCACCGGATTGCGCGGACGCTCCACCCAGCGCGACGAGGTCTTGTCCTGACCAGTCAGCATTTCTTCCATCGCGCTATGCGTGATTGAAATATCCGTGGCGCCATCCGGACCGTGCGAGACCAGCGTCCGGAAGCTGTCGCGGGTACCCGACGAGTAAGCGAAGTCGACCAGCTTGCCGACCGAGTTGCGGAACCAGTCGTCCGGGATGTTGGCGCGATTCTCAGCCCAATCCGTCGACATGATGCCGGTGTTCGGCGTATCGCTCTTCAGCGCAAAGCCGTTTTCCTGCCAGAATTCCTCGATCTGGGGCCACAACTGCTCCGGGGTCCGGCCGTCGACAACCAGCCAGCGGTGATCGCCGTCGCGCTCGATGTGCATGCCGAGCGGATCCTGCGCGCTCGGTTTGCCTTCGACCGAATTGCCGGCAGTCGTGACCGCACGCGTCGGTGCGCCGCCAAGCGCCAGGTTGGCCGGCGGGGCGACGTATTTCTGCTGGGTCTGCTGGGCCTGCAGATCGCTCGGGACGTTGAGCGGCGGGGCCGTGCCCGCGCCCTTGTAGTTGACGCGATCGGACGCAAACCAGTCGTTCAGCGTGTCACAGCCGGCGAGCGTCACCAGGGCAAGCGCCAGCGCCGCCATGCGGGTTGCGTGGAGGGAAAGTGCGGAACGTTTCATGAGGTCCTTCGTGAAGCTGGAACGCG